>ENA-UONW01002074-UONW01002074.1-human-gut-metagenome-genome-assembly--contig:-CS52-NODE-2074-length-21003-cov-5.743746_pt1 | contig 21003 bp, 11 predicted proteins | sample MGYA00242463_ERZ724010 | MGnify/ENA metagenome assembly ERZ724010 | reverse complement strand
GTGCAGACGGTACAATTCCTGAAAGCCAACAAAAGGTATTACACGAGATAGGCAAATGGCTGCAAGTGAATGGAGAGGCCATTTACGAAACCCGACCATGGGTTAAGGCAGGCGAAGGTCCTAATAGAGGCACACACGGTTCTATGACAGACAGTCAACAATCTGTTTATACTCCCGAAGATATCCGTTTCACATCTCGGAAAGATACATTATATGCCATTGTCTTGTCGTGGAGCAAAGATTCCGTCCTTATTAAATCGTTAGGAAAGGGACAGAAAGATTCTTTTTCTGTTCATTCAGTATCTATGTTAGGAAGTAATGAAAAGTTGGAATGGGAACAAAAGCCAGAAGGATTATTGATTCACTTCCCCCAAATACAACCCACAGATTATGCGCATGTTTTAAAAATCAAATAAGTCAAATCACTACACTATTCAAAAAGTAAAAATGAAGCAAATCCATACAGCAATCATAATCATTATATCATTAATTACCTCTTGTTCCCCTCACAAGAACAATCACACTTCAGTTATCATACCCAATAAACAGCAACAGGAATGGGCTGAAGCTGAAATTGGAGTCTTGATCCATTTCGACATGCCAACTTTTCATAAGGATTACAATTGGCGAAATTGGGGAACCCATCCTGATGCTTCCACATTCAATCCCAGTCAGCTGAATACGGACCAATGGCTGGAAACAGCTCAGAAACTAGGTGCCAAATATGCAGTATTAGTTGCCAAACATTGTAGCGGTTTCAGTCTATGGCCTACAGAAGCACATGAATACAGCATAAAAAATTCGCCTTGGAAAAATGGGAAGGGAGACATTGTGGCCGACTTTATCGCTTCATGTAAGAAATATGGCATCAAACCTGGCATTTATGCCAGCACTACCGCAAACGGTTATCTATATGTTAACAATCCGGGCAAAGTACAAAAAGGCAGTCCTGTCAGCCAAGAAGAGTACAACCAAATCGTCGTTCAACAACTCACTGAGCTTTGGAGTAATTATGGAGAATTATTTGAAATCTGGTTTGATGGTGGTGTCCTTGGGAAGAAACAGGGAGGAGCTGATGTATTGTCTTTAGTACAAAAACTACAGCCTAATGCCGTCGCTTTTCAAGGGCCATATGGACACCCCAATCTTGTACGCTGGGTCGGCAATGAAGAAGGAGTAGCCCCATATCCGTGCTGGGCAACCTGTGATTCAACCACCAATGCAGATGGCACGTGTGTCATTGAAGGACTTCATGGAAATGCATACGCCAGCTATTGGTGTCCCGGTGAATCAGACTTCACCTTACGATGGAACCGTTCTTACCAGGGCGGATGGTTTTGGACAGCAGGCCAAGACAGCATGATGTATACGGTTCCAGAACTTCTGACGAAATACGAAACCAGTGTTGGCCGTAATACGAACATGTTACTGGGGCTGGTCATTGACAACCGCGGCTTGGTTCCGGATGCAGATGCCAAGCGCATTGAAGAATTCGGGCAGGAAATTGCCCGTCAATATAGTTCTCCAATGATGCAAATCCAAGGAACAGGCAATGAATATACACTCGTTTTTGAAAAAGTAACAGATATAAACCGGGTTATTATCCAAGAAGATATTACGAAAGGCGAACGTGTTTTGAAATACAAACTGGAAGGCCAAAAGAATGGGAAGTGGGAGATATTGGATGAAGGTTCCTGTATCGGGCACAAACGTATTGTCAAATTTGAATCCCAGCCATTGAAAGCTATCCGATTAATTATAAATGAGTCAAAAGCAGAACCTAACATCAGAAATTTTGCTGTTTATAAGACTCTAGAAAAGGATTTGAATCATCAAGCAAACGAGATGGACTCAAAACAATAACGTATTATCAAAAACATGTCCAATTAATAGCAATGAAATGAAAAACTCCCGAAGAAATTTTCTAAAACAAGGATTCTGGGGACTCTGTGCATTGGGTACAGCTGCCCTGCCCCTACAATCCATCACAGGTGCCCCACTTGTTTTCAAACGGAACAAGAAAGGTATAGCCCGAAGAGTCGTTCTGTTGTCACTTGACGGCATCTGCGTGGAAGGATTCAAGAAAGCCCACACTCCGAATTTGGACAATCTTCTTGCCCAAGGTACTCTTTCGCTAAAAACAAGAGTGGTCATGCCTTCGGTAACCTTGCCCAACTGGACAAGCCATCTGACAGGAAGTGGTCCTGAGCTCCATGGAGTAGTCAATAACGAATGGACGATTGACAAATACAAGCTTCCGGCCGTAGAAACAGATGCAGACGGTTATTATCCTTCTGTATTCAAAATTCTGAAAGACAATATTACAGACGTGAAAACAGCCTTCTATTACAATTGGGCCAATCTGATTTATCCTTATAACCCAAAATATCTGGATGAAACCAGTTATTTGGAAAACGATGCTTATGTTCCCAATTATGAAAATGCATTGAACTTCATGAAGGAAAACAGAAACCATCCGACGTTGGTCTTTCTCTATTCGGTACACACCGATCATGCCGGACACAAGCACAAATGGATGTCGCCCGAATACATCCGCTCCATTGAAGAAGCAGACCTGGAAATCGGGAAGTTACTGAATCAGATGCAATCGGAGGGCCTGACAGAAGACACTCATTTCCTTTTTCTGACCGATCATGGCGGCATCAATTACGGACATGGAGGAGTCAGTGTAGAAGAAATGATTGTTCCTTGGGGAATCGCAGGTCCCGGCATCAAGGAAGGAGCCGTCCTTTCAGAACCGAACAACACGGTAAATACAGCGTCCGTTATCCTCCGCCTGTTCGGAGTAAAATCACCGTTGTGCTGGACTGGAGAAGTTCCCGAATCCCTATTCAAATAAACAAAAAACATCAAACATAAACCCAATGTCTACAAAAAAAATTATCACATCAGCCATCAGCCTGTGTTTGGCTCCCTTGCTGGCAACAGCAAGTCCCTATACGGGAAAAGTCTATATTGACGCCAACCAAAACGATGTCTACGACAAAGGTGAAAAAACAATCAAGAATGTAGCAGTATCCGACGGACTGAATGTAGTCAAGACGTCTGCTCAGGGAGAATATACCCTACCCGGACATTCTAAAACGCGTTTTCTGTTTATAACCACTCCAAGCGGTTATAAGGCTTCCAGTCACTATCATCACATTTCAGACGGAAAAGAATCCTACGACTTCGCCCTCCAGCCATACAACGCGCATATCGGAAACGGAGGAGCCCACCATTTCATTCAAATATCCGACACCGAAATATCAGGACCGACAGGTGAAGAAGAATGGGTTTCGGATGTCCGCACATACGCAGCCAACGAACAGGCCGCCTTCATTGTCCATACAGGAGACATCTGTTATGAAAAAGGATTGAAATCACACAAACCGATGATGAATACCGGGAACATGGATATTCCCATGTATTATTGCATCGGCAATCATGACCTGGTCAAAGGGAAATACGGTGAAGAACTGTTCGAACAGATATACGGCCCTGTTTATTACTCCTTCGAAGTAGGAAATACTCATTACATTGTCACCCCCATGTGGCACGGAGACTATCGCCCAAGTTATACCATAGAAGATGTATACAACTGGTTAAAGAACGACCTGGCACAAGTTTCAAAAGACAAATCCGTCGTCATATTCAACCATGACTGCCTGACCACCAACGGAAGATACGTTCTTTCGGCCGGCAAAGGAAAAGAAATCGATCTGGAGGCTCACAACCTGAAAGCCTGGATATATGGGCATTGGCACATCAACCGCATTACCCGACACGGAAACGTACTTGCCATCTGTACCTCCACACTTGCCCGCGGAGGAATTGACCATGCAACTTCTGCTTTCCGCTCTATCCGGATGGACAAGAACGGTAATATCAGCTCCACCTTACGTTATACGTATATCGACAAACTGATTGAATTGGCTTCCACTTACAATGGCCAGGCTCCTGTTACTCCAGAAGGTAAACTGCCTGTATCTGTAAACACCTACTCAACAGTGTCAAATACCCGGGAAGTCACCTATAGTTGCCGAATTGGAGACCGCATCATCACTTCGGGAACACTGAAGCCTAAAACAGACTTCAACTGGTATGGCGAAACAAAACTTCCCGACTGGTGCAAAGGGAAAAATGTAACGCTGAAAGCCGTTGCCCACTTCACAAATGGAGAAACTGCTGTCTGCGAACGATATTTCACATATTCCCCAGTTCCATCTCAAGGTTCTCCTAAGAATAACTGGAGCAATCTGGCAGGGAACGCCCAACACGTCGGTATAAGCAAAGACACATTGAAACTTCCCCTAAGTTTGACATGGACCCAAAATGTAGGTTCAAACATATATATGACATCGCCAGTGGTATACAATGGGAATGTCTACATCGCGACTACTGACGAAAATGCAGAAAACAAATCGGCAGTCATCTCCCTGGATGGCGTAAAAGGTACCATCCGATGGACTTACCCCACCCGTTCTTCTGTAAAAAACACAATAGCGGAGACAAACGGCATATTGTTTGCCCAAGATGCAGACGGATACCTCTATGCTTTAGACGCAGCAGAGGGTAAACTGTTATGGGAGAAAAAGCTGAACATTTCATTGATACCCGGGCTGAATGACGGTCTGGTCGCTTCTGGAAACAAAGTCTTTGCCGGATCGGGAAAAGGCCTCTGCGCTTTGGACGCCAAAACCGGAGAATTGCTATGGCAAAACAAAGCATGGTCACAGCGTGAAGGTACAACAGTCACCCTGTCTCTGAGTCCAAATGGAAGAACGTTGATAGGGGGTGTCCAATGGGGAGGCATGTATGCCAACGATGCCAATACAGGTAATTTCATGTGGAGCAAAAGTGAAAACGGAATTAGAAACAGAGCTTCTTCTCCTGCCATGTACAATGGAATCATGTATTTCCTGTCACAAAAATCCCTGTTTGCCCTGTCACCAGAGTCCGGTGAAATACTGTTTCAGAAAGAACTTCCTTATTCGGTAGACGTCACCTCTACTCCGCTGGTAACAGAAAGTGAAATCATTTTCGGCACGTCTGCAGAAGGTTTGATAGCTCTCGACCGCCAGACTCTGAATGAAAAATGGAGATTCCGCACAGAAAAAGCCCTGATTTACACAGCGCCCTACACAAACGGCCAGTCGGCACAAATTGAATGCAGCCCCATACTTTCGGGTGACGCCGTACTCATCGGTGCATCGGACGGAGTATTCTATGCCATCAAACGTCAAAACGGAGCATTACTCTGGAGGCATCGGACAGGAGCACCCATCCTGACAACAGGTGCCATATCGGGAAATATGTTCTTTGGAGCAGACTACGCAGGCAATGTATACGGATTTAAAGCAGAAGACTAAGATAGACAGTTGTAAACTGTTCAACCATTTTGCAACTGAATCATCGCAACCTTTACACTATCTCTAAATAAAACGTTTTCAATCTTTTCAAGGAAAAGTTTGTTTTCAGCAACAGAGGCATCCTGTAATCTACGACAGATAAGCGGGATGCCTCTTCGTATGAAAAAGACATCCAATTATCATATTATCAAATTTTGCAATGGATATTCATATTTCATTTCTCAAATTATTTTATACCTTTGCCGACACATAATGCGGCCTTAAATAAAAAAGTAACCAACAAATAAGACCTGAATATAATACACCCAACGGCATGTCTATAGTCCTGCAACCCTATAACGCCCTGTCCGACAATAAGCTTTGGGAACTATTGAACGGCAACAATCGCAGAGCAGCCTTGTCTGTTCTGTACCAAAGGTATTATGAATTGCTATACAACTATGGTATGAAATGCTGTGCCGACAGCGAGTTGGTCAAAGACTGCATTCAGGATGTCTTCGTAAAACTACATTGCGGTAAAGTTCTGTCCCCCAACGTCACTGTACGTTCCTATCTGCTACGTGCTTTCCACAATGCTTTTTTGGACCAATATGAATCGCAAGGGAAGAATGCCGATGATTTTTTTGAGGAAAGTCTGCAAATCCCCGATACCCAAAACTTTTTTGAAGAGACCTTTTCACTGAGTGATGAAGATATAAAGTATGCCCAAGTTTTGCATGATGCCATCAGAACTCTATCTCCCAATCAAAAAAGGATTCTGTACCTGCATTATGTCCGAAAGCTCTCTTATAAAGAAATTGCTGAAACACTGAACATCAGTGTACAGTCCTCGATGAACCTGAACAACCGGGCTTTAACCAAATTAAGATCCATCTTGCCTGAAAAAGCCTGGCTCATCTTATGCCTTTTCGGGTATACGATCGGATAAGTCTGACAAATCAACAATCTACGTAACCTGAGCTACATTAAAACGCAAAGCTTTGCATCCAGCAACGTAAAGCTTTGCATTGCCCAACGCAAAGCTTTGCATTGGCAGATGATAACGTATATCCTTATTTTCTGTGATTTCTTGTAGAAGCCATCCCAACAAAACATAGTCCGAAAGGAGGCAAAAAAAAATTTTTTCTAATTTTTTTCTTCTACACTGGGTAGGTTTTCTGAAAAAGGCAGTTATATAGATACAAGTAATGACAAAAGCCTCTATCGATATATGCAAGATAAGAAACAGACATATTATAAGGTAGTTCGTTATCTGATCAGCCGTTTTCAGTACAACGAACATAAAGCTTCACAGGAAGAGAAGGATCTTTTGTGGCAAGAAATCTGCAAGAGAGCCGACCGCCAACAATATCTCCGACGAAAGCGTATCCGTACCATCTCTATCGGAGTGGCAGCTTCCCTCATCATAGCTTTCATTTCAAGCCCGTGGACCATATTCTTTGGAGAAAAGAATGGGGATATAGAAGATATCGCATCACGAATGCTGGCTCTGTCAGACTCCAGCCTGACCGCCAAACAGCCATTACTGGTTATTGCCCCAGACCGGATTATTCCTCTACAGAACCATACCAAAGTAGAATATACAACCAACGGCCAGGTTTCACTCAGAACAACGGACGAAGTCAAACAGATTGAAAAGAAAAAAGAAGAGACACAGGCATACAATCAGATTATTGTCCCCAAAGGACAACATACCCGCCTGCAACTGGCCGACGGTTCTGAGCTGCACATCAACTCCGGCTCGAAAGTAATTTATCCGTCAGAATTTTCCGGGAACCGAAGAGAAATATTTGTGGACGGCGAGATATTCATAGACGTCAAACGGAACGAAAAGCAGCCGTTCTACGTCAAAACTTCCGACTTCGAAGTGAGGGTATTGGGAACTGCCTTCAACGTATGCGCCTATAGCCAGGCCACTTCGGCAGAAGTTGTTCTGCTTCGTGGTCGTGTCCAGATTGAAGACAAGCAAGGAGAACGTATGGAATTGCAACCGGACCAATTGGCTCAAATCGAGCACAAACAGCTGACGGGCAAACGTACTGTCGATGCAGATTCGTACATTAGCTGGACCCGAGGACTGATGGAACTGAAAGGCGAATCATTGGGACACCTGCTGTCCAAACTGAAACATTACTACGGAGCTACCATCATATGCGATGACGAAGTGAAAGACCGTGACATCCATGGATGTCTGGACATTAACTATACATTACGCGAAGTTTTGGATCGGATTGCCATCACAGCTTCTATCCGGATAGAAGAGAAAGATGGTATCTATTACATCCACGACATAACCAATTAACCCCAAGTCTAACCCTTAAAAACACATACGCCTATGACATAAGACAACATCAATAAAACACAGAAGCTCCGACAGTGACGAGTAATCTGTACCAACAAAAAAACCGGATGATACGGCAATATCACCCGGTAAGAATAGAAAAAAGAGCCTTTTCGGCCTCTTACTACTAAATCAACACACAAAGATATGAAAAATAATATCAGAAAAAACATACCGGTGGTTAATCTATTTAAAGCCATCATATTATTAATTCTTTTTATCATCCCCTTGTCTGTTTCCGCACAAGACAAGAAACAAACCCACAGCAATCCACTGTTTACATTCGAGTTTGTCAACACACCTATCAAGCAAGTGTTCGACTATATCCAGAGTAAAAGCGACTATGTCTTTCTTTATTATGGCGGTGTAGTGAGCAGTACCCAAAAAGTAACAGTCAAAGTGAAAAAGCAGAACATCGAAACTGTGCTTCACCAACTGTTCAAAAACATGCCAGTAAGCTACAGCATCAAAGACAGGCAGATTATACTGAAAAAAGCAGAAGGAAATGGGAAACAAGCAACACAACAGCGGAAAAAGAAGACAATTCGAGGAGTCGTAATAGATGAATCTACACAAGATCCCATCATTGGTGCAGCGATCATGGTAAAAGGGACTGGTACAGGTACAACATCAAATATGGATGGAAACTTCACACTCCAATGTAACGAAGGAGACTCCCTGTCCATTTCCTATATCGGTTATCAAGACCAAACGATTATAGTTAAAAGTGGCAATATTTATGCTGTCACTTTGAGAGAAGCTTCTGAAATGCTGGGAGAAGTGGTTGTAACGGCATTTGGTGTAGGCCAAAAGAAAGAGTCCGTAGTCGGTTCCATTGTTCAAGTGAAACCAGATGATCTGGTGGTACCTTCATCCAACTTATCCAATGCTTTTGCCGGACGTTTGGCAGGTGTAACTTCGTTTCAACGATCAGGCCAACCCGGAGCCGACGGATCGACATTCTATATTCGCGGTATATCTACTATTAATGAGTCGGCCCGTGGCCCGCTGATTGTCATCGACGGCGTCGAAGCTTCTACCGGTGATTTGAACGCTTTGGATCCCGAAGTTATCGAGGGATTCTCCATCTTGAAAGATGCTACAGCTACGGCCATGTATGGAACCCGTGGTGCCAACGGCGTTATGATAGTAAACACCAAATCGGGAGCTAATATGGAAAAAGCAGCTATCAGTTTCCGTATAGAGGGTAATGTAGCTATGCCTACCGATATTCCCGAATTTGCCGATGCGCCCACCTATATGAGACTTTTCAACCAAGCTGTTGAAAACTATGGAACAGGTTCTATTCCTTTCTCTCAAGAACAAATTGATGGGGTAATCAACCATACCAATCCTTATTTGTATCCCAACGTAGATTGGTACAACGAACTGTTCAAGAAGGCCGCCTTTAACCAGAAGGTTAATTTTAATGTCCGAGGTGGAGGTAAACGCATGGATTATTTTATGAACGTGAATGTAAATCACGAAACAGGTATGCTGAAAGACCGGTCTAAAGAATTCTATTCGTTTGGTAACAACATAGACATCATGCGTTATACATTCCAAAACAACCTGAATCTTCATATCCATAAGAATTCAACGATTTCACTGAATTTAGGAGTGGAATTACGGGATACACACGGTCCTGCAGCTGATGTAGGCCAAATTTTCACCAATGTGATGAACAACAATCCGGTAGATTTTCCTATGTTTTACCCTACATCATCTTATGTAGGTGAAGAAGGAATAACCAGTGAATATGTAAAATGGGGCTATACCGAAAATGCGGATACAGGTAACCCACTGGCTGAATTAACAAAAGGGTATAGTGACTCTTTCACCAGTACAGTACGCGCCAATCTACGTTTCACCCAAAAATTAGATTTCATTACAGAAGGATTGAAATTCGGTGCTTTGGTTTCATTTAAGAACTGGTCAAATACCTCACGCACTCGTACCAGCAATTACAACAAATATTACATAAAAGAGCCTATTTTTGATACAAATGGGAATGTAACCAATTTAATCTTAATCTCAAGAGGTCAAGAACAAAATTATAATTTGGAAACTTCTACATCTACAGCGGGAGATAGGAGTTTTTATATTCAAGCAATCTTGAACTACGACCGTGTGTTCAATGACGTTCACAATGTATCTGCCATGCTGCTTTATAATCAGGATGAATACAATGTCAATAACCCACAAAGCAATCTGATATCCAGTTTACCTCAACGGAAGATGGGTGTTGCCGCTCGGTTAAGTTACGATTACGCACACAAATATATGGCCGAGCTGAATATGGGCTACAATGGTTCCGAGAATTTTGCTGAAGGACATCGTTGGGGATTCTTCCCTTCATTGGCTTTAGGATGGACCATCAGCCGTGAAAAATGGTTTGAAGGTGTAACAGATTATATCCATCATCTGAAACTCAGAGGATCTTATGGTTTGGTAGGTAATGCAGATGCTGGAACACGTTTCCTTTATATGCCGGTTGTCAATCTACAAGGAAGTGGTGCATGGGTTACAGGTGACGGTGAGGTCTCTTCCGGCGCAATTAAAGGGCCCGTTTATTCTCGGTTCGAAAACAAGAACATCACATGGGAAGTAGGATATAAATCCAATGTGGCATTGGAAATAGGACTTTTCAACAGTCTGAACCTGACATTTGATTATTTTAATGAGCTACGTACAGATATTTTCCAACAAAACAACACTGTTCCCAATTACTTTGGAACAGCCAACAGTGCCATTTATGGAAACTATGGTGAAGTAAAAAATTGGGGATTTGAAGTTACCGCAGATTATGGCAAACAGATTACCAAAGATTTGACTGTACAATTTAAGGGAACTTTCTCTTTTGCCCGAAACAAGGTCCTGAAATATGCACAAGCCACTTCCAAGGAATATCCAAACCTAAATATTATCGGACAAAGCTTAAATAAATATCAAGGATATATTTATGCAGGAAGTCTGATGACTGAAGAGGACTTGGTCAACGGGCCTTCCCATCAAATTTCTGGTAATATGGCCGCAGGAGATATCCGATATGTAGATTTACCTAACATCTATGGTGAGACCGATGGCATCATTAACGACAATGACCGTCAGTATCTTGGCCATCCGACAGTACCAGAAATAATCTATGGTTTTGGTCCATCGATTAAATGGAAAAACTGGGATTTCTCTTGTTTCTTCCAAGGTGTAGCCAATACTTCTTTGATGATGGCCAACTTCCATCCGTTTGGAAAATATGACAACCGAAATGTATTGCAGTTTATTGTTGATGATTTCTATGATACAACATCAGAAGATCCCAACATTTATGCCAGCTATCCGCGTCTGACCAAATTGGACCACGCAAACAATACGGTAAATTCGACTTATTGGTTACGTAACGCCGCATTCTTGAAATTGAAAAATGCAGAAATCGGATATTCATGGAAATTTATGAGAGTCTATGTCAACGGAAGCAATCTCCTGACCTTTTCTCCATTCAAACTTTGGGATCCTGAAATGGGCGGTGGAAGTGCCTTGCGATATCCGACTCAAAGTGTGTTTAATGTAGGTATTCAAATGTCTTTTAAATAATTGATTTTACTATGAAGTCTATAAAATATTATTTGTTATTTTTTTGCCTGATTGCAGGATTATCCTCATGTAATTATTTGGACATTGTGCCCGATGAACGGGAAAAAACCGAAGATGCTTTTAAAGACATGCCTGCACTCAGAAGATACCTGTATTCCTGTTATTCCTATATACCCAATTTGATTTCGGGCGATGCGTCATTAGATTTTCTTACAGGCGATGAAATTATAACCGGTTTTGAACATGAAACGTTTGCTAAATTCCCCCAGGGAAACTTTACAGCTGCCAATCCTGTAATATCACATTGGAATATCCTCTTTGGAGGAATCAGACAATGTTACATGTTACAAGAAGGGATTTATCAGGTTCCAGGTGTGGATGAAGCGACTATTAAAGATTATATTGCACAAACTAATTTTTTGATTGCCTATTTTCACATGCTACTGATGAAATCTTATGGACCGGTTATTGTAATAGAATCCCTTCCAGACATTTCTATCTCTCCAGAGCAGTATGCTTCCCGGAGCACGTTAAAGGAAACGGTAGAATTCATCACCAATAAATATAAAGAGGCAGCCGAGAATCTGCCTACTAAGCGTGAAGGTATAGAAGTAGGCCTTGCTACTTCCACTGCTGCATTAGCCCTTAGAGCCTATACATATATGTACTATGCCTCTCCGTTGTTCAACGGTGGTGAAGTCTGCAAGCGTTATGCGGCCGAACTGGTGAACCCCGATGGAACCCCCTTAATGGAAGCAGAAGAAGATCGTAACCGTTGGGTAGTAGCTCGTGATGCCTACAAAGAAGCCATTGATGCAGCCAAAGCAGCAGGCCATGATCTGTATCGGATCGAAAGCCCCAAATTTTCAAATCCATATCCTCAAAACGAACGGTTAAGAATCTTGCGTAGTAACCTGACCACAATTGTAAAATACAATCCGGAAGAAATCCTAACCTTCAATATAGATGAAGGACCATATGGAATGCAGAAAAAATCCATGCCATTTCTACCGAAGCTTTGTTATAACGGATTAGCTCCAAGCATGAACATGATTGAACGTTTCTATACCAAAGACGGACTTCCTTATGATATCGATCCGGATACAAAAGATTTAGATCCCTATCAGGTAACGGATTTGACAGACCTTAACACAAAGGTAACATTCGCCGATGGCAGTGAAGCCGTTGTGGCAGAATCAGGTGAAAGAACAGCACAAATGTTCTTGAATCGTGAACCAAGATTCTATGCATGGGTGGCTTTTCATGGAGGATTCTATGAAGTGACCAGCGCATCCTATAATGGAGCATACAAAGATTATCCATCCATGAAAAAATATAACTACAAACAGATGGTAACAAGTTTCCTCCGAAGCGGTAACTGTGGCCGGGCATCAAGAGATGGGAACTATTCTCCATCTGGTTTTTTAAACAAGAAAGGAGTTCATCCAGACAATGCCGTAGCAAAGGATGCTGTAAACTTAAAGAAGTATCCTTGGCCGGTTATACGCTTGGCTGAATTGTATTTAGGTTATGCAGAATGTTGTGCCGAGGTTGGTACTGCTGAAGATGTTATCAATGCAAAACAATATTTGAATTTGATCCGTGAACGTGCTGGCATTCCAGACGTGGATGTTTCGTGGGCCAAAGTAGGCGGTATCAAGGATGCCAAACATTTAAGAGACATCGTCCGCCGCGAACGTCAGGTAGAAATGTATTTGGAACATCAAAACTTCTGGGACATGCGCCGCTGGGAATTGGCAGACCAGTATTTTGGCCATAAAGCTATTGGTATGAATGTAAATGGAGATACTCCTGAAGAATTCTGTAAACGGACAGAAATTAATTATGTCCGCGCTTTTGCTGACTATCATTGGTTACTTCCAATTCCGTCGAAAGATGTATACAATAATCCCAATTTAGTTCAAAACCCAGGATATTAATAATTGCTAAGGGTGGCAGAATATCAAATCTTTTTTCTGCCACCTTTTAAAAAAATCATTAAAATCATTCCATGAGAATTAAATTAAAAATCAAATTATTCACAAATCTATTATAACTAAGTCTACTAAGTTATCATCTAGCCATTAAAGGAGCTACACATCTTGAGACAAAAAATAATTATCAACAAAAGATATAAATTTCTCTGATTAAATTTGTTATCACCATAACATCAAAGATTTACTTTTCTATTTACAATACCAAACAAGTAAATTTTCTGATATGGTATCCCCTTCGACAATTATGTTTAATTCAGGGATCTATAATATTCAATACAATGTGTTACAAAAACGATTAATATGAAAGCTATAGTTAATAAGAAAGAAAGATTGGCCTCATTGGACATTCTACGTGGATTAGACCTATTTTTTTTGGTTGGGTTAGAAAGAGTCATGTACCCCTTGGCATCAGCTGTTGATACGGATGGATTTCGTGCTTTTATGTGGAATTTTACACATGTCGACTGGCAGGGATTCTCACCCTGGGATTTGGTGATGCCGTTATTTTTATTTATGTCTGGTGTTTCCATTCCCTTTTCCATGTCTCGTTATAAAGGAGAAAGAAACAATTCCAAGTTATTTTATCGTTTATTAAAACGCGTTATTTTATTGTGGATTTTCGGCATGATGTGTCAAGGGAATCTTTTAGGACTGAATTGTTCATACATCTATTTGTATTCCAATACACTTCAATCAATAGCTGTTGGTTATCTGTTTACAGCCATTTTTTTTGTGTATACCTCTTGGAAAACTCAAATTTACATTGCCTGTGGTTTGTTGTTGACATTTTGGGCTTCGATGAAATGGATTACAGTTGATGGCTTTGGTGGAGGGAATTATACTCCTGACGGCAACTTGGCTGAATGGGTAGATCGAATAGTCTTAGGACGTTTTCGCGATGCAGCCTCCGTACAAGACGGGAATATTCAATTTGCCCCTTGGTATCGATACACGTGGATACTCAGTAGCCTTAATTTTATAGTGACAGTCATGAGCGGTGCATTTGCAGGCCAAATTCTTAAAAATGAGTTGTTAACTCCTCAAAAAAAAGCAATGAAGTTAGCTTTTATAGGTATATTATTAGTTGGATTGGGATGGATATGGGATTTGGAACATCCAGTAATCAAGAAACTTTGGACAAGTTCTATGGTTTTGGTTAGTAGTGGTTATTGTTTTCTACTTATGTCGTTCTTTTACTATATCGTTGATGTTTGTGGATTTAATCGTGGTTTAAATTGGTTACGTGTATATGGAATGAATTCAATAATGGCTTATATGTTATGCCAATGTGTCAATTTCCGCTGTATTGCCCACTCTTTACTCCATGGTTTAGAACAATATACGGGTTCTTCATGGTATCAAGTCATCATGGCAATTTCATGTAGTCTAATCATTTACTTGATACTTTGGATCATGTATCGCTCACGTGTTTATTTAAGAGTTTAAATCTCAATGTATCTGATTATTAATTATAAATCATTTTAAACTTCCATCTATGACTTTGATAAATTATAACTATCGGACATGTATCCTCATGGTCTGTCTTTTTACATCTATTCAAATTACGGCGCAGGTATATAATCAATTATCTGCCCTTCTGCCAATGCCTAATCACATAGAGCCAGTTTCAAATTCTACAGTATTTCAATTTACAGACCATACTACATTAAAAACAAATCTCCCCAAGTCCTCTTCTTTTTATGTGGAAGAATTTCAACGTATCTTAAAAAAACGAATGGGGATTACACTTTCAGAAAATGATTTGAATGCCAAACAAATTGTAGAATTAAAATTAGACCCTTCCATCGAGGGTAAAGAGCATTATTTATTGGAAATTTGTGAACGCAAAGTTTGCATTAAAGCTTCTACTGAAACAGGTCTCTACTATGGTTTAAAAACTTTTGACCAGTTGCTTTTAGGTGATTTGTGCCATACGATACAACATAAACTTACACCAATACGTATTGATGACAAGCCCAGATTCGGATATCGTGCTTTAATGTTGGATCCTGCCAGGCATTTTTTATCGGTACAAGATGTAAAATTTTATATTGAGCAAATGGCTCGCTATAAATTCAATGTACTACAATTACATCTTACAGATGATCAGGGTTGGCGTATAGAAATAAAGTCACATCCTGAATTGACACGTATCGGCGCATTTCGTAATCCCAATGGGAATAAAGAAGGGCCAGACAATGGATTCTATACCCAAGAACAACTTCGGGATTTGATATCATTTGCAGCAAATCGTGGTATAGAAATTATACCGGAGATAGATGTACCAGGACATTCTGTTGGGGTACTTGCTGCATGGCCGGAATTAGGTTGTACCCATAGAAAAAACGTTAAAAAAGATATAAATAAGACAGTTAATCAAATGCTTTGTGCCAGTAACCCTAATGTATACAAATTATACGATGAAATTATCCGTGAAGTGGCAGAAGTATTCCCATCATCACGAATACATTTAGGAGGAGATGAAGCGGATATTACACAGAATTGGGGAAAATGTAATCTTTGTCAGGATTTGAAAAAAAGATTAGGTTATCAGGAAGACAGACAGTTAATGAACTACTTCTTTCAACGTATTCTGACTTCTGTACGAAAATATGGAAAGCAACCCATTTTATGGTGTGAACTGGATAATGTACGTATGCCAGCCAATGAATATCTGTTTGATTATCCCAGAGATGTAGCTTTAGTTACATGGCGTTTAGGATTAACACCAAAATGCATAGAATTAACAGGCAAGCATGGGCATCATTTAATTATGGCTCCGGGAGAATATGCTTATTTAGACTATCCGCAACTGGAAGGTGATTTGCCAGAATTTAATAATTGGGGTATGCCAGTTACTACTCTAAAGAAATGCTATGAATTTGATCCCGGATATGGGTTACCTCCTGAAAACCAAATGCATATCCAAGGGATAATGGGTACATTATGGGGAGAAGCCATAAAAGATATTAATCGATTAACATACATGACCTATCCACGAGGCTTGGCCCTTGCAGAAGCCGGTTGGACACAAATGACACACAGAAGTTGGCAATCATTTCAAATGAGAATGTATCCCAATCTCATGAATTTGATGCTTCATGGAGTCTCCTTTCGAGTGCCATTTGAAGTTCTAGAAAGAGAATATTATTAACATAAACAACTATTCAAAAATATATTTATAATATGAAAGATTTTTTTTTCAAACCATTTTCTTACACTATTTGTGGAATAGGATTAACACTTAATACATTTGCAACCAACGACAACAAAGTAAATAATCCCAATATATTATTTATTCTTTGTGATGATATGGGGTATGGAGATTTAGGATGTTATGGTCAACAAATCATTGCTACACCAAACTTGGATAGTATGGCTGCTGAAGGTATGCGTTTTACTCAAGCATACGCTGGTAGCCCTGTAAGCGCTCCATCAAGAGCCACAATAATGACCGGACAACATACAGGCCATGTATACGTACGTGGGAATAAAGAATACTGGCCAGGAAAACCAATGATTACTTATGGAGTAAATAAAGACTATGCAATATCAGGACAAGAGCCTTATGATTCTAATCATATTATTTTACCAGAAATTATGAAAAGAAATGGATACACGACAGGTATGTTTGGCAAATGGTCTGCTGGTTATGAAGGTTCAAACTCAGTTCCAGAAAAAAGAGGTATTGACGAATTTTTTGGCTACATCTGTCAATATCAGGCTCATTTATACTATCCTAATTTTCTAAATCGTTACAGCAAATCGAAAGGTGACACTGCAACAATACGAATTACCATGGAAGATAATATCAAATATCCAATGCACGGAGAAGGATATGAAAAACGTACACAGTATTCCGCTGATATAATTCATCAGGCTGCACTTGAGTGGTTAGACAAACAAAATGAAAATCAACCTTTCTATGGTTTTTTCACTTATACATTACCTCATGCAGAATTGATACAACCCAATGACTCCATCTTAAAAGTTTATAAAAAGAAATTTTTTGAAGATAAGACTTGGGGAGGTGCAGGTAGATACAACCCCACGGTACATACACACGCCCAATTTGCAGGTATGATTACACGACTAGATAAATATGTTGGAGAAATATTTGAAAAATTGAAGGAAAAAGGATTGTCAGATAATACTATAGTAATATTTAGTAGTGATAATGGGCCTCATAATGAAGGTGGAGCTGATCGTAATTTTTTCTATCCAAATGGAGCTTTGAGAGGAATCAAACGTCAATGTTATGAAGGAGGCATTAGAGTTCCATTTATCGTTTGGTGGCCTGGACATGTAAAAGCGGGTACTGTGAATGATCACATATTAGCATTTTATGATATAATGCCCACATTCTGTGAATTAATCGCAGATAAACGTTTTCCAAAAGGATATTGGAATAAACAAGCTGTTTATGAGAGTTTTGACGGTATATCTTTTTTACCAACATTATTAGGAAACGATAAAGGACAGAGACAACATGATTTTTTGTATTGGGAATTCCATGAAACCGATCAAATAGGAGTGCGTATGGGAAATTGGAAATTAGTAGTAAAACAAGGTGTTCCTCATTTATATAATTTGTCTCTAGACCTTCATGAAGACCATAATATAGCATCTAATTATCCGGAAGTTGTTAATAAAATGAAAGATATCATATGGCGTGAGCATATAGAGAGTGATATATTCAAAGTCACACTCCCCAAATAAATCCTCTTTTAAATATCCTTATTGATTTCAAATTATAGCTAAATAAGACTCGTATATGAAAACATATGTTTGTTGCCTAATCTTAATTTGCTTACAGATACATGTATCTGCCCATTCCAAGTTTTCCAATGCTGGCTATTTTACCATTGAAAATTCGAAACGTGAAGTTTTGGATTTTAATCCAGGATGGTATTTCCATAAAGGTGATATTAACTTGGAAGCTGATATTGATTCCACATGGAATATGGTTAATCTCCCCCACACTGTACAACTAATTCCTTCAGAAGCGAGTGGTTCTTTAAATTATCAAGGGGTAGCATGGTATATAAAGCATTTTACATTACATAATAAATTTCACAAAAAGCAAGTTTCTCTTTATTTTGAAGGTATTATGGGTAAAAGTCAAATTTACATCAACGGGAATCTTGTCAAAGAACATTTTGGCGGATATTTACCTATAATCGTCAATCTTACAGAAGCTGGTGTAAAAGCTGGCGATCAAGTATGGATAGCTGTATGTACTGACAACAATGACAATCCGACATTTCCTCCAGGCAAATCACAATATGCAATGGATTTCTGTACTTATGGAGGCATTTATCGGGATTGCTGGTTAGTATGCACAGACAATATACACATAACCGATCCTAATGATGCTAACCAAGTGGCAGGTGGAGGTATCTTCGTTTCTTACTCTAATATTTCTGAGAAACAGGCTGATGTTCATATAAAAACACATTTAGTCAATGAAAGTACCTCCACTGGTAAAATTGAGTTAGTTCATGAATTGCTTGATGATAAAGGACTGCAGATCATTAAAGTCAAAGATACTACAGAATTACAAGCTGGTAAGTCAAAGCATTTATACCAACAATTTACTGTAAACAATCCTGTTCTTTGGCATCCAGATAACCCTAAACTTTACCGTCTAAAAACATCTGTTTATAATAATCATAAGCTTTGTGATGCTGTAGAAACCCGTATAGGAATTCGAAGCATTGAATTCAGAGGGCAAAATGGACTATTTATCAATGGAAAACTTTTTGAAGACAAGCTAATGGGAGCTAATCGCCATCAAGAATATCCTTATATAGGGAATGCAGTTCCTAACAATCTTCATTGGTTAGATGTAAAGAAATTACGTGATGCAGGTCTACGGATCATTCGTTCCGCACATTATCCACAGGATCCAGCATTCATGGATGCTTGTGACGAATTGGGAATGTTTATTATCGTTCCTACGCCAGGATGGCAATTTTGGAATTCAAATCCTGTTTTTGAAGAACGTGTCCTATCTGATATTCGAAATATGATACGTCGTGACCGTAACCATCCGTCTGTAATTCTGTGGGAACCAATTTTAAATGAAACATCCTTTCCTGAATCTTTTGCGAGGCATGCTTATAAAGTTGTTCACGAAGAATATCCATACCCAGGTTGTTATGCAGCCATTGATCAGAAAAGTAAAGGTTCTTTTATGTATGATGTACTTTATCTACCACCTAAAAACGAAGACTTTTACAAGAAGATAAATAACAAGCCTTGCTTTACAAGAGAGTATGGAGACTTCGTAGACGATTGGGATTCGCATAATTCCTACAGTAGAGCAGCAAGGGAATGGGGTGAACATGTCCAAATACGCCAAGCACAACATTTTGCTCGTAAAGATTATGATTGCTCAGTATCCATTGATCAAATATTAAAGACTCCCAAAGCACATATAGGAGGAGCATTTTGGCATGCTTTTGATCACCAAAGAGGATATCACCCAGATCCATTTTGGGGAGGATTAATGGACGTTTTTCGCCAACCAAAGTATTCATATTACATGATGATGAGCCAACGTAATCCTTATCTCCATCTAAAACAAGCACAAAGTGGTCCAATGGTATATATTGCACACGAAATGACACCTTTTTCTCCTGAAGACATTGTCGTATATTCTAACTGTGACAGTGTTCGCTTAATTATAAACGAGAAAGATACTTTGATACAAAGCCCCCAATTAGAAAGTAACGGTATACGCCATCCTCCACTTATTTTCAAAAACGCATATGATTATATATCAGTACGCAATCTTCATAATATGGGAAAACCTGAGAAATGCAGTATCGTTGCACAGGGATTCTTAGACGGGAAAGTAGTAGTTACTACTAAAAGATGCCCCTCCAAACGTAATAAAATGTTGGTTTTATCTATTGACTCTGGTTTACCTCTTCATGCAAATGGAACAGACATAGTCACTATAATAGCCTCCGTTACGGATAAAGATGGGAATATAAAACGTCTTTCCCGTGAGTCTTTGATAATAGAAGTTGAAGGAGAAGGTAAACTAGTTGGAGATGATCGTATCGGTGCGAACCCTCGTGAAACACGTTGGGGAACAGTTCCATTTTTAATTCGTACGACTAATGTTCCTGGTTCCATCCGTGTAAAAGTTCGTCTTCTATATCCTAGGATTCATCTTCATCCAGAGGCATCAATTGAATTAGTAACCTTACCTTCACAACAGAAAGTTATACATGGCGATAGACTTTCTTCTCCATGTAATCATTCGACTATAGAACAAAAAAAGTCAACCAATATCTAGTGGCCGATAAAAACAAAATCGATAAATATTAATAGTTGAATAGTTTGATACATGATTCATTACACATACTAAAAATGATTAAAATTAAAAATCTTATATACCTATGATTAATCAACCTAACTATAACACAATTCTATTTAACATAACTAAATCTCTAAAAAATTACGGTCTTCAACAATAAAATTTATTTTTAAAAAGTTTGTTTTCAGTAACAGAGGCATCCTGTAATCTACGACAGATAAGCAGGATGCCTCTTCGCGTGAAAAAATATATTCTCTAGTTCCAGACAAAAGATGACTCAATTTTTGTTATTTCCTACATGCTATAAAAACAACAAATAAAATCGGAGATTACAACAAAATTCCTTTTAAAAACCATCTGCCGTACAATATT
>ENA-UONW01002067-UONW01002067.1-human-gut-metagenome-genome-assembly--contig:-CS52-NODE-2067-length-21038-cov-8.464281_pt1 | contig 21038 bp, 19 predicted proteins | sample MGYA00242463_ERZ724010 | MGnify/ENA metagenome assembly ERZ724010 | reverse complement strand
GAGTGGCTTAGTCAGCGGTCTGCAAAACCGTGTACGGCGGTTCGAATCCGCCAGGTACCTCGAAATCCAATAGAAGCCCTGCCTTTAGGAAGGCGGGGCTTTTTTGTTTGTTGACTGTCTGATAGTTAGCCTTCTTACCTTTTCTGATGTTCTTTCGCTTATCTGATGTTTTTGTGTAAATGTAGACCGTTTGTAGATCGGTAACTCATAAATATCCCAATTGTAGCCCCCCCTGATGGAATCTGTTTATCTCGGTAATATTTCATGTAAAATGTAAATTCTTTTGATTTAGACATGAGGGATACCTCCAATCGTCTGTTTGGTGGTTGTTTTGGGAAGGTTTGAAACATAGAGGCCTTATGTTTGAAACATTCCCCCCTTATGTTTGAAACATAGGGGCCTTGGGGTTCAAACCAGGAATAAGGGACTGTCTGTGTAAATGAAGGAAGTAATGAACGGTTTGTTGAATATTATAACTTTATGATGGAGCGGACGCCGTGGACAGGGAGGAGAGAATGCAAAATATTTGGGGTGGGGCGGATGATTATTTCTTTTATATCGGAAAATCGTCTTTGTTCTACTCTTTGGAACGCAACGGAGCGACGTTGGAAGAAATGTGCCGGCTGAATAACCTTTCTTCTGCGATGGTGAGCGGGGAACTTTTTGGGGTAGAAGCAAGAAACCGAAACAAGAAACCGGGAACGGGATTTGTTTGTTCCTGTTTTATTCCCTATTTTTGTAATTCTCAATGTTATAAACCGAAATGAATATGAATACCCGGCCACACTTGGACCTGAACCCTTTGCATGGGAGGATTCCTCAACTGATTCGTCATGAAAAAGTTTATAGGACCATTCATCGTCAGTTGATGAAGAAATGGTTTCAGTACTTTGTGCTGTTCTTTATTATCGGTTCAATCATTTCCATCGTATATGGTTCGTTTGCAGAATCGGCGCCCTACCGTAGCTGGCTGTATTCGTTCAATTACCTGGCTTCGTTTGTCTTTACGATCGAATATATCTTGAGGATTATAGCGGCTCCTGTCCAGTATGTCGATTGCAAGCATGCCTGGAAAGCCCGTCTGCGTTATCTGTTCTCCTTCTATGGCATCATCGACTTTGTGGCGGTCTTTCCGTTTGTGGTCATTTATCTCTATCAGGAGAGTCCGCACGTACATCTGGTGGTGCTGGCCTATATCCTGATTATATTCAAACTGATCCGTTATTCACGTTCTTTCCAGTTGATAGGTACGGTGCTCAAGACGGTAAAGGAGGAGCTGATCACTGCCTATACGGCCTGCGGCATTATGTTGGGCTTTTCGGGGATATTGATGTATTACATAGAACGGGGAGCCCAGCCGGAAGCCTTTGCCAATATAGGTGACGGATTCTGGTGGGCCATCGTGGCTTTTACGACGGTGGGCTATGGAGATATCTATCCCATCACGGCATTGGGCAGGCTTTTGAGCAGCATTATCAGCTTGATAGGCATAGCGATGATTGCCATTCCTACGGGTATTATCAGCTCGGCTTTCATGAGCATGCTTTTGGATAAGAAGAAAAAGGAAGAGAAGAAATCTTCGTCGGAGTCGGAATGACGGTTCTTTTTTGCCCGAATCAGATTAAAGTGTATCTTTGCGAATGTGACAATTTTATAAACTCGAAACAACATGAAACGACTGAATCTATTCTTTTTCTGTCTGCTGGCGATGATTGCTCTGGCAGGCAATGCTCAGGAAAAACAGGCTGACGCCAACGGTTATATTGTCACGGTGGGCGAACAGGCTCCCGACTTTACAGTAAAGCTCACGGACGGGCAGAGCGTGAAACTGTCCAGTCTGCGTGGCAAGGTGGTGATGCTCCAGTTCACGGCCAGCTGGTGTGGCGTATGCCGCAAGGAGATGCCGTTTATCGAGAAGGACATCTGGCAGAAGCACAAGGACAACAAAGATTTTTATCTGATGGGCATCGACCTAGACGAACCTTTGGAGAAAGTCATTGCTTTCGGCAAGGCTACCAAAGTGACCTATCCGCTGGCTCTGGATCCGGGAGCCGATGTCTTTGCCCTCTATGCGCAACGACAGGCAGGCATTACCCGCAATGTGCTGATAGACCGCGACGGGAAAATCGTTATGCTGACCCGTCTGTACAATCCGGAAGAATTCCAGCGGCTGGTCGACAAGATAGACGCGATGCTGGCCGAGGAGTGATTCAAGCTTTCGGGCGAAGCCGGGCCAGGTAGTCGTAATGTCTTCCCTCTTTTACCAGTTCGGCTTCGAAGCCGTTTTGTGCGGCGTAGAGGGAAAGGGTCTGGAAGTCGATGTAGAGCCAGTCGAACGGATTGCCTATGATATCCTTGTACTGCATCCTGAAATCCACTTCGCCGTAATAGTCGCCTGCAATGTCGATGACGAAACTTCCGTCTTCGTCTTCATACAGGTAGCGCAGGTCGCTGGAATCCATCAGAATGCTGCCTCCGGGGCGCAACAGTTGCTTGGCTTTCCGGAAGAAGGCGGGCAGGTTCTCCAGTCGCCCGATGATGCCGGAGCCGTTCATCAGCATAAGGAGGGTGTCGTAGGAACCGCAAAAACTTTCGTTGAAGAGATTGGCCTGTGTGGCCTGCTTTACACCGCGTCTGCGCATGGCTTCTACCGATAGCGGGGAGATGTCGATGGCTTCCACTTCCTTGCCGGCCGCTTGCAGGGCCAGGCTGTGGCAACCGCTTCCGGCACCTACATCGAGGATGCGGCCGGTAGCGAGCTGCAGGGCTGTCCGCTCCAGCGGGGCCATCTGCTTTTCGGTGCGGAACAGGGTGCGGACCGGTATCTCGTCTTCGTCGAACTGGGAAGAGAATACGCGCAGCTTGTCGGCTCGTCCATGTTCCAGGTAGTCGAGGATAGCTGCTCCCATCGGGTCTTTGTCGGTTGTCAGCAGGTCGGTGTATATCATTTCTTATGTCTGTTGGCGCGCTTGCGGCGGATTTCGGCTTTCATTTTGGCGGCTCCCGAATTGTGGAGGCCGGTAATATAGGTTTTCTTTTTGGCTTTGGTTTTCACTTTGGCTTCGCCTTTGGGCTTTTCCTTTTTCCCTTTGAAGACGATGCCGCCCATCATGGCTTCTTCTATACTCATAGGTTTTACAGTTTACAGGTGAGGAATGCGGATTATCGGGCAGGCAGAATTTCAATCCAGTAGTCATCGGGGTCGTTGATGAAGTACAGACCCATGGCTTCGTTCTCGAAGCATACCCAGCCATTCTCTTTGTGATACTGGCGTATGGCATCGTAGTCACCGCTGACGCGGAAGCACAGGTGGCTTTCGTTTTCACCCAGTTCGTAGGGCTGGGTATGGTCTTTCAGGTAGGTGAGCTCCAGCAGGAAGGGGCTGCATCCGTCAGTCAGATAGACCAGGGTGAACGAGCCGTCAGCAGCTTCCTTGCGATGGTCCTCCTTCAGTCCCAAAGCTTTTTCGTAGAACGCGATGCTGCGTTCGAGGTTGGTTACGTTGATATTGAAGTGGTCGAATTTGCTTTTGATTTCCATAATTGGTTTTGAATAATGATTTGTTGGGGATGAATCACCACGGATTACTCAGATTATCACAGATTGTTTCAATCAGCCATTAATCATTATCTGTGATAATCTGAGTAATCCGTGGTGTTTTGTAATATACTCTTGATTTTATTTCATCTGTGCCTTCACAATTTCACCGATGTACATGCGCGGCTGGCCTTCGAGAGGTTCCTGCGAGGGCAACTTCTTACATTCCAGTACGACACTGGGTTCCTGCTGGCCGTTGGGGTAGAAACGGACGGTGTAGGTTTCGGCCTTGTCGAGTTGTTCGTGCGGCTGGTCGGGCGAGAGGAAAGTATAGACTACCGGCTTGCCGGACATCTTGCCCAGCGAACCTCCGGCGTTGGCTGTCATCATGGTCATGTTGAAGGCATCGTTGCCGATGACGATAACCAGCTTTCCGGTACCAATCTGGATGGCTTCGGCTGGCAGTTGGTCAGGAGCCACTTCCTTGAGCTCTCCGGATTGTGAAGTTGCTGTTGCGCTTTGTTGCGCTTGTGCTGCTTCAGGTGCTGTTGCAATCTGTTTCTTGGTAGCGATGACTGTCGTGCCGGAGTTGACGAGGCTTTTCTTTACTCCTTCAGGTTCCTTTTCATCTTTTTTATTGCGTTTCTTTCCTCCGAACAGAGCGTCAGGTTCTTCCTCTTCACCACCTTGTACAACAATCTGGTCGATGCTTGCAGCACTCAGAGCCTCGGCTACTTCTACACAAAGGTTGTCGGCAAAGTCTACCGTCTTTCTGCGCCATTTGGCAAGGCCCATCACCAGTTTGGTCTTTTTCTTGTTGAGCGCGTATTCGTCGGTAATCCATTCTTCGGCCACATATTTTTCCTGGTCGCGGCCTTCGCGATAGGTGTAGCGTATCTTTTCGATGCGGAATTCACACTTCTCGGGCTGGCAGAAGGCACTGAGCTGGTAGCTGATACGGGTACGGTCCAGCGACAGGGCGGTGGAAGCAAATACCATCCATTCTTCACCCATGCCTATCACCTGGCCTTTTTCCTGGTTGGTATAGACCACGCGGCTGTCTTCGTTCTGGTTTTTCTTCAGGCGGAGTTCCATCCACTTCTTCATGCGTGCATAGATTTCGTCCTGCGACATGCCGGGAATGCTGAATTCCTTGCTGAAAACTACTTTGCCGTCTTCTTCGGGAACGGCTCCGGCCAGGTACTTGCTGTCATCACGCTTCTGGGCCTGGAGTACGGTAGGCAGACAGAGGCAGAAGACTACGAATAGGAGTTGAGTCAATTTTTTCATTGCGTTCTATTTTTTTTGTTGTTAGATGTCGAAACTTTCGCCCCGGCGGCCGATGGCAAGGAAACGGCAGCCGTGGGCTTCGGCTTGCGGACGGAAAGCGTTGCCGCCTTCGTAGTCGTCGCCGAAGTGCATGGGTACAAAGATACGGGTTTTTATCCGTTCTACGAACTGGAGGGCACCGCGCATGTAGTCACGGCCCATCCGACGGTCAACGGGGAAGAGGGCAACGTCGACGGCAGGCGATTCCTGCTGCAGGTCGCGGATTTCGGCCAGGTAGTCGCCTTCGGCCTTGCGGATTTCCTGCGGAGTGGATTCCTCGCTCCAGTGCCAGTTGTTCAGGTCGCCGGCATGGAAGAGGCGGAGACCTTGGAGGTCGAGGAGGAAGGAAACACCTACATCGGTTGAGCCGAAGGCCTGGATGCGCAGATGGTCGTCCTCGTAGACCCCACCTTTATTTATATAGAGGGCGTCGTCGGCCGAGGCACGCCGGTGCTTCAGGATGTCTTTCGAGAAAATGTAACGGATGTCGGGACGGACTTCACGCCAGTGGAGCACCTCGGGGTTGAAGTGGTCGGGATGGAAATGGGTGGCGAGAACGTAAAAGGCACCCGGCCGCCGTAGCAGGCGGTCGTGTACCAAGTCCCGTCCCGATTCATCGGGTGAATCTTTCCAATAGTCGATAAGAACGGTCACTTCGTCCGCCTCGATGGCAAAACCACTGTGGTATATATAGTCCAGTTTCATGCTTTATTCTTCGTACACCCTGCAATATTACGAAAAAATGGCTGAAACTCCGCTCTGGAGCAACTATTTTATTGATTTTTTTGAAAGCGCAGGAAGCAGCGCACGGATGCCGTGTCCGTGAGCTGCCGTACCTGTCAGAGCTTCACTTCGTTCTCCAATGCCTTGCCCAGCGTGAAGTCCTTGACATTCTGCAGGGTGGTGGTGGCGATGTTGCTCAGGGCCTCCTGTGTGAAGTAAGCCTGGTGGGAAGTGACGATGACGTTGTTGAACGACAGCAGGCGGGCCAGCGTGTCATCGTCGATAATCTTGTCCGAACGGTCTTCGTAGAAGTACTGGCTCTCCTCCTCGTAGACGTCCAGGCCGGCCGAACCTATCTTCTTGTTCTTCAGTCCTTCGATGAGAGCGTTGGTGTGGATGAGCTGTCCGCGGCCGGTGTTGATGATCATCACGCCGTCCTTCATTTTGCTGATGGAGTAGTCGTTGATGAGGTACTTCGTCTGCTCCGTCAGGGGGCAGTGCAGGGAGATGATGTCCGAGCTGTGATAAAGTTCGTCGAGCGTGGTGTAGACCACCTGGTTCTCGCGGGCAAAGTTGTAGTCGGGATAGAGGTCGTAGGCCAGTATGTTCATGCCGAAGCCGCGGAGGATGCTGATGAGCTTCTTGGCAATCTTGCCCGTGCCGATGATGCCGGCCGTCTTGCCGTGCATGTCGAAACCCAGCAGGCCGTGCAGGGAGAAGTTGCCCTCGCGCGTACGCCATGCGGCACGATGTATCTTGCGGTTGAGCGAGAGCATCAGGGCCACGGTATATTCGGCCACGGCATAGGGCGAGTAGGCGGGCACGCGCACCACGGCGATGCCACACTCGGCGGCGGCCTTCAGGTCCACATTGTTGTAGCCCGCGCAGCGCAGGGCCAGCAGCTTGACGCCGTTCGCGGCCATCAGGCGGATGACTTCGGCGTTGGCCGTATCGTTTACGAAGATACATACCACGTCCACACCCTGCGTCAGGATGACGTTGTTCTTGTTCAAGTGTCCCTTATAGAAGCGGAGTTCGAAGCCGAAGTCCTTGTTCTTTTCGTTGAACGAAGCCTCGTCATAGGGCTTCGAGCCGAAGAATGCGATTGTTGTTGCCATGATTTACGGATCTTTGTTAGAATCGATTTATGTTCGTTTTCTATCTATAACAAACGTTGTGCCGAAAAAGTTTGTTGGTTAGGAAAGTGGGGCTTTAGCCTGACAAAAAGATAGTATCCGGCTCTTTTTGCTGACAACAGCTTTTGTCGGAAACGCGCAAATAGCGCGGAAAATGAGGGAAAAGGTCGCCCAAAAGTCGTCGGAAAGCACCTTTAAGCAGGGTAAACCGTCGCTTTTCCCTCGTCAAATCGTATGTTTTCTGTGGGGAAAAGCATTGTTTTCTCTTGTTAGATTGTATGTTTCGTGTGGGAAGACGGTAGGTTTGGGCTGGGAAAGTTGTATTTGCTGCTCCAAAACGTCGTTTCTACAGACTTTTTTCTGCTGGTTGAAATGTAAATATTTCGCTATCTGTCTGTCTTATAGCTGGTAAGGTGTTTCTTGCTTCGTCCTTTCCGACCGGCTCGTCCTTCGCTCCGAAAGAAGCGATTCTCAGGCGGTTTGAAAATCAAAGTGTCACTTTCTGACAGAATGTCAACCGATGAGAAATGTGAGGGCCGACTGGGAAACAGAAGGGATGATTCCGCTGGTCGTTTCATTGGAAACTGTTTTGTTTTTCAATTATCAGTGCCCTTTTGAACCGATTATTTGCACAAAGCTATTGCTGGTGTGCAATTTTGTTGTACCTTTGCGCCCGCAAATCAATAAAAAAACGAACGAATGAGAAAAAACTTGTTAATCGGCACAGCGCTGCTGATGGTTTCAATTCCAACTTTTGCGGGAGGATTCCTTGCAAACACCAATCAGAATATCTTGTTTTTGCGCATGTTGGCGCGCGACGCTTCGACCCGTATCGATGCTGTCTACTCCAATCCGGCCGGCTTGGCCTTCATCGAGGGCGGCGACGGCCTGCATCTGTCGCTGAACATCCAGAGCGCCTATCAGACGCGTCAGATAACTTCCACCTTCGCTCCCTTTGCCTATGGCGTGCAGAACGGGGGCAATGCCACCAAGCTCTTCAAGGGCGAGGCTTCGGCTCCCGTCATTCCCAGCTTCCAGGCGGCCTATAAGAACGGCGACTGGGTATTCTCGGGCAGTTTTGCCGTGACGGGCGGTGGCGGTAAAGCTACGTTCAACCAGGGCTTGGCCTCGTTCGAGTCCATCATCTCCATGCTGCCCGTCTTCGGACAGAGCATGGGCATCAACCGCTACAACGTGGACAGCTATATGGAGGGCAGCCAGTTCTTCTACGGCGTTCAGCTGGGCGTCACCTATAAGATAAACGAACACTTCTCGGCCTTCGTAGGCGGTCGCATGAACTATGTGAGCAACAATTACTCGGGCTACCTGCGCGACATCCAGATCAATATGCCGGGTACGGAAAATATGGTGCCGGCTCCGGATGCCTTCAAGGGACTGGCTTCGCAAATACCCGACAATGCTCCGGCCGAACTGCTCCAGAAGAAGGCGTTGCTGACCAAGCTGGCCGAAGCAACCACCGACAAGGAGTTGGATTGCGACCAGAAAGGCTGGGGACTGACGCCCATCATCGGCCTCGACTTCAACTGGAAGAAGCTGAACGTCGGCGTGAAGTATGAGTTCAACACCAATCTGAATGTGGAGAACGACACGCGTGTCAATACGACCGGCTTCCCTGCCTACGACCACGGCATCAATACACCCAGCGACATCCCCGGCCTGCTCACCGTCGGTGTGTCCTACGACCTGTTGCCTACGCTCCGTGCTTCTGTGGGCTACCACCACTTTTTCGACAAGCAGGCCGATATGGCCAACGACAAGCAGAAGTTGCTTTCGGCCGGTACGAACGAATACCTGGCCGGCATCGAGTGGGATGTGCACAAGCGCATACAGATCAGCGGTGGTATGCAGCGCACGAAGTACGGCCTGACGGACGACTACATGGAAGACATCAGTTTTGTTACCAGCTCCTGGTCGTTCGGTTTCGGTGCGGGCATCAAGCTGGCCAAGAATCTCAACCTCAACATTGCCTACTTCTGGACCAACTACGAGGACTATACCCGCAACAGCAGCGACTACAACAACATGGCGCAGAAACTTCAGAACATCGGCCTGCCCGAGTCCGTGGCTTCCCAGTTGCCCAAATTGCCGGGTACCGATGTGTTCACCCGCACGAACAAGGTGTTCGGCGTAGGTATCGACTATAAGTTCTGACACTCGTTTTTCCCTTTGAAATATTTACTTGGGAGGTTGTCGGCGGCATTGCCGGCAGCCTCTTTTTATTTTTCCTGTTGGCCGTTTGCGCAGAAAAGCTTATCTTTGCGGCCGATTTTGAAATGAGATGCCGTGAATAGCGGCCGTGTATTCTAGGACAACCACGTAAAAAACAGGAGTATGAAGCAAAAAGTATCTGTATCTTTTATGCTGATGGGCATTGTGTTCAACGTATGCCTCATCGCAGCCAATCTTCTCGAGACCAAGGTCATCCAGCTGGGCAGCCTCACCGTTACCGCCGGATTGCTGGTTTTCCCCATTTCCTACATCATCAACGACTGTATTGCCGAAGTCTGGGGCTTCCGCAAGGCTCGTCTCATCATCTGGAGCGGTTTTGTGATGAACTTCTTCGTCGTTACGCTTGGGCTGATAGCCGTGTCGCTGCCTGCCGCTCCGTTTTGGGAGGGCGAGGAACACTTTAACTTTGTCTTCGGTATGGCGCCGCGCATTGTGGCAGCCAGTCTGATGGCCTTTCTGGTAGGCTCTTTTCTCAATGCCTACGTCATGAGCCGTATGAAGATAGCCAGCCGCGGGCGCAACTTCTCGGCGCGTGCCATCTGGTCCACCGTGGTGGGCGAGACGGCCGATTCGCTCATCTTCTTCCCTGTAGCCTTTGGTGGTGTTATCGCCTGGCACGAACTGGCGGTGATGATGGGTTTGCAGATTCTGCTGAAGTCGGCCTATGAGGTCGTTATCCTGCCCGTCACGATCCGCGTGGTGAAGGCCGTGAAGCGCATCGACGGCAGCGATGTCTACGACGAAGGCATCTCCTACAAGGTGTGGAAGGTGAAGGAAATCTGAGCAATGTATAATGAACAATGTACAATGAATAATGAATTGTGTGTATGAATCGTGATACAGCTTTGGTCGTGTTCAGCGGTGGGCAGGACTCGACCACGTGCCTGTTCTGGGCCAAACGTGAATTCAAGAAAGTAGTTGCCCTGAGCTTCCTCTACGGGCAGAAACATCAGAAAGAAGTGGAACTGGCACGGCAGATTGCCGCAAAGGCCGGTGTCGATTTTGATGTCATGGATGTGTCGTTCATCGGTCGGCTGGGGCATAATTCCCTGACCGATACCTCGATGGTGATGGATCAGGAAAAGCCTGAGGGCGGTGTACCCAACACCTTTGTGCCGGGCCGCAACCTGTTCTTCCTGAGCATTGCCGCCGTCTATGCACGCGAGCGGGGCATCAACCACCTGGTGACGGGTGTGTCGCAGACCGACTTCAGCGGTTATCCCGACTGTCGTGACGCTTTTATCAAGTCGCTCAACGTGACGCTCAACCTGGCTATGGACGAGCAGTTCGTCATCCACACCCCGCTGATGTGGATTGACAAGGCCGAGACTTGGGCGCTGGCCGACGAACTGGGTGTGCTCGACCTGGTACGCCACGAGACGCTGACGTGCTACAACGGCATTCCCGGCGACGGATGCGGACATTGTCCTGCCTGCAAGCTCCGCCGCGAGGGGCTGGAGAAATACCTGGCGAACAAAAATATGTACCTCAAAAAGAAATTTCTTTAAACCATCCGAACAATGACTGAACTGAAAGACCAACTGACCCTGCTGGGCCGCAAGACCGAGTATAAGCAGGACTATGCTCCCGAAGTACTCGAAGCTTTCGACAACAAACATCCCGAGAACGATTACTGGGTGCGTTTCAACTGCCCCGAATTCACCAGTCTGTGCCCCATCACTGGGCAGCCCGACTTTGCCGAGATACGCATCTCCTATATCCCTGACGTGAAGATGGTAGAGAGCAAGAGTCTCAAGCTTTATCTCTTCAGCTTCCGTAACCACGGCGCTTTCCACGAAGACTGCGTGAACATCATCATGAAGGATCTCATCTGCCTGATGAATCCCAAGTACATCGAAGTGACAGGCCTGTTCACTCCTCGTGGCGGTATCTCCATTTATCCGTATGCCAACTACGGCCGTCCTGGTACCAAATACGAGCGCATGGCCGAGCAGCGGTTGATGAACCGGGAATAATATAAAAAATGCCCTCCGTCAGTGGAGGGCATTTCCAAGTAAAATCTATGGTCGTTGCAGGTTACCTGATGCGTTGGTAGCCATATACGGCCAGGTCACCGAGTTCCTCTTCGATGCGGAGCAGTTGGTTGTACTTGGCCATGCGGTCAGAACGGCTCAGGGAGCCGGTCTTTATCTGCCCGCTGTTTGTGGCTACGGCAATGTCGGCAATGGTGGCATCCTCCGTCTCGCCCGAGCGGTGGGAGGTGACGGTGGTGTAGCCGTGGCGGTGGGCCATCTCGATGGCATCGAGCGTTTCGCTCAAAGTACCTATCTGGTTTACCTTGATGAGGATGGAGTTGGCACAGCCCATTTCAATACCTTTGCGCAAGAATTCCACGTTGGTAACAAAGAGGTCGTCGCCCACCAGCTGGCAGCGGTGTCCGATGCGTTCTGTCAGCTGTTTCCAGCCTTCCCAGTCGTTCTCGCTCATACCGTCCTCAATGGAGTCGATGGGATACTTGTTGATAAGTTCCTCCAGGTAGGCAATCTGTTCGTCGGTGGTGCGCTTCTTGCCTTTCGCGCCTTCGAAGAGGGTGTAGTCGTACACGCCGTCTTTATAGAATTCGCTGGAGGCACAATCCATACCAATCTTTACATCACGTCCCGGTTCGTATCCGGCAGCGCAGATGGCAGACATGATGCTGTCCAGTGCATCTTCCGTTCCATTCAGGGCAGGAGCGAAACCTCCTTCATCGCCCACGGCTGTACTGAGACCACGGTCGTGGAGCACCTTCTTCAAGGAGTGGAATACCTCGGCACCCATGCGCAGTCCTTCGCGGAACGACGGAGCCCCGACGGGACGTATCATGAATTCCTGGAAGGCGATGGGGGCATCGCTGTGCGAGCCGCCGTTGATGATGTTCATCATGGGGACGGGCAACACATAGGTATTCACGCCGCCGATATACCGATATAAAGGAATGTCGAGCGCGCAGGCTGCAGCCTTGGCCACGGCGAGCGACACGCCGAGGATGGCATTGGCACCCAGCCTCGACTTGGTGGGTGTTCCGTCCAGTTCCAGCATGCGGTGGTCGATGGCGCGTTGGTTCAGGGCAGACAGGCCGATGAGCGCGGGAGCTATTACCTTATTCACGTTTTCTACAGCCTTTAGCGTGCCCTTGCCGCTGTAGCGCTGCTTGTTGCCGTCGCGCAGTTCCAGGGCCTCATGTTCGCCGGTCGATGCGCCCGAGGGTACGGCAGCGCGACCCATGGCGCCGCATTCCAGTGTTACGTCTACTTCTACTGTGGGATTGCCGCGTGAATCGAGTATCTCGCGGGCGATGATTTTTTCTATTTTCATACGTTTCTTGTTTTATTAGTGGTTTATAATATTGGGTATTGATGATAACACTTTTCTGTAATGCAAAGTTCGGGGAAAGCTTTGTTTTGTCCAATACCCAGATGTAGGGAAAGGGGAGAGAACAGATACATGGAAGTAGGTATGCCTGGCGTGCTTTACCTAAATATGGTTATAGCCAGGGACGTTTTCGGAGGAAGACGCGATGGAGAGGCAAGCGAAATACCGACAACTGGCGATTGTGGGAAAAACGATTTCTGTGGAACTTTGCAGCCGGAAACAAAGAGCAGAAAGAGATTGAAAACAACTACACTTACATTGGGAATAGCAGGCCTGTTGTGCCTGCTGGGAATCATGACGCTCCGTGCACAGGAAGCTCATCGTGAAGGAAAGCATTGTTTTATATCGGGAAAAGTAGTCTCGACCGAGGAAGAAACGGTTGATTTTGCCACTGTTTATCTGAAGGGCACTTCTTACGGAGGTACCACCAACGGTGAAGGGCGTTTCCAAATTCAGGCTCCGGCGGGTCGCTATACGTTGGTCGTTTCGGCCGTAGGCTACAAGACGGTAGAACAACCATTTGACTTGCGGCGTGGAGAGAAACGGGAAGTGAACATTACCATCACTCCTGATATACAGATGCTGGACGAGGTAACCATCGTTTCGACCGGAGTGAACCGTGTCAAGCGTTCGGCCTTCAACGCCGTGGCTGTCGATACCAAGGAATTGCAGAACACCACCAAGAACCTGAGTGAAGCGTTGGCTAAGGCGCCGGGCATGAAGTTGCGTGAATCGGGTGGCGTGGGGTCGGACATGCAGGTGATGATGGACGGTTTCAGCGGTAAGCATGTCAAGGTATTCATTGACGGTATACCCCAGGAAGGAACGGGCAGTTCGTTCGGCTTGAACAACATTCCCGTAGGTTTTGCCGAGCGCATTGAAGTATATAAAGGTGTGGTGCCCGTAGGCTTCGGTACGGATGCCATCGGGGGTGTCATCAACATTGTGACAGGCAAGCAGCGTCGCCGTTGGTTTGTGGATGCGTCCTATTCCTACGGTTCGTTCAATACGCACAAGTCTAATGTTCGCTTTGGGCAGACTTTCAAGAACGGTTTTACTTATGAGGTGAATGCCTTCCAGAACTATTCGGACAACAATTATTATGTCGATGCCCCTGTGCTGAACTTCGAGACGGGCAGCTTCAGCGACAAGGAGTTGGTGCGTGTGAGGCGTTTCCATGATAACTATCATAACGAGGCCGTCGTGGCCAAGGCGGGTTTCGTGGACAAGCCGTGGGCCGACCGTCTGATGCTGGGTTTCGTCTGGTCGCAGATGTACAAGGATATTCAGACCGGCGTCCGCCAGAAAACGGTTTTTGGTGAGAAGCACCGCTTCGGTCACTCGCTCATCACCTCGGTGGAGTACAGTAAGCGGGACCTTCTGTTGAAGGGACTTGACTTGATGCTCTCTGCCAACTACAACCGTAATGCCACCACCAATGTGGACACAGCACACTACAAATACAACTGGCTGGGCGAGCGTTATCCGCTGAATACGCCCGGCGAACAGTCGCGCCAGTACAGCCGGGCTGATAACGACAATTGGAACGCCACGGCCACGCTGAATTACCGCCTGAACCGTATCCATCAGTTTACGCTGAACCATGTACTCAGCGCCTTCAGTCGAGATAACACTTCGCTGCTGGCTGCCGAGGCACAGACCGACCCCATTGCCAAACAGACGCGCAAGAACATCACAGGCCTTTCTTACCGCCTGATGCCGTCAGAGCGATGGAACCTTTCCGTCTTTGGCAAACACTACCGGCAATATGTGGCAGGACCTATGGCCGAAGATGACACGGGCAGTAACTATGTGCGTACCAGCCGCACAGTCAGTTCCTGGGGATACGGCGCGGCCGGTACTTACTTCTTTGTAGAAGGGATGCAGGCCAAGTTGTCTTATGAGCGTGCCTACCGTCTGCCCACCATCGAAGAAATGTTCGGTGACGAGGATCTGGAGAGCGGGCAAATCAGCCTTCGTCCTGAGAGTAGCCACAACATGAACTTAAGCCTCAGTTACAGCAAGACTTGGGGGCGTCACTCTGTCTACGTGGAGGGCGGGCTGGTCTATCGCGATACGCACGACTACATCCAGCGCAACGTACAGGATTTGAGTGGCGGTAAAGAGAATGCCACTTACATCAACTACGGCAACGTGCTGACCAAGGGGTACAATCTATCTGCCCGCTATAGCCTGGGACGCTGGCTCAGCCTGGGTGGTAACTTCACCCAAATGGACGTACGCGACAATGAACGCTATCAGATAGGCAGCTCGGGTAATGAAGTGGAAAATTTAGGTTACCGCTCACGCATGCCCAATGTGCCCTACCGCTTTGCCGACTTTGACGCTAACCTCTATTGGCACAACTTGGGTGGACAGGGGAATGTGTTGACATTGACCTACGACAACCAGTGGACACATGCGTTCTCCTACTATTCCGAAGTGATCGGAAGCAGCAGCGACTACATTGTGCCCGACCAGTTTGCCCATAATCTTTCGCTGAGCTACAGCCTGAAGAACGGTCGTTACAACTTCTCTGTGGAGTGCCGCAATTTTACGGATGAAGATCTCTACGATAACTTCAGTCTCCAGAAGGCCGGGCGCGCCTTCTACGGTAAGGTGCGCGTCTGCTTCGGCAACTGAGCCTGCCACCCTCAGCACCTCTGCCCGTCTGCTTACAGACATAAGGGTACAATCATCCCGGATGATTCCGGCAATCAATGCGGATGATTCCTATAATCATCCCGGATGATTGTATGCATTCCCCATGCTTCGGCCATGCTGAGGCGTAGGGGAAGTGTGCCGGAAACCTGTCCCACGACTGCCATCGGAACAAACAGAAACAATTACATAAAAAAGAGTAGAACATGAAAACAAATCAATTACTGACAGGCCTCTTTGCCGTCGCACTGGGCGGCATGGCCCTCGCTTCCTGCTCGGAAGACGAACAGAACGGAGGAAACAATGGTAACAATGCCTCCAAAGGAAATTATGTGATAGCTGCCACCGTGACCAGCAGCAGTACCGACACCTATGTGTTGCTGACTGCCCCCTCGCTTGACGAGGGCGAGATTACGACGCAAGGGAACGGTTTGGTAAACGAAGGTGCCACCTACTGGGTGTTCTATGCCAACCGTTACCTTTATGCCTTGAACTATAATCAGGGCGAGGCGGGTACTACACAATCGTTTGTGATGAACACAGAGGGTGCACTGGAGAAACGTTCGCAAGAATACTACGTCAACCGTTTCACCACTTATGGCTTTTATGACAAGTATATCATGACTACCTCTACTGGCGACGGTCCTTCGGAGCTGAAGGATGAAAACGGTTATGTACCACAATCGTTTCTGGCTTCCTATCTTGACGTAGAAAGTCAGACCTATACCAGCAATACGGTGAATGTCTCGACCCCTTTCCTTTCTGAAAACTTTTTGGGTAATGGCGAGTACGTCACTCTGGCCGGACTGGCGCAAGTGGGCAGCAAGCTCTATGCCGCTGCCGTGCCTATGGGACTCAGCCAGTACGGTTGCATGCAGCGGAATGCCGACGGAAGCTATAAATGGGTGCGTCCCGGTTACGAAGACCTTATCAAGACAGAATCCGGCGGAAGCGGTAGCAGTGCTTACGACAAGGACGAATTGCAGTGGACCCAATATCCCGACGAATGTTGGATGGCTGTCTTCAACGACCAGACTTTGACAGATTACAAACTCATCAAGACCGACAAAATCAGCTATGCCTGCGGCCGCAACCGCTCGCAGTACTACCAGATGAACTGGCTGGCCGACGACGGTTACATGTACGTATTCTCGCCCTCCTACGCCAAGACCATGAAGGACAGCCGTCAGCAGACCACTCTGCCGGCCGGCGTGGTGCGCATCAATACAACGACCGAAACTTTCGACGATGCTTACTATTACAACTTGGAGGAGAAAGCCGATGGGGCTTCTTTCTTGCGCAGCTGGTATATAGGAGGCAACTATTTCCTGTTGCTGATGTATGACAAAGAAATCACTGCTTCGGACAAAGTAGCGAACCGTTTGGCCGTGTTCAACGTTACTAATGGCAATCTTTCCTTTGTCAGCGGCTTGCCTTCGGATGTAAGCGGTTTCGGCAATACCCCCTATATGGAAGATGGTGCGGCCTATGTCGCTGTGACTACCGAGTCGGGTTATCCTACGATTTATCGAGTGGAGCCTTCGTCGGCTACGGCTACTGCAGGTCTGGTTGTGAAAGCCACTTCGCTCAATGGTGTGGGACGATTGGAGAGTGAATGATTATTGATAAAGAATGAACGATGAGAAAGTTGTTTCGTAACATCCATTTGTGGTTGTCCGTACCTTTCGGACTGATTATTACGCTTGTCTGTTTCTCGGGCGCCATGTTGGTGTTTGAGCGGGAAGTGACACAATGTGCACATCCCGAAGTGTTTGATGTGGATTCGCAGGGGTGTCAGCCACTGCCAATAGAAGAGGTCGTACGGCGGGTGTCGGCTACGTTGCCCGATGATGTCCGTGTGACGGGGGTTACTGTATTTTCTGATCCGGAGAAGGCTTGGCAGTTGTCATTGTCCAAACCGTCACGGGCATCGGTTTATGCCAATCCTTTTACCGGTGAAGTGACAGGCCGTTCGGAACGTCTGCCTTTCTTTGCCGTAATGTTCCGTCTGCATCGCTGGCTGCTGGACAGCCGACCCTCGGGCGACGGGGTCTTTTGGGGCAAAATGGTGGTGGGCGTCAGTACCCTTCTGTTTGTTTTCGTGCTCGTGTCGGGTGTCGTCATTTGGTGGCCGCGTACACGGAAGGCTTTGCAAAACAGCCTGAAAATACGGGTCCGTAAAGGCTGGCGTAGCTTCTGGTATGGCCTGCATGTGGCTGGTGGCATGTATGCCCTGCTTCTGTTGCTTGTCATGGCACTGACGGGACTTACGTGGTCCTTTGGCTGGTACCGTACTGGTTTTTACTCTCTTTTCGGAGTGGAGGCAAAATCGGGTATGGGCCATGGAAATGAAGCTGCCGGGCAGAAACACTCACGTAATAAAAAAGAAGGTAACCGAACGGCTCATTGGCAAGGTGTGTATGACCGTTTGCGTCAGGAGAACCCCGATGCCTCACAGATTACCATTGCTGACGGTTCGGCCAGCATCCCGGCTTGTTCTTATGGTAATACTCGCGCTGCGGACCGTTATACTTTCGATTCCCGTACCGGTGAGTTGACGGGCTGTACGCTTTATCGTAAGCAAGACAACTCAGGTAAGATACGAGGCTGGATTTATGCGGTGCATACAGGTAGCTGGGGAGGAGTGACGACACGGATTCTCTGGTTTTTGGCTGCCATGCTGGGTGCCACACTTCCGTTGACAGGTTATTATTTGTGGATTAGGCGTATTTGCCGCAGGAAATAATAGGTGTTGGCATCTCTTACTATAAAAAATGCGGGTAACCGGAGAATATTTTGTTCATCGGTTACCCGCATTTCTTTATATCAGTTTTAATATCGAATGCTTGAGATAATTGCATTGACAGACTCTTCTGTTCCGCAGAATGGGCCGTGCGATTGGAGCTTGATGGTACACATGGCTGCTGCGAAGCATCCTGCTTCCTGGTAAGAAGCACCCAGGCTGCGCTTGTACAGATAGCCGGCCATGTAGGTATCTCCACATCCGGTGGCGTCTACAACTTTCAGTGTGGGGTAGGCTGGGATGTCGTAGAACTGGCCTCCACTGTAAATGAGTGAACCTTTGTCGCCCAACGTCAGCAAAACTGTTTTTACACCCCAGTCGGCAATAAGCAGGGCCGCTTCGTGCGGTTCGTTACATCCTGTCAGAACTTCCATTTCGCTTTCGTTGGCTTTCAGCGTGTGTATGTACTTCAAGGCTTCCTTCTTTTCAATCCAATCTACAGGATATACCTTTTCATTTTCTACTTTACGGAGGAATCCTTGCACATCGGCAGCCAGTGTACTTCGACTGGCCAGGTGCTTGATGACTTCCAGTGAGAAGTCATCAGCCAGCAAGGTACCCAGATGAATGATGTTGGCTTCTACGTCCTTGAGGTCAGCTATGCGGAACGGATCGGCCTGTGCAGTGACCCGTTGGCGGCGTTCATTGGGATTGCTACCATAAATGTTTTCAAAACTATGCGAGTGGACGGTGGGTACCAGTTTCACTTCGATGCCTTCGCTGGCTATTTCTTCTGCTGCAGCCTTGTCTTCTTCAGCCAATGCAGTGACCAGCAAAAAGTTCTCGGCTCGCAGGCGGCTGACAGCCTTTGCAAAATAGTAAGCGGTGCCTCCCGGCATGTTGACGGTATTGTCAGGTGTTACAATTTTGTCGCGGGTGATATACCCGATGCAGCATAATTTATGGTTCATTCTCTTCTTTTCTCTTGTATTCGGACTGCAAAGGTACACAATATTTGCGTTTAGTTTTGAAAACTGAAAGACTTTGTTTCAGTTTTCATGAAGAAAAAGGAAAAATTGACCGTTTAAAGGATTCAATTCTGGTCCGATATGCAATAAGGCTGACGGTTGGTACGTGTATTGTGAGGCTTTTCGTCTATAGAACTGCGTACAACTATCATATCTGTAGCGTGCAGACCTGCTCGTGTGGCGGGTGTTTCCGGGTTGCTGGGGAAAGCTCCTGTAGCCATGTGTATCAATACTGGTTGCATCAGCAGGTCATCTTCCGAACCCAGTTCGCCCAAGGCAGAACCATAGATTTCAGACAGATTAAAGTCGGGTTGAAGTCCTTCTGCATCGTAATCTTTGTAACCGTCGGCATTGCTCAGATAGTAGGTGGTCAGCCATAGCTCGAGCAAAGGTTCCTGTTCGTCCGTATAGAGAGCCTGGGCTACATTCTTTCCGAATGTGGCGCTGCCTACCTGATACAAATTTCCTGTCCGATAGGGGCGCAGACAGTTGATGATGATTTCCGAAGCCGATGCTGTATTGCCCGACGTGAGGATGTACAGGTTCTGATAAGAAAGACAGCTTCCGCCGGGAAGAAGAGTTGCGTCGAAGTTGTAACTTTCTACCGTGCCTATTTTGTCATTGGGTGTCATGTATAGCATGGGTTGACCCATTGCGCTGGAAGGGGCGAGTAGGGTACACACCGTTTGTGCGGTAGATACGTATCCGCCCGGGTTGTAGCGGAGGTCGAGGATGATGTCATCGGGTTGTGTAGAGGCCAGTTGGCTGTAGAGCGATTGCCATTGGGTGATATCATTCTGGCCGAATTCGTTGTAAAGGATGTAGGCTGCCGTGCGGTTACCCGACTGGATGAGGCTTGTCTTCAGCAGGTTCTGTATTTCGATGATACGAGGGGCGGGTATTTGCAGGGTACCGGTCGTATCCATTTTGGCCAGTTCGGCGTTGTAGGTGCCCAGCGTGAATGTATGGGCGGTTGTGGGATGGCTGACATATTTGCCGTAGTCGCTCGAACCAATCTTTATACTGTCGGCTCCAATGATGATGTCTCCACGTTTCAATCCGGCTTCTTCGGCGGGCGAGTTGGGCTGGGTGTAGAGCACTTGTAAGGCGTAGTCGCCATTGGGAGCTTTCAGCATGACAGCTTCATAGCCGTAGGTGGGGTTTTCGCTTAGAGAGCGGGTAGAGGCAGTCGTCTTTACCGAGTCGACATGCGAGTAAACAACTCCGTTTTTCTTGTCTTTCTCCGAAGCAGCCGCATTCAGAAATTCCTGGGGTGTCATGAAAAAATCCAGTTCCGATTCGGCGGGCAGGTCTTCATAGAACAGATAGTAGTTCTGCATGGTCTGATACATCCAGGTTTTGGTACGGATGAGGGCATAGTATTCGCCTGTGCGGTCTTCTCCGCACGATGTAAAAGATGCCAGCATTGCGAGGCATACAACGGTCAGGTGTAGGAGGAGTCGTTTCATAAATGGGAAAAAACTCCTGCAACCATTCCGATTGCAGGAGTTTGTCTATCATAAAGTAAATAGGATTACTTGTTCAAAGCCTGAGCTACGTCTACGGCGCAAGCTACTGTACAACCTACCATCGGGTTGTTACCGATACCCAGGAATCCCATCATTTCTACGTGAGCAGGAACGGATGAAGAACCGGCAAACTGAGCATCAGAGTGCATACGGCCCATAGTATCGGTCATACCATAAGAAGCAGGACCGGCAGCCATGTTGTCGGGATGCAGGGTACGGCCTGTACCACCACCGCTGGCTACTGAGAAGTAGGGCTTGCCTGCCAGTACGCGTTCTTTCTTGTACGTACCTGCAACAGGGTGCTGGAAGCGGGTCGGGTTGGTAGAGTTACCTGTGATGGATACGTCTACGCCTTCTTTCCACATGATGGCTACACCTTCGCGAACGTCGTCGGCACCGTAGCATTTCACTTTGGCACGAGGACCGTCGCTGTATGCGATTTCCTTCACAACTTTCAGCTCGCCAGTGTAGTAGTCGAACTGAGTCTGAACGTAAGTAAAGCCGTTGATACGGGAGATGATCATGGCAGCGTCTTTACCCAAACCGTTCAGGATGCAGCGCAGAGGCTCTTTACGAACCTTGTCGGCCTTGGCGGCAATCTTGATGGCACCTTCGGCAGCGGCGAAAGACTCGTGGCCGGCCAGGAAGGCGAAGCACTTGGTCTCTTCGCTCAGCAGACGGGCTGCCAGGTTACCGTGGCCCAGACCTACCTTGCGGTCGTCGGCTA
>ENA-UONW01002060-UONW01002060.1-human-gut-metagenome-genome-assembly--contig:-CS52-NODE-2060-length-21096-cov-5.270044_pt1 | contig 21096 bp, 20 predicted proteins | sample MGYA00242463_ERZ724010 | MGnify/ENA metagenome assembly ERZ724010 | reverse complement strand
GGGCAGATTTTGTGCTAAAATAGAGACAGTTTCGGTTTCGGAGGCAGATATGACGGTCATGTATTTTGTGCGCCACGGGCAGAGCGAGGGCAATGTGCGCGGCGGATTTGCGGGGCGCGTGGACTATGCGCTGTCCGAAAAGGGCGTGCGGCAGGCGCGCTGTACGGCGGATTTTCTGCGCGCTGTGCATCTCGACGCCGTCTGTGCAAGCCCGCTGCGGCGCGCGCAGGCGACGGCTGCGCCCATCGCCGCCGACCGGGGGCTTGCGGTGCAGACGCGCGCGGGGCTGATTGAATTTGATTTCGGCGACTGGGAGGGGCTTGCGCTCGACACGCTGAACGCCCGCTTCCCGGACGCCGTGCCGACCTGGAAGTATCATCTGCCCGATGTCGCCTGCCCGCACGGCGAGCGCATGGCAGACTGCTTTGCACGGGCGAAGACGGAATTTGCCGCGCTTGCGCGGGACTATGCCGGGCGCGACGTCTGTGTCGTGACGCACGGCGCGTTTCTCAAATGCCTTTTCTGCGCCCTGCACGGTCTTCCGCTTGCAGAAATTGACCGCGTGCCGTGGGCGGACAACGCCTCGGTGACGAAGGTCGTCATCGGCGTGGACGGCGTGCCCGCGATCGAATACGAGAATTACAGTGCACACATGGGTGATCTCGTCACCGGCGTCTCCCGCGCCCTCACCGAAAAGTAGGCGAGGGAGGGAGCGCCGGTTCCACAGAATGGCAACGTGCAGTGCGCACGTCGCACAGGCGGGGAGACTTGTTCCCGCCGGCTCTTAGCCTTCTCCCCCAAGGGAAGCCTAAGAGGCGAAAAGCACTTCCTTACTTCGCCTCCCGCAAACGCACCGCCGGAAACGGTGGATTTTTTGTATTTACTTGTCGGCGGGGCGATGGTATGATGAGGGTAGGAAAAACACGGAGGAAACCGACATGAAACTGTTTGCAAAACTTCTGTGCGCGGCGGCGCTCACGTTTTTTCTGTGCCTTGCGGCATCGGCGCGGGAGGTCGTTATCAACGAGAACGGCTTTGACGATGCGTCCGCCCTCTCCGACTTCACCGTGCGCGGCAGCTGGTCGGTGAAAAACGGCGCTGCCGACCTTGCTGCGGGCAAATCCTCGTCGGGCTGCCTGACCTATAAGATCCCGTCGGAGCACCGCGGTAAGAAGTACAAGTTGGAAGTGGATTTTCTCGGGCAGAGCGGCATGGGCGGGCTGCTGATCGGCGCGGAGGGCGAGGGACTCTCGCCGACGCCGTCCTATTTCTTCGGCTATACGGCATCGGTTGCCGCCAGCGGCACGAAGGGCATGTTCGCCTACTTCAACGAAAAGGGCGGCTGGGGCGACACGCTGCGCACCGGGCTTGACACCTTTGACGACAAGGACGTGCATCTGTGCGCCGTGGTCGATCCCGCAAAGGGCGAGATCCTGTTCACGATCAAGCCGCAGGACGGCTCGCGCGAGCTGTTTGCCATGACCTACTGCTTACAGACGACCGAAAGCGAGAGGATCTACACCGCGTTTTCGGACACGGTGGGCATTCGCCGTGCCTATGCGGCAAAGGGCGTTTTCGACAATTTCCGCATCAGCGTCTTTGAAGACGACGTTATCCCCGCACTTGACGGCAGCGTCACGCTGTCGGGGCTTGCGTTTGCCGCCTCGGCAGACGCCGCCGTGACCGACGGTGCGCTCACCGCCGGTACGGTCCTCTCGGACGCGGACTTCGGCAGTGCCGCCGACTTTGCGGCGGATATCCGCTGCGGCAGCCGCATGCTCCTTTATTTCGGAATGCGCGATGCGCAAAACGGGTTCGCCGCCGAGGTAAACCGCGCGGAGGAGACGGTCGTGCTCTATGCCATCCGTGACGGCGCGTTCACCTGGCTCGGCGAGCGGCATGTGCCGGTCACGGACGATTTCTGCCGCCTGCGCGCCCGCGTGCGGGATGAAGTCGTTTCCGTCTGGTATGACTGCTACGAGGTGAACGACGACCTCTACCCGCTGATCGAGCTGGAACGGAAGGGCGCGGTCGCCGGGCGCTTCGGCGTCCTCTGCGAGGGCGGTGCGACGAAGAATTTCACCGTGACCGGCGCGGGTGAGGCATATGCGGGGGCGACCTTCGTCAACCCGGTCTGCTACGGCGCAGACCCGGATGTGCTCTATTACGACGGCGTGTATTACCTCTATATCCGCAAGGTTGTCGGCGATGCTCCGTTTGTCGTCTACACCTCCACGGACATGGTCAACTGGACGGAGCGGGGCGGCATCTACACATGGCAGAAGGGGTGGAGCAGCAAGTACCACTTCATGAGCCCGAACGTCTTTTACTACGACGGCATGTTCTATCTGCTGTTCCAGGCGTGGAACAACGACACCGAGCAGAGCGCGCGGCTGTTCTACGCCAGCGCAAAGTCGCCGCTCGGTCCGTTTGAGGGGTGCACGATGCTGCACGATGTCCACGAGATCGGCGGGCATCCGTTTGTGGACGACGACGGCAAGGTCTATGTCACGCTCTGCCGCTTTGACTTTGGCTCCAACCTGTATATCGAGGAGGTCGCGGTGAAGGACGGCGTGATCACGCCGAAACCCGAGACCTGCAAGATGATCCTCTATCCGCAGACCGCCTATGAGGTCAACGGCAGGGGGCGCACGGTTGAGGGCGGCGTGCCGTGGAAGCACGGCGACTATTACTATATGATCTATGCCGTCGGCAGCTACAAGCTGCATTACGGGCAGAGCTATGCGGTCTCGAAGAGCATTTACGGACCGTATGAAAAGTACGAATACAACCCGTTTCTCGTCTACAATGCGGCGGTGGACGGACCGGGCGACGCGGTGATCATGCCCTCGCCGGACGGAAAAGAACTGTACCTTGTCTACCATCAGCACAATGCGATCGGTACGGTCTCGCCGCGCATGACCTGCATTGACCGGCTGAAATTCGTGCCGAACCCGGACGGCGGACCGGATGTGTTGGTGACGGCGGGACCGTCCTCCACGCCGCAGCCCGTGCCGTCCGGCACGGCGGAAATGCCTGCGGCGGTGACCGAAACCAAAGTGACGCTGACGCTCGGCAGCACGGCGGCAATGCGGAATGACGCCGCCGTCACGCTGGATACCGCGCCGCTTTCCCGCGGCGGGCGCATGATGCTGCCCATCCGTTTTGTCGCCGAGGCGTTCGGCGCGGCGGTCGGCTGGAACGGCGATACCGCCGCGGCAACCGTGGCGGCAGGCGATACGGTCATCACCGTGCAGATCGGGGCGGGGCAGATCTTCGTGAACGGCAATGCCGTGCCGCTCGACACCGTCGCCTTCATCGAGGGCGGACGCACCTATCTGCCGGTGCGCGCCATTGCCGGCGCGCTCGGCGCGGCTGTCGAATGGGACGGTGATACCGCCACGGCAACCCTGACAAGGTGAGTGCGCAGGCGGCGCACGACGGTAAAAGCGGAGCGACACGGCGTCGCTCCGCTTTTTTTCGTGATAACATTGACATCTTCTATATACGGTGCTATAATATTTTGGATCATTTTTTGTGATAATGAATTTTTATATAAATAATAAGGACTGGAAACCGCCATGAAATGGACATCGCTTAACGACCTGCGCGAAAAGTATCTTTCGTTCTTTGAGTCGAAGGGACATCTCCGCCTGCCGAGCTTTCCGCTCGTGCCGCAGGGCGACAAATCGCTCCTGCTGATCAACTCGGGCATGGCGCCGATGAAGAAGTTCTTCACCGGCGAGGAAGTGCCCCCACGCCGCCGCGTCACCACCTGCCAGAAGTGCATCCGCACGCCCGACCTGGAGCGCGTCGGTCACACTGCACGCCACGGCACGTATTTTGAGATGCTGGGCAACTTCTCCTTCGGCGACTACTTCAAGGAAGAGGCGATCCCGTGGGCTTGGGAATTCCTCACGAAGACGCTGGAGATCCCGGAAGAGCTGCTCTATCCGTCGATCTATGAGAACGACGAAGAGGCGTTTGACATCTGGACGAAAAAGGTCGGCGTGCCCGCTGTGCGCGTGACCCGCCTCGGCAAGGAGGACAACTTCTGGGAGCACGGCAGCGGTCCCTGCGGTCCTTGCTCCGAGATCTATTTTGACCGCGGCGAGAAGTACGGCTGCGGCAGCCCAGACTGCAAGCCGGGCTGCGACTGCGACCGCTTCATGGAAATCTGGAACAACGTCTTCTCGCAGTTCAACAACGACGGGCATGGTCACTACACCGAGCTCAAGCAGAAGAACATCGACACCGGCATGGGTCTTGAGCGCCTCGCCTGCGTCATGCAGGGCGTGGACAACCTCTTTGAGGTGGACACCGTGCGCAAGATCCTCGACACGGTCTGCGACATCGCAGGCGTGAAATACGGCGAGGATAAAAATAAGGATATTTCCATCCGTGTCGTCACCGACCACATCCGCAGCGCAACGTTCATGATCTCGGACGGCGTCATCCCCTCCAACGAGGGGCGCGGCTACGTCCTGCGCCGCATCCTGCGCCGTGCCGCGCGCCATGCAAAGCTGCTCGGCATCACGCATGCCTTCCTCTCCGACCTCTGCGAGGTCGTGATCGAGCAGAACATCACGGCATATCCCGAGCTCAGCGAAAAGCGCGCCTATATCAAGAAGGTCATCGCGATGGAGGAGGAGCGCTTTGACGCCACCATCGACGCGGGTCTCGACATCCTGAACGCCCTGACCGAAAAGGCGGATGCCAAGGGTGAAAAGACGATTCCCGGCGCGGATGTCTTCAAGCTGTATGACACCTTCGGCTTCCCGATCGACCTCGTGCGCGAGATCGCGGGCGAGCGCGGCTATACGCTCGACGAAGAGACCTTTGACAAGCTGCTTGCCGAGCAGAAGCAGCGTTCCCGCGAGCGCCGCAAGAACATCGGCGGCTGGTCCGAGTCCTCGAAGACCCTACTCGCCGATCTGCCCCGCACCGAGTTTGTCGGCTACACCGACACCGAGGCGGATGCAAAGATCGTGGCGATCCTCTGCGACAATGAAGCCGAGGAATGCGTCAGCGAGGGCGAATTCAGCCTCATCCTCGACAAGACACCGTTCTACGGCGAGGGCGGCGGTCAGGTCGGCGACACAGGCGTGATCCGCACCGCGCATGCCGAGGCGACCGTGCTGGATACCAAAAAGACCGACGGCGTCTACATCCATCTCTGCCGGATGGAGAGCGGCGTTCTCAATAAGGGCGAGACCGTGCATGCTGCGATCGACGTCGCGCGCCGCGACGCCATCAAGCGCAACCACTCCACCGCGCACCTCTTGCAGGCGGCGCTGCGCGAGGTGCTCGGCAGCCATGTTGAGCAGGCAGGTTCCTATGTGGACGAGCACCGCTGCCGTTTCGACTTCACACATTTCTCCGCGCTGACGAAGGACGAGCTTGCAAAGGTTGAGGCACTGGTCAATGCGCACATCCTTGCGGGCGTGCCGGTCGTCACCACGGTGACCGACCCGGAGAGTGCGAAGAAAGCGGGCGCGATGGCGCTGTTCGGCGAAAAGTACGGCGACAAGGTCCGCATGGTCAAAATGGGCGACTTCTCGACCGAGCTTTGCGGCGGTACGCATCTCGACAACACTGCAAAAGCGGGTCTGTTCAAGATCATTTCCGAGTCTTCGGTCGCGGCGGGCGTTCGCCGTATCGAGGGCGCAACCGGTCTCGGCGTGCTGGAACTGCTGCGCGAGAGCGAGCAGCTCACGGCAGACGCCGCAGCCGAACTGAAGAGCGCACCTGCCGAGATCGCACATCGCGCGGCAGCGCTCCAGAATGAGATCAAGCAGCTGCATCGCGAGCTGGATGCCGCCAATGCCAAGCTGTCGCAGAATGTGCTTGCATCGCTTGCCGACAGCACGACCGTTGTGGACGGCATTGAGCTGACGGCGGCAAAGATCGACGGCAAGGCGCAGAGCGCGCGCACGCTGTGCGATGAGATCAAGGCAAATCGCCCGGCGGCGGTCGCGGTCATCGCGGCGGTAGACGGCGGCAAGCTGAACTTTGCGGCTTGCGCGGGCGCGGATGCAGTCAAGCGCGGCGCGCATGCAGGCAAGCTCGTGGGCGCAGTCGCGCAGATCACCGGCGGTCGTGGCGGCGGACGCCCGGACGGCGCCATGGCGGGCGGCGCGGATGTCTCGAAGGTGGAAGAAGCCCTCGCGGCAGCACGCACCATCCTCGGTGATATGCTGAAGAAGTAAAATAAAAATAGGTAGAAAATGTGATGCGGCGCGGCGTTCGGCTCCCCTGTGCAAGGGGTGAGCTGTACGAGACGCAAAGCGTCTCGCGGAGTTTTCCCGGAGGGAAAACATCCTGAGCCGTAGGTGACTGAGGGGTTGTTCATTCACTTGGCAACAATCCCTCCGTCGGCGATGATGTTTCCCGCAAGGGAAACTCATTAGGAACGCTTGCGTTCCGGGACACACTCCCTTTGCTGGGGGAGGCGAAGACAGAATGGTGAGCGCAAGCCCTGCATTACACCCCTACCGAATTAAATTTCAAAAAACACTTGACAAGCTATATTCGTTTTCGTATAATATAGATTGTCTTATTGTGAATACACGCGAAGTTTCCGCTTCCGAAATACTGCAAGGAGGTGCAACCAAATGCTCAGAACTTACCAGCCTAAAAAGCGTCAGAGAAAAAAAGAACACGGCTTCAGAAAGAGAATGAGAACTGCCGACGGCAGAAAGGTTCTCAAGAGACGCCGCGCTAAGGGCAGAGCAAGACTCACCTATTGATGAGCCGACCTCTGCTCCACTCCCCACGGGAGTTTCAAATCTCCGATAACTCTTTGTGAGGTTATCGGGGTTTTTGATTATTCGGCATATTTTCGATACGACAAGCGAAACCAAATCGGAAGGGGTAGACCCGTGAAATACCGCGCGATCTGCGAAAACCACCTGTATTCCAAGGCATATAAGAAAGGGGCACGGGCGGTCACATCGACCGTTGCCGTCTATGTCCTGCCCGACTACAAAAAGCACGCGCTGATGAAGGCAAATCCCGAAAAGAAGTACATCAACCGCGTGGGTCTCACAGTCGGCAAACGCATCGGCGGCGCCGTCGCGCGCAGCCGTGCCAAACGCATCATCCGGCACGCATACCGGAACATTGATACAGCTACGCCCGTGAAAACGGGGCACCTCGTCGTGATCGTCGCACGCGAGGGCATTGACGGAAAAAAGACACAGGACATCGAGCGCGATCTCCGATATGCGCTCCGCAAGACCGGTCTTTTATGAAGCATCTCTGCATTTTTCTCATCGAGCTGTATCGGAAGTATATTTCCCCGCATAAGAGAAGTTGTTGCAGGTTCAGTCCGACCTGTTCTGCCTACGCCGTTGAGGCGTTTCAAAAACGCGGCTTTTTCTGTGGGCTGATCCTCACCGTGTACCGCATCCTCCGCTGCAATCCGTTTTGCCGCGGCGGCTATGATCCGGTGCCCGACAAAGGATTTCGCCCATTCTCCAAACAACCGGACGGGGAAACCGACGAAGACAAGGACAAGCAATGAAAGGACGCCGCTTGTGCGGCGGTTGAAACATGGAATTTATCAACATCCCCTTTGCGTATATCATGCGCTGGTTTGACGGTTTCACGCATTCCTATGCGCTGTCGCTCCTGCTGTTTGCGATTCTGATCAAGGTGATCTTCATCCCGGTCGGCATCAAGCAGCAGAAAAACCAGATCAAGATGGCATCGCTCCGCCCGAAGGAGGCGGTCATCAGAGACAAATATGCCGGGCGCACCGATCGCGCCACTCAGCAGAAGATGCAGCAGGAGCTGCTGGAGCTGCAGCAGAAGGAGAACGCAAGCCCGCTCGGCGGCTGCCTGCCGCTGCTCATTCAGATGGTCTTCATCGTGATTCTGTATCAGATCATCCGCAACCCGCTGACTTATATCTGCCAGATGAGTAAGGACGCGATCGTCGAGCTGGCAAATCAGATCGGCTATACCATCGGCAATGCTGCCGTCACGCTTGAGAACATCGGCAAGATCGACCAGATCAGCATGATCGCACAGATCCCCGCAGACCTCAAGGCATCACTGCCCGCACTCGCCAACCTGCCGAACTTCAATTTCCTCGGGCTTGATCTGTCGATGACCCCGATGCTCGTCTGGAACAACTTCATCGGCAAGACTGGCATGACGATCTTCGGCGACGCCGCGCCCACGATCGTCAACGTCATTCTCTATGCGCTCATCCCGCTCATCTGCTTCTTCTCGCAGGTGCTCACGATGAAGCTGACCCGCAAGTTCACCTATCAGTCGCAGGCGATGCAGGAACAGCAGGGCGCAAACGGATGCAGCACGCAGATGATGGACTGGTCCATGCCGCTGCTCTCGCTGTTCTTCTGCTTCACGTTCCCGCTTGCAATCGGTCTGTACTGGATCTATCAGAACATTCTTTCCTTTGCACAGACGGTCATCCTCGCCAAGGCTATGCCCATCCCGGTGCTGACCGAGAAGGATTATGAGCGCGCCAAGAAGGAAATGAAGGCAAAGGGCTATGACACGAAGCGTGCCGACCTGCCCCGCGTCCGTTCGCTCCACCACATCGACGACGAGGACTACGAGAACCTGCCCGACGCCCCGAAGGACGGCGCAAAGGGCGCATCCCAGCCGCTGCTGAACGGCGAGAAAGTTCCCGTCAAGAATGAGAGCGACAAAAAAGCGCCGAAACTGAAGGACGAAAGCGACAAAAAGTAATTACGAGAAAGGCGGACGGAGACGTCCGGATATACAGATATGGTTACCGAAATCTACGCAACCGGCAAAACGATCAACGAGGCGATCGATGCGCTGAAGGCAAAACTCTGCGTCAGCGATCTCGACGGCACCGAATGGAAGGTCGTCAGCGTCGGCAAGAAGGGCGGTCTCTTCGGTCTCGGCGCGCAGCCTGCCAAGGTTGTCGCCTTCATCGAGGCGAAGGAAGAGAAAAAGCCCGCGCCGAAGGCGGAGTCGAAGCCCGAGGCAAAGGCGGAAGCCAAGCCCGCACCCGCACCCGCGCCCGCGCCCGCGCCTGCGGCAAAGCCGGAGGCAAAGGCAGTGCCCCGCACGGAGCGTGCACCGCGCACCGACAGACCCGAACGGAAGGAACCCCGCCCGGCAAAGCCGCGCACCGAGAAAGCGCCCGCACCGGCACAGAGTGAACCGAAGCCGAAGAAGCCGAAGACGCCCACCACCGAGGCGGAGCTGAAGGCAGCCGTCTCCTTCGTTGAGACGCTCATCAAGAACCTTGAAATTGAAGTGGAAGCCACGGTCGGCACTGACGAGGAGAACGCCAGCTGCATCACAATCGACGGCAAGGATGCGTCCGTGCTGATCGGTCACCACGGCGAAACGCTGGACGCGCTGCAGTATCTTGCCAACCTCGCGGCAAACCGCGCCGAGGGCAAGGACGATCACGAGCGCATCACGGTGGATGTCGCGGGTTATCGCGCCCGCCGCGAGGAAAAGCTCCGCGAGCTTGCCCGCAGACAGGCGGAGAAGGTGCAGAAGTACGGCAGAAGCGTCATGCTTGAGCCGATGAACCCTTATGAGCGCCGCATCATTCATGCCGAGATCCAGAATATCGAGGGCGTTTCGACCAACTCGATCGGCTCGGATTCCAACCGCAAGGTCGTCATTTTTCTGACCGAAAAGGGCATGGGCAGACTGCCGCGCCCGAATGACCGCCGCCGCGGCGATCGCCGTGACGGGAACCGCCGTCCGCGCCGCGCCGAGCGTGCGCCGATGGAGAATGCGGACACGGAGAGCACCCCTGCCGAAACCGCGCCTGCCGAGGCAGCAGCGCCGGCCAAAGGCGACGCAGAATAATTTTTCAGAATACGGAGCAAGGCTATGCAAACGGAAACTTTGTTTTCCTCCACCATCGCCGCCGTCTCCACGCCGCGCGGTAAGGGCGGCGTGGCACTGATCCGCATATCGGGAGAGGAAGCAGCGGCTGTCGCAGGTCGCTGCTTTTTTCCGAAGTGCGGGAAAAGCGTCGGCGAGCTTGAGGCGCGCCGCGCGTATTTCGGCGATATCGTTTCGGGCGGCAAAGTGATCGACGACGGACTCTGCACGCTCTTCCGCACGCCGCATTCCTACACCGGTGAGGATATGGTGGAGATCAGCTGCCACGGCGGCATGCTGGTCACCCAGCGGGTGCTGGAGGCGGTCTTTGCCGCAGGCGCCGTCCCGGCGGCGGCAGGCGAGTTCACCCGCCGCGCGTTTGTCGGCGGCAAGCTGTCGCTGACAAAGGCGGAGGCGATCGCGGAGATCCTCGACGCGAGAAGCGACACACAGCTTGAGATCGCGGCGGCACAGCGGCGCGGCGCGCTCAGCGAGAAGCTGGAAGAAGCGGAAAAAGAGCTGATCGCGCTTTGCGGCGCGGTCTACGCCCGCATTGATTATCCGGACGAGGATCTCGGCGAGATCAGCGACGACGAATTTGCCGACCGCGCCGCCGCCGTCCTGCGCAGACTGGAGGCGCTCGCCTCGACTTATCGGGCGGGCAGCGCGATCTTTGAGGGCATCAACACGGTCATCTGCGGCGCGCCGAACCGCGGCAAAAGCTCGCTGTACAACGCGCTTGCCGGGGAGGATGCCGCCATTGTCACGCCGATCGCGGGGACGACGCGTGACACACTGGAGCGCGATCTGCCGCTCGGGCGCGTGATGCTGCACCTGGTTGACACGGCGGGCATACACGGCGCGGCGGACGAGGTGGAGAAGATCGGCGTTGCCCGTGCGGAGACCCGCGTGCGCGGCGCGGAGCTGGTCTTCTGCCTGTTTGACGCATCGCAGCCCTTTTCGGATGAGGATGCCGCCCTGTGCGAGCTGCTCTCCGGCATCGGCGCGCCGAAAATCGCGCTTCTCAACAAGCTGGACGTCAAGTGCGGCGTGTTCACGATCCCCGCGCGCTACCGTGCGCTGTTCTGCGCGGTCATCGAGATCAGCGCAAAGAGCGGGGAAGGGCTGGATCGCCTGCGGGAGACCGTGGAGGATCTCTTCTCGGTCGGCGCGATCGAGACGTCGAACGGCGCCGTGGTCACCAATGCCCGCCAGTTTGCCGCGCTCACCGAGGCGCGCACCTGCGTGGGCGACGCGATCCACGCCGTGAAGAGCGGCATGGGCGCGGATGTCGCGTCGAGCGACCTCGAGCGCGCCATCGCCACGCTCGGCGAGCTGGACGGCAGGCGCGTGTCCGAGGCGATTGTCTCGGAGATCTTCTCGCACTTCTGCGTCGGGAAATAAGTAAAGCGGGGGAGTTGCCACTTAAAGCCTTCCCCCTTGGGGGAAGCCGGGAAGTTCTCCCCCGCGCTGCGCTATCCGCGCTTTTTCGGCATGAACAGCATCACAAGGACCACGACGGCGATGATCACGAGGATAGCGAGAATAATGCCCCAGACCATGCCCGTATTGCTGCCCGACGCAGCGGCGGTATCGGTCATGGCGGTGCCCGATGCGGCGGAGCCGCTCTCTGCGCCGTTTCGTCCCATCAGGATATTGTCGTCGTTCAGCCCGAAGTCGTCACCCGTGACCGAGCCGGTCGCGTTGTCGTTTCCGCCGTCGGACATTGCACTGTCAAAGCCGTTGCGGATGCGGTGCGCCTCCCCCGGCATCGGTTCGCTGACGTCGCTGACCACGCCGTCGCGTTCGTCGCCGAAGCGGACGTTCCCGTCCGAAACGACGCCGTTTTCATACATTTCGTCGAGGGCCGCGGCGGCTGCCGACAGCATCAGCAGTGCGAAGACGGCAAGCCATGCGACAAGACGCATTGAATTTTTTATTTTCATCCGGATTCTTCCTTTCTTTTATGCGGTGTGCAGTCACAGTATGCCCAGGGACAGGCGGAACCATGCAAAGGAGCAGATATGGAAGGCAAACGCTTTACGAAAAACGACAGCGGATTCATCTGTGAAAACTGCGGCGCGACGGTCGAACCGCTCGGCTCCTCCTCGCGCGATCATTGCCCGTACTGCCTCTGCTCGATCCACATCGACAACATGCCGGGCGACCGCGCAAATCCCTGCCACGGCATTCTTGACCCCGTGCGTGTGGAGCTGAACCCGAAAAAGGGCTATGTCATTGTCTACCGATGCCGCCGCTGCGGCGAGATCAAGCGCAACCGCGCCGCAAACGACGCGCGCGTGCAGCCGGACGACATTGACCGCATTATCAAACTGACTGCCGCCGAAGACGGAATTTTGTAAATTTTGCGTCTTGTATATCCGCTGTAACTATGGTAAAATAGTCGCATAAACGGTATGCGGGAGGTGTTGCGTCGTGAAAAGCAGGATTCTTTTCGGGTGCAGCCTCCTGTTTTTTTGCATTTTGGGCATCGCGGTGCTTGCCGGCTGCGCGGTGCGGGACGGCGGCTATACGCTGGTCTCGACCGATGCCGCAGTGCGCCCCGACGTCGCCGAGCAGATCATCGTGACCGACCGCTCCTACATAGAGGTTACCACCGAGGCGACCACCGTGCGCACCGAGCCGCCTGAGGTCGTCGTCACCGGCACCTCCGCACCCGCTGCCACGACAAAGCCGCCGGTGACCGAGGCGCCGAAGGAATACTACACCGTCAAGTTTGTGGACAGCGACGGCTACACCATGGTTTCGCTGCAAACCGTGATCGAAGGCGGCAGCGCAACGGCGCCCACGATGCCGGCAAAGCGCGGGGAGCTGTATTTCCGCGGCTGGAACCGCGATTTCACCAACGTGCAGCGCAGTATGATCGTCACGGCGATCTATGAAAAGGAAATTTTCACGGTTCGTTTTATCGATATTGACGGCACCTTGCTGAAGACCGAGCAGGTGCATTGGGGCGAGGACGCCGAGGCGCCCGAGGTCGCCGATCGGGAGGGCTATCTCTTCAACGGCTGGAACACGCTGTTCAACAGTGTGCACACGGATCTTGATGTCTATGCGACTTATTATCTTCTCCCGCAGCGGGATAAGCTGACCCTGATCAAGGCGTATGACTATCTGCCGCATACCGACAATGCGTTTGGCTGGGCGGATGAGGTCTATTACCGGCGCACGCACAATGCGGTTCTGACCGTCGGCAACACCGAATATGCAGGCGACCGCGTGCTGTACGGGAATTTCTGCGATACTTTTGCGCTCGAGGGCTACGACTTTGACGGCATCGAGGGGCGGCTTGTCCTCGTCGGTACGGGAGAGGAAAGCGAGACAGACGACTATATGCTCTCCCTGACGCTGTACGGCGACGGCACGGAGCTCTATCGCGCCGCATTGACCCGCGCAGGCACGAATACGCGCTTTGATGTGGATCTGACAAATGTTTCGGAACTGACCATCGTCCTGGAACCGATGATCGACGGCTACGTCTATTATGATTATGACGAGGCGGTCTTTGTCGGCGGTATCCTGGATGGGGCGTTTTATAAAGAAAACTGACATTTTGAAAGGCTTGAAAACATGAAACTTCTGGAAGAACGGATTTTGAAAGACGGTAAGGTCGGCGCGGGCAATGTGCTCAAGGTGGATAGCTTTGTCAACCATCAGCTCGATGTGAAATTTCTCAGTGCGCTGGGCAAGGAGTTTTACCGCCGCTTTGCAGACTGCGGCGTGAACAAGATTCTCACGATCGAGGCGTCGGGCATCGGCATTGCCTGCCTCACGGCGGAGTATTTTGACGTGCCGGTCGTCTTTGCCAAGAAGACCAAGACCAACAACATCTATGCGGATGTGTATACCTCGAAGGTCGAGTCCTACACACACGGCACGACCTATGACATCGTGGTCTCCAAGCAGTTTCTGCGCCCGGAGGACCGCGTGCTGATCATCGACGATTTTCTTGCCAAGGGCAGCGCGCTGAAGGGGCTGATCGAGCTGATCTCCCATGCGGGCGCAACCGTGGTCGGCGCTGGCATCGTCATTGAAAAGGCGTTCCAGCCGGGCGGCGAGCTCATCCGTTCGATGGGCGTCCGCGTGGAATCGCTGGCGCGCATCGCCTCCATGAGCGAGGAAGACGGCGTGAAATTTATCGAAGAATAAAGCGTACCAATCAAAAAAGCGACGGTCAAGACCGTCGCTTTTTTGGGTTGTGCGAGATCAGCCGCAGCAGCAGCTGAACAGAAGAATAATCAGCGCAAGGATGATGATCCAAGTGCAGTTATTGCCGTCAAACAGATTGCAAAGGCAGTTGTTCATAAACATGACCGATCCTTTCTTATGTGTGGAAAGCGCAAAGTGCGGCGGGCGCACCCCTTTGCCTCCCCCACTGTCATGTTATGAATCGGCGCGGAAAGTGTGCATCAGCTTTTGGTGAGTCCGTGCGCAAAGCCGTTCGGATCGGCGGAGCAGACGTCGCCGCCCACGACCTTGTTCTTGTAGACCAAGATGTTGGCATAGACCGGGTCGCTGTAGCCCTCGTAATTGGTGACGTTGTAGGTGTAGCGCATCATCTTTTTACCCTTGTAGCGCGAGAGATCCAGTCCCTCGCCCTTCTGCATCTCGTTGTAGGCGGCGAAAACGCGGTCAAATTCCTTCGGGATCAGGACCTCGCATTCTTCGATGGGCGTCTCATCGACGACATAGCCGAACTGCGAGAGGAACTGCACGCGGTCGCCCGCGCTTCGGATGCGGTCAAAGCGTATCTCTTCGCCCGCGCTCTCGATCTTGGCGGCGGGTGCAGGGCTCTCGTAGGACGGAATGAACAGGATCAGTGCCGCGATGGCGAGAAACGCAAGCGCGGCGATCGAAGCGAATTTCAGCGTACTCATGCGGACGGAGCGGACGAACATAGAAAAATTCCCCCTTGGCGTATTTGGTACAACATACGCCGGGGGAATTTGTTTTATGCACGTTCAGACGATCTCCGCATAGTATTTCTGCAAAAGCCGCACGGGATGGTAGGATTGCTTGGAGCGGCGCAGCCCTTCGTTGCCGTCGTCCTCCTCGCGGTTGACAAAGCGCACGTCTGGATAGGCGTTTGCCTCCAGCGTGACCAGCATCGGGTAGACGCCGCGCACGGCGGGCAGTCCCTTCTCGATGTGAATCATCAGCGTGTCGCCGATTTTCTCCATGACGGTAAAGCCGAGGATGCGCCCGCCGTCTGTCAGCAGGCGGGTGTCCAGCGGCAGGACGCCGAGCAGCGGCAGGATGCGGCGGCATGCCGCGATCTCCTCCTTTGCCGATGCGCTGTCGTCGTCGTCCGCTGCCGTGTAGGCGTCGAAAAAGGCGGCAAGCGCGGCTTCGCTTTCCGCCGTGAGCGGTTCAAAGCGGTAGTCCGGGTGCTCGCGTAAGAATGCGTTGACGTGGTTCTTCTGCGTGTGATAGCTTTTGCCGCGGAATTGCCGCAGGTCGGCGGCGTTGTAGATGTAGTCCGCCGCGCCGTCATTTGCGCCGAAGCGGATGCGGCTGCCGAAGGCTGCCTCGAGCGGGGCTTTCTCGTCCTCGCCGATCGGGCAGAGGCGCAGCGGCGTACCGTAGGCGTCGAGCAGGGCGCGCACGGTCGGGACGACGACGGGGGCGCCTGCCGCGGGCGAGAAGCATAGACTCCGCCCGCAGTGCTCGGCGACGGCGACATGCCCGTCCACTGTGACAAGCTCGGTATCCAGCTCACTTTCCCACATCAGCATGTTGCCAGCGCTGCGGTCACAGATGACCGGAGAGGGCGATGCCGCAAACAGGGCTTGCAGCTCTGCCGCGTGCGCCGCTGTGATGCGGCGCGCGGTCGGTTTGATTTTGGTTTCGATGGTATTCATGTGCGAAATTTTTCAGCCAACCATAAGGCGAGACCGTCACAGCGCTCGTTATAGGGATGCCCGGCGTGCCCCTTGACCCAGACCAGGGTGACGCGGTGGATCTCCAGAAGGTCGAGCAGCCGCTCCCACAGGTCGATGTTGAGCGCGGGCTTGCCGTCTCCCTTTTTCCAGCCCTTTTTGCGCCAGCCGACTGCCCATTTTTTGTTGACGGCATCCACAAGGTATTTCGAGTCCGAGGTCAGTACCACCTCGCAGGGCTCCTTCAGGGCGGCAAGCCCGGTGATCGCCCCCAGCAGCTCCATGCGGTTGTTGGTGGTCAGCGCTTCGCCGCCCGAAAATTCCTTTTCCGCGCCGCCGTAGACGAGGATCGCACCGTACCCGCCGGGTCCCGGATTGCCCTTGCAGGCGCCGTCTGTATAGAGTTCAACCTTTTTCATAGGCGTCCTTTCCGAAAAAACAGATGTCCGACAGCTATTCTATCATGTCGGCGCGGAAAAAGCAAGAAAAGCTGTGAGGGAAAACTGGACATTTTCCGACAAAGATGATAGAATAGGACAAAGCCGCGCCGCTTTCGGGCAGCGTCTGCATATTCCGCCGTGGTGTCCGCATAGGTTTTACCGTGCGGGCGGACGAGCCTGCACGAAGGAGGCACAAAATGAATGAGAAAAAACTGAACATCCTGCTTTCGTGTGCGATGCTGCTTCTGCTTTTGTCCGCCGTGCTGCCGCTCGTGCTGCTGTTTTCGGGTCCGACGGTCGCCGCCGCGCCCGCGCTCCCCGAGGAGGAGCCTGCGCCGACCGCGCTTGTCGGGCTGAAGGACGCAGATGCCGAGATGCGCGGGCTGTGGATCGCCACCGTGAACAACATCAACTTCCCCTCAAGGCAGGGGATGACCGCTTCGGCGCTCGCCGCAGAGCTGGACGGCATCGTGGATTTCGCCGTCGATGCCGGGTTCAATACGATCTTCTTCCAGGTGCGCCCTGCTGCCGATGCGCTCTACCGCTCCTCCCTCTTCCCGGCGTCGAAATTCGTCTCCGGCGAGGCGGGGAAAGCGCCCGACGGCGACTTTGACTGCCTCGGGCATCTTGTCCGCGCGGCGCACGAAAAGCAGATCGCCGTGTACGCCTGGATCAACCCGCTGCGCGTGACGACCGGCAGCGCCGCCTACCCGCAGACCGACCGCTCGGCGCTGCCCGCCGACAGCTATGCCGCAAAGCACCCCGAGACTGTCGTCGCGTATGCGGACGGCAAGCTCTATTTCAACGTCGGGCTGCCCGAGGTGCGCACGCTCGTCGCCGATGGTGTGCGCGAGATCTGCGAAAATTACGCGGTGGACGGCATTATTTTTGACGATTATTTTTACCCTTATCCGGTGGACGGCGCAGCCTTTGACGACGACGCGGCATACGCCGCCTACGGGGCAGACTTTGCCGACCGTGCCGACTTCCGCCGCGACAGCGTAAACAAGCTCGTCAAGGCATGCTACGATGCGGTCAAGGCGGCGGATCCCGCCATCCGCTTCGGCGTGTCGCCCTTCGGCATCTGGAAGAACGGCGACGGCGAAAACGGCGGCAGCGCGACGCGCGGACTTTCCGCCTACGATGCGATCTACTGCGACGCGCTCGCCTGGGTAAAGGGCGGCTACGTCGATTACCTCGCACCGCAGCTCTACTGGTCGTTTGACACCGCAAGCGCGCGCTACGATACGCTGTGCGAATGGTGGAACCGCGCGCTCGATTCCAGCGGGGTCGATCTCTACATCAACCACGGCGCATATCGCTACGCCGAGGGGAAGATGGAGAGCGGCGAGATGACAAAGCAGACCGCATACGCGCGCGATCTGTACGCCTATCGCGGCAGCCTGTACTACGGCTATACAGCCCTGCGCGACAATGCGGGCGGCTTGACCGACGAGGTCCGCGCGCTGTTTGCAAAGGCGATCTCCTACCCGGATTATGTGGACGACGGCAGCCTGCCCACGCTTGCCGCCGTGCAGGACGGCGCGCACGTCACCGAGGCGTCGCTCCCGCTTGTCGGCAAGTCCAACCTTGCCTATCCGATCAGCATCAACGGCATCACGCCCTATCGCAAAAAGGACGGCAGCTTCTCGCTCACCCTGGCGCTCGGCGAGGGGGCAAATCTCATCACTGTGCAGAACGGCGCGGCAAAGCTCGAACTGATCGTCACGAAAGATTAAGATTTTCCGAAGTCGCCCTGCCGCGGCATTGACATTCCATGCACGGCATGGTATGATATTTTCGGGGTCGTGTTCCCCGGAATGACATCAAAAAAAGAATAAGAAGTATAAAACAGTTACAGAGGAGACCGAAATGAAGAAACAGATGCTTGCGCTTGCCCTCCTGCTCTGTGCGGTATTTGCTTTTGCGCTCTGCACGGCGGCAGCCGAATGCAATCATAACTACGTCGAGCAGGTCGGGCGCGTGCCCGCCACCTGCACGGCAAAGGGTTCGATTCCCTATACCTGCTCCAAGTGCGGCGCACAGAAGACCGAGGAGATCCCGATGCTGGAGCACGATTTTGTCGAGTCTGCGCGGATTCCGTCCACCTGTACCGAGGCGGGCTCGGTGACCTACAAGTGCTCAATGTGCGGCACGGAAAAGACCGAGAAGCTCGAGGCAACCGGGCACGACTGGAAGGAAATCTCGAAGACCGCGCCAACCTGTACCGAGGCGGGCAGGACAAACTACCGCTGCTCCCGCTGCGGCGAGGAAAAGACCGAGGAGGTCAAGGCGCTCGGACATGATTTTTCGGTCTTCAAGAGCACTTCCGCCACTTGCACATCGCGCGGTGAGAGCACCTATCAGTGCTCCCGCTGCAAGGAGCTGACGCTCAAGACCGAGAGCGCGCTCGGGCATGACTACAAGGAGAGCGGCGGACCGACCTGCACCGAAAGCGGCAGGATCACCTACACCTGCAAGCGCTGCGGCTATGTGACCACCGGCACGACCCAAAAAGCGCTCGGACACGACCTTCCCGATACCACTTCCGCCGCATGGCGCGTCTACAAGAATGCAACCTGCGAGGAATCCGGCAGCAAGCGCGCCAGATGCGCGCGCTGCGGCGAGTATGTCTATGTGGACATCCCGCGCACCGATCACAGCTACGGCGATCTGCTGCTGACCAAAGTGCCGACCGCGTCCGCATCGGGCAAGGCGGCTTATACCTGCGAATACTGCGGCGCGACCAAGACGGTCACGATCTCGCGCGGCACAAAGGATCTCTCGGACTACCGCGTTCCGGATGTGACGGCATCTGTAGATGATGGGCTGGTCATCGCCGGGACCAAGGTCAGCTTCACCTGCCCGCTTGCCGAGGCGGAGATCTACTATGCGCTCGGCGGCGGCGACCCCACGCGCAAGTCCACGCGCGTCCTGTTTGATCCCGACAAGCCGCTGACGATCACGAAGACGACCATCCTCAAGGTCTGCGCGATGTACGGCACGGCAATGGAATCGGATATTCTCACGCTGCTTTACCTGGTCAAGGACGGCAATTCCGAGGTCTACCTCGTCGAGAACGCGTCCAAGGGCGGCTATATGACGCTGCCGCCCGACCGCAAGTTCCGTCCCGAGGACAAGGCGACCCGCTATGAGGTGATTGAAGCGATGGACAAGCTGTTTGATTCGTTTGCCGATCCGGCGGACACGGTTTTCAAGGATGTGGACAAGGCGCATAAGGCGATGGTTGCCAAGTTTGTCGGCGCAAAGCTGCTGGACGGCTATGAGGACGGCACCTTCCGCGGCGGCGCCAATATCAAGCGCAGCGAGCTTGCCAAGGTGTTGGCGCTTGCGCTCGGACTGGATACGAAGAACGTGATCGTCAGCGCGTCCAAGCGTTTCGGTGACGTCAGTGCCAAGCATTGGGCATACGGCTATATCTATGCCATGACCAAGGCTGGCTATCTCAAGGGCGACAACGGCAATTTCCGCCCCGAGGACAACATTACGCGCGCGGAGCTTGTCACCGTACTCAATCGTATTGCCGGCGTGAAAGAGGGCAGCGGCTTGCGCATCGCCGATGTGGATACAAACCACTGGGCATACGGCTATATCTGCGGCGCACTCTACCGCTCCCGCTGAACTGCTTTGTCAAGTAAAAAACCGCTCGGAAACGAGCGGTTTCTTGCGTTTTAGGCTTCCCCTTGGGGGGAGAGCATCGGATGAGATGTCCCTTACAAAGTAAAAGAACAAGACAGCGATATTTGTTTTGACAACACCTCATCCACCGCAAGCGGTCCCCCTTCCCCCACTGGGGAAGGTGCAGATAGAATGCGTATGGATACGCGTCTTTTAGGCTTCCCTTGGGGGAAGTTGTCGCCGTAGGCGACTGATGAGGGACAAAGCACCGCACAAAGCTGTGCCGGCTGTCTGCATGCCCTCATCCGTCACAGGATGTTTTCCCCTTTGGAAAACCTCCGCGAGACGCAAAGCGTCTCGTACACCTCGCCCTAACGGGGAATGCCAAGACGCAAGGTGCATCTGCGCATGCGTGCCTTATTTGTCGCTGTCCTCCATGTCGTCCAGGGCATAGCGGCAGCATTGCAGCACAAGGTTGTTGAACGAAATGCCGTTCTGCTGCGCCAGCGTCGCAAGTTCTTCGTACAGGTCTTCTGTAAACCGAATGGTACGGGAAACATTCGCATTCTTGAATTTTGTATCTATCTTAAACATACAGTCACCACCGATCTCATATTTCACCTTGATTCTATATCAAAAAGCGGTGATTTGATATAACTTGAACAGGACATGAAAATGAGCATATAAGTAGTTTTATTTATATAATCAATTTATATTACAGAAATATAATCTTTTTTATTGACAACGGTTTACAGGCGTGTTATCCTATACTCGGAGCATTGTCGTCACATATAAAAAACGGTTGGAGACAGACGGCGCCCTACGGTGCCGCTGCCCGACCCATACAATAAAGAAAAGCCGGAGCAGAGCTCACGGCTTTTCTTTAACAAAATCAAAAAGGCGCAGAAGAAGACGCGCCGGAGGAAAACATGCAAAACGCCTGCGGTCAGGTCAAGGGATCGACGGCAAGCAGATCATCGAGGACTTCGTATATGTTGTACGGAAACACCATGTTCTCCGACAGCAGCGAGAAGATCCGTTTTGCGGCTGCGGGGTCCTCGGTCAGTTGCTCGATGCGGACCTTGTCGGCGGGGTCGCCGATGATCCATGCGGACAGTCCGTAGCCTGCGGTTGTGTGAAACAGTTGATACGCGATTTCGACTTCAGGGCCGGCTACTGTCGCTTTGGCAAGCAAGTCGGCCGATGCTATTTCCGATGTCAATTCTATCACTCCTTGACGCTTTTCGATGTGCAACCATTGTACAGCA
>ENA-UONW01002052-UONW01002052.1-human-gut-metagenome-genome-assembly--contig:-CS52-NODE-2052-length-21252-cov-8.825494_pt1 | contig 21252 bp, 18 predicted proteins | sample MGYA00242463_ERZ724010 | MGnify/ENA metagenome assembly ERZ724010 | reverse complement strand
CCCTCCAAGGGACTGATCGCACCGGAATTTCCTTATGTGCAGATCGCAAAGGAATACGAAGCAGCAGGAGCGGATGCAATCTCGGTACTGACGGAACCGGCATATTTTCAGGGGAAGAATGAATATCTGTCGAAGATCCGGCAGACGGTACAGATCCCTCTGCTGCGAAAAGATTTCACAGTGGACGAATACATGATCTACGAGGCGAAAAATATCGGAGCGGATGCAGTGCTCTTAATCTGTGCGATTCTCTCTCCCATGCAGTTGTCGGAATACGCGGGGATTGCCAGAGAACTTGGCCTGTCGGCACTGGTGGAAGCCCATGACGAGAAGGAAGTGGAGATGGCGCTTGCAGCAGGTGCGAGGATCGTCGGTGTCAATAACCGGAATCTGAAAGATTTTACGGTGGATATCCATAATTCCGTGCGGCTGCGGGAACTGGTGCCGGAGAACATCCTCTTCGTATCTGAGAGCGGCATGAAGACCAGACAGGATATCGCGAGACTCGAGCAGAATGGTACCAATGCTGTTCTCATCGGAGAGACGCTGATGCGAAGCGCAGATAAGAAAGCGGTATTGCAGGAGCTTCGCGGACAGATTACAGAAAGGTAGTAAATTATTATGAAAGTGAAAATGTGCGGTCTCTATCGTCCGGAGGATATTGCTTATGCCAATGAGGTACAGCCGGATTATGTGGGATTGGTATTTTATGAAAAGAGCCATCGGGCGGTTACGAAGGAGCAGGCAGCCGAATATCGCAAAAAGCTTCTGCCGGGAATCCGGACGGTGGGGGTGTTTGTGAATGAGGATCCGAAGAACATCATAGAACTGCTGGAGGAAGGTATTCTGGATGTGGCACAGCTTCACGGGGATGAGACGGAAGAGGATATCCAGTATCTGCAGGCGGTGTGCCACAAGCCGGTGATCAAGGCGGTCAAAGTAAGAGACCGGTATGATGTGGAAGCCTGGCTGGACAGCAGTGCGGACTATCTGTTATTCGATAACGGAATGGGATCGGGACAGGCGTTTGACTGGAGTGTTCTTGGTGGGATCGACAGAGAGTTTTTCCTGGCAGGAGGATTGCAGGCGGAGAATCTCACCGAAGCCATGGAAGCGGTAAGACCTTACGCGGTAGATTTAAGCTCCGGCATTGAGAGTGACCGGTAGAAAGATCCGGAGAAGATGCGCCGGATCATGGAACTGGTAGAACGGTATCGAAACAATAGAGATTGAAAATATAGAAGAATTATAAATGAAAAATTAGAAATCAAAATGAAAATAAGGAATAAAAATCAGGAATAAAGAAAAGAGGATGAACACATGAGCAAAGGACGTTACGGAATCCACGGAGGACAATATATCTCCGAGACATTGATGAATGAACTGATCCATCTGGAGGAGTGCTATGAGTATTATAAAAAGGATCCGGAATTCAATGCGGAACTAAATAAGCTGCTGAATGAATATGCCGGTCGCCCCTCTCTGCTGTACTATGCGGAGAAGATGACCAAGGATCTGGGCGGCGCGAAGATCTATTTAAAGAGAGAGGACTTAAACCACACCGGTTCTCACAAGATCAACAATGCCCTGGGACAGGCACTGCTGGCAAAGAAGATGGGGAAGACCCGTCTGATCGCAGAGACAGGTGCCGGACAGCACGGTGTGGCTACCGCAACGGCAGCAGCCTTTTTAGGGATGGAATGTGAGATCTTCATGGGAAAAGAAGATACCGACAGACAGGCGCTGAACGTTTATCGTATGGAACTCCTCGGAGCCAAGGTACATCCCGTGACTTCCGGTACCATGACCTTGAAGGATGCCGTCAATGAGACTATGAGAGAGTGGTCCAACCGCGTAGCGGACACCCATTATGTACTGGGGTCCGTTATGGGACCGCATCCTTTCCCCATGATCGTAAGAGATTTTCAGAGTGTCATCAGTCAGGAAGCAAAAGAGCAGATCCTGAAGGCAGAAGGAAAGCTTCCGGCAGCCGTGGTAGCCTGTGTGGGCGGCGGCAGCAATGCCATGGGTGCGTTTTACAACTTTATTGAGGATAAGGATGTAGAACTCATCGGCTGTGAGGCAGCAGGCAAAGGCGTGGATACGGCACTGACCGCAGCTACGATTGCGACGGGATCCTTAGGAATCTTCCATGGCATGAAATCCTATTTCTGCCAGGATGAGTACGGACAGATCGCTCCCGTATATTCCATTTCTGCAGGACTGGATTATCCCGGCATCGGACCGGAGCATGCTTATCTGCATGACATCGGCAGAGCGCAGTATGTGCCCATCACGGATGATGAAGCAGTGGATGCTTTTGAATATCTGGCAAGAACCGAGGGAATCATCTGCGCCATCGAGAGTGCCCATGCGGTAGCACAGGTGCGTAAGATCGCAAAGAATTACAGCCCGGATCAGAGCATTATCGTATGTCTGTCCGGAAGAGGTGACAAGGATGTGGCAGCCATCGCGAGATACCGTGGTGTGGATATTCATGACTGATGAAATTAACATATGAAATATAGATAGAAGAAATGGAGACAGATACGATGAGTAAATTAGAAAAAGTATTTGATACACCGAATAAAAAGGCGTTCATCGGCTTCCTCACTGCAGGAGACCCGGATGCGGACAGCACCGTAAAATTCATTTTAGAGATGGAAAAGGCAGGGGCTGATCTCATAGAGATCGGTATCCCCTTTTCCGATCCCACGGCGGAAGGCGTGGTGATCCAGGAGGCAAATATCCGCTCTCTTAGCAGCGGCATGACCACGGACGGTGTGTTTGAGATCGTGAAGAGAGTGCGGGAGCAGTCAGAGATTCCCCTTGCGTTTATGACTTATGTGAATCCGGTATTCCATTACGGATATGAGAAATTTTTTACCAAGTGTGAGGAATTGGGTATCAGCGCCATTATTATTCCCGATGTGCCTTATGAAGAGAAGACGGAGGTGGAGGCTCCCGCCAAAGCTCATGGCGTGAAGGTGATCTCCATGATCGCACCCACTTCCGAGAGCCGTATCCGCCAGATCGCATCTGAGGCAGAAGGCTTTATCTATGTGGTAAGCTCCATGGGTGTCACCGGTGTGCGCAGTGAGATCAAGACCGATCTGCCCGCCATCGTGGAAAGCATCCGCACTGTGACTGACGTTCCCTGTGCTATCGGTTTCGGCATCAGCACTCCCGAGCAGGCCAAAGCCATGGCATCCATATCAGATGGAGCCATTGTCGGAAGCGCCATCGTGAAGATCATTGCAAAGTATGGCAAAGACGCAGCTCCTTACATCGGAGAATATGTGAAGAGCATGAAAGAGGCTGTAGCGGAAGCGTAAATAAGATTACGAAGAATAAGGAAATAAGAAAGTGATAGGAAAGCCGGAGTGGTCGCAAAGACTGCTCCGGTTTTTGTATCTGAAAATAAAAAGAGAGGGAAATGATGCAAGTATGATGCAATGGTGTGTTATTATCTGCTATAATTTGATAAAACAACCATCGTAGACTGTGGGAGGGAACGGGGCATGAAGATGTGTAAAAAATGCTGGCGAAGGAAACGTTTGACCGGGGTAATTCTGGCATGTTTATTTCTTACGGCCTGCGGCGGAGAAACGCAGGAAACTGAGAGTAAAAATGTCGTGCAGGAAAGTGAAACGGTAAGTACCTCCAGCACCGTCGAACAGACAGACGAACAGACACAGGAGGCAGTGCAGGAAGCGGAAAACTTTGTGCAGACCGATAATATTCTGGAAAACCTAAAAGGGAAAAGAGATCCAGAAGTGATTTTACAGGAAATGTCAAAACTTCCTTTTAATATGGAAGATCTGAAGGCCTACCCGGTGTATGTGTTAAGTGATCAATTCGAAGAGCGCAGCGGGGCAGAACTGCTGACGGAATTTTATGAGCAGTCCAAGCAGGGGAATCCGGCACAATTATTGATGGTAAATTACTGCTATAATGAAAAATGGATCCTTTCTTATGCGGAATTTGACGGAAGTACCTATTATTTGCTCAGAGGCAATATAGATGCCGGGACAGTGGAGGAAGACTATAAGGAAATGTATTTTCACTCCCTGAATATTATCGAAAAGAAAGAGGTAGACCAGGGAATGTCACTCATTATGATCGTATTTTCCAATCAGGAAAATGTATCCGACGAACAGGCGGAGCAGTATGTGAAATGGTCGGAAGAGGGAAAACGGCCTGATGACATAGAAATATATTATTTCTTAAATCTGAGATACGGTCTTATGAGCGGTGATGATGAACTGAAAATACTGGATGAAGTGGAGAGAACAGCAGACAGAATGGCTGTGTACCGGATCGCAAAGGATTTCACAAATACATATTTTCAGGAGGAATACACAGGCGAAGTTGAGATCATGGGCATCAAGGGACTTTCCGGGGTGGATACGGACAGCAAGGGTAACTGTACGGTGGAAGTAGAGTTCCGGCCGGTACAGGAGGACTCATTATCTTATCTGTTTATGACGTTTAGATATGATGAGATGGGATGGACGATCAGCAGTTACGGACTGGAAAAGTAGGCGGACACAGAATACAAAAATTGTATGAAAATCCTACAAAATTTTGTTGACAAAAGAGTATTGCCTATGTATAATAAATCAGTGTGTGAATCAACACATCGTAGGAGACTTGTGTTTTCTACGCAACATATTGCATAGGAGTCGCTATGTTAGTAAGTTTATCTGATGTATTAACATCCGAAGGCAAGGTAGAGACTGTTGCCATTCCGCTTGAGATGACAAGCTTTAAGAGCCGCCAGGGAGATTTCTCTATTACGGAGAAGACACCCATTCATCTTACTTTTACCAACATCGGTGTGAACAAGGCAAAAGTAACCGGCACTGCAGAGCTTACCTTTGACACGAAATGTGACAGGTGCCTTACTGAAGTACCTACAGCAATGAAGCTTAAGTTTGACAGAATCGTTTATTCTCCGGAAGCGGAAGTAAGTGAGGAAGAAGATACCGAGCAGAGCTTTATGGATGGATGGCAGCTGGATGTAGAGGCTTTTGTGTACGATGAAATTCTGGTGAATTGGCCGGCAAAGATCCTGTGTAAGGAAGACTGCAGGGGTATCTGCCCTGTATGTGGTCAGAACAGGAATCTGAAGGAATGTGGTTGCGATACTTTCGTACCGGATCCTCGTATGGCAGCAATCCAAGATATCTTCAACGCGAATAAGGAGGTGTAACGATGTCTATTTGTCCTAAGAATAAATCTTCCAAAGGTAGAAGAGATAAGAGAAGAGCAAACTGGAAAATGAGCGCTCCTACATTGGTAAAGTGCAGCAAATGTGGTGCACTGATGATGCCTCACAGAGTTTGCAAGGCTTGCGGTTCTTACAATAAGAAGCAGGTCGTAAGCGTTGATTAATTGATAAATCAATGAAGCGAAATTAAGTGAAAAGAGAAGAGGAGATTCCGGATGGAATCTCCTTTTGCTTTCACAAAAAAATCACTTGCTTTTTATATACGCCTTTAGTATAGTAAGAATGAATCTGCCATCATCAAACTGTTTGGTGCGATCCACGGAGCGGTTTGATGATGAGCGGATAAACATAAACAGGTAAAGGAACGACGAAATGGCAGAATATGTAAATGTTGCTGTAGACGCAATGGGTGGCGATAATGCTCCGGCAGAGATCGTAAAAGGTGCTGTGGAAGCTGTCAACGCAGATAAGCGCGTCAAAGTATTCCTGGTAGGCAAGGAGCCTGTGATCCGTGAGGAATTAAAGGCGTACAGCTATGATGCAGAGCAGCTGGAAGTCGTACATGCCGAAGAAGTCATTGAGACGGCAGAACCTCCGGTCATGGCAATCCGTCGGAAGAAGGATTCCTCCATTGTCAAAGCCATGTATATGGTGAAGAACGGCGAATGCGATGCATTTGTATCTGCGGGAAGTACCGGTGCGGTACTGGTAGGTGGACAGGTGATCGTAGGTCGTATCCGCGGTGTGGAGAGACCGCCATTAGCTCCCCTGATTCCAACAGAGAAGGGCGTAAGCCTTTTATTAGACTGTGGAGCCAACGTAGATGCGAGACCTTCCATGCTAGTCCAATTTGCCAAGATGGGCAGTGTCTATATGGAAAGCGTTATGGGAGTAAAGAATCCGAGAGTCGGTATTGTGAATATCGGCGCCGAGGAGGAGAAGGGCAACGCGCTGGTAAAAGAAACCTTCCCGCTTCTTAAGAATTGCCCGGAGATCAATTTCATTGGCAGTGTGGAAGCAAGAGACATTCCGGCAGGTGCGGCAGATGTCATTGTCTGTGAAGCATTTGTGGGCAATGTGATATTGAAGATGTATGAGGGCGTAAGCTCCGCACTTCTGCATCAGGTGAAGCAGGGGATGATGTCCACGCTTCGCAGTAAAATGGGTGCACTGCTTGTGAAACCGGCACTCAAGACTACATTAAAGAGTTTTGATACTTCCCAGTATGGTGGTGCTCCGCTACTCGGACTGAACGGTCTGGTAGTGAAGACTCACGGAAGCAGCAAGGCAGTGGAAGTGAAGAATTCTATTTTGCAGTGTATTGCTTTTAAGGAAGAGAAGATCAACGAGAAGATCAAAGAACAGATCAGCCTGGAAGATAAGGCTGCAGAGAATAATTAATCAAGAGAAATATTTGGGAAAGAAGGAACTGTTATGGAATTTGAAAAGTTGAAGAAAATCATTGCTGAGGTATTAAACGTAGATCCCGATGAGATCACCATGGAGACCACATTCCAGGATGACCTGGGTGCTGATTCCCTCGATGTATACCAGATCATCATGGGCATCGAGGAAGAGTTCGATATCGAGATCCCTGCTGAGACCGCAGAGCAGGTTACTACAGTAGAAGACGCTGTAGAGATGATCAAGAACGCAGTGAACTAGTAAAGCTACGAGCCATGCAAAGACAAAACAGGAACTGTGACCGAGAGCTTGCTCACAAGGCACTGTTCCTGTTTTTCAGTTTATACAATCGCAATTTGATGTAGTCCAGTAGGCACGGCTATGGTAAGAATAAGCGCGCCGTAAGCAGACGTCGGTACTTGGCGTGGGTATTTTCCACGCCTATGTACCGTTACGCTCTGCGACAGAGTGCAAACGTGCCGCGTTTCTTACCATAGCCGGGACTACGGAATATAGTGAGGACAAAAAAATGTTGGATGGTTATACAATGGACGTGCTGGAGCAGCGCATCGGCTATTGCTTTCACAACAAAGCATTGCTGAAGCAGGCTCTGACCCACAGCTCCTATACCAATGAACAAAAGATCAACAAAACAGAGAACTACGAACGTATCGAATTCTTAGGAGATGCCGTACTGGAGCTGGTATCCAGTGACTTCCTGTTTCGGGAACACCCGGATGTTCCGGAGGGTGAGCTGACCAAGATGCGCGCCTCTATGGTGTGCGAGCCTTCCCTGGCATTCTGTGCCAGAGACCTGGAGCTGGGACAGTTTATGCTTTTGGGAAAAGGCGAAGAGAACACCGGCGGCAGACGCAGAGACAGCATCACCTCTGACGGTATGGAAGCCATGATCGGTGCCATTTATCTGGATGGTGGCATGCAGCCTGCCAAGGCTTTTATTGACCGCTTTATTCTGTCGGACTTAGAGGACAAGCGTCTCTTCTACGACAGCAAGAGTAATCTCCAGGAACTGATTCAGGGGAAACTCAAAAAAGAGTTCGAGTACCGGCTGTTAGAGGAGAGCGGACCGGAACACGACAAGACCTTCGTGGTAGAGATCGACATGGAGGGAGAATGCCTTGGCCGTGGGCAGGGAAGAACAAAAAAAGCGGCAGAACAGCAGGCAGCTTATGAGGCGCTTCTGCTATTGAGGGATAGAGGATATGTATTTAAAAAGTATTGAGATCCACGGGTTCAAATCATTTGCCAATAAGATCGTATTTCAGTTCCACAACGGAATCACCGGTATCGTAGGACCTAACGGCAGCGGTAAGAGTAACGTTGCGGACGCGGTAAGATGGGTGCTGGGAGAACAACGCATCAAACAGCTGCGTGGTGCCAGCATGCAGGATGTTATTTTCTCGGGAACAGAGACCAGAAAACCGTTGAGCTACGCCTATGTTGCCATTACTCTGGACAACAGCGATCACCAGCTGGCGATCGACTATGACGAAGTTACAGTGGCGAGACGGATCTACCGTTCCGGAGAAAGTGAATATCTGATCAATGGTACTCCCTGCAGATTAAAGGATGTCAATGAGCTGTTCTATGATACCGGTATCGGTAAGGAAGGCTATTCCATTATCGGACAGGGCCAGATCGATAAGATCTTAAGCGGTAAGCCCGAGGAACGTCGTGAACTGTTCGATGAGGCTGCTGGAATCGTGAAATTTAAACGCAGGAAAGCAGCGGCCCAGACGAAGCTTGAAAACGAGAAACAGAATCTGGTGCGTGTGAATGATATTTTATCGGAGCTGGAAAAACAGGTAGGACCTCTGGAGAAGCAGTCCGAGGTGGCAAAGGTCTATCTGAGGAAAAAGGAAGAGTTGAAATCCTTAGATATCAATGTGTTCTTATTGGAAAATAAGAGACTGAGAGAACAGCTTGCTTCCGCAGAAGAAAAATACAATCTGGCAAGCACGGAACTTGGTGAGACCGGTGAAAAATATGAGGGTATCAAGGAAGAATACGAACGGATCCAGCAGGAGATTGAAAGTCTGGATGTCGCTATCGAAGCTGCCAGGGAACAGCTGACGGATACCGGTCTGATGCGCGGTAAGTTAGAAGGCGAGATCAATGTCTTAAAGGAGCAGATCAATTCCGCCCACGGCAGTGAGACCCATCTGAACAACCGTAAAGCAGCCCTGGAAGAGGAGATTGCCGGCAAAGAACAGGAAAAGCAGGATATCTTAACCGATAAAAAGGATACCGATACCCAGGTGCAGGAGATTGCAGAAGCTGCGGCAAAAGCGAAGGCTGATCTGGAAGCCATCCAGAATAAGATCACCGAGCTCAACAATAATATCGAAGCCGGGAAAAATACCATTATTGGAGAACTGAACCAGAGAGCTACCATTAAATCCAAGATGGGTCGCTTCGATACCATGATGGAGCAGATCAATATCCGCAAGGCAGAGTTAAATTCCAGACTGTTACGTGCCAAATCCGATGAGGCAGCCAGAGAAGAAACGGTGAAGAAGCTGGAAGAGACTTTTGAGACCGTGACTGAGGAACTGCGTCAGATGACGGAACAGGAAGCGGCATCCGAACTGGAGCTTGGCAATATCCGTGAAAATCTCACCGGACTGGATGCGAAGCTGCGGGAGACACAGAACCGTTTCCATCAGGAGCAGTCCAAGCTAGAGGCCCTGACCAATATTACTGAACGCTATGACGGTTACGGCGGCAGCGTCAAAAAAGTCATGGAGCAGAAGGAAAAAGAAAAGGGCATCATCGGTGTTGTAGCGGACATCATCCAGGTGGAGGCAAAATATGAGACCGCCATCGAGACTGCGCTGGGCGGCAATATCCAGAATATCGTAACGGATAACGAAGAGACTGCCAAGCATATGATCGGCTTCTTAAAGCAGAACCGTCTCGGAAGAGCCACATTCCTGCCTCTGACCAGTATTACCAAGCCCCAGGAATTCAAGAATCCGGAGGCACTTAAGGAAAAAGGTGTCATCGGTATGGCAGACGAACTGGTAGGCACAGAAGAAGAATACCGCAATGTGGCGAAGGCTATGCTGGGACGTATCGTTGTGGTAGACAATGTGGACAATGCTGTGAAGATCGCTAGAAAATTCGATTACGGCATCCGCATGGTCACCCTGGAAGGCGAACTTTTAGTTCCCGGTGGTGCCATCAGCGGCGGCGCTTTTAAAAACAACAGCAATCTCCTGGGAAGACGTCGTGAGATGGACGAACTGGAGAAAAAGGTGAAAAAGCTCTCTGAGGATATCACGACTTACAATCAGAAGATCGAAGACACCAAGAGTAAGAGAAATAAACTTCGTATGGATCTGGAAGCACTGAAGACCGAGATGCAGCGCAAGTCCATTGAGCAGAATACCGCAAGATTGAACATCTCCCAGGCAAGAGAGCGTATGGAAGAAGAGGCAGAGAGTGCACAGTCTCTGAAGCTGGAGGAGCAGGAGATTGAGACCAGGATCTTCGAGATCCGTTCCGGCAAGGAATCCATTACGCAGGAACTGGCTGCCAGCGAAGAACTGGAGAAGACGACGCAGGAACAGATCCTGGGCTTCCAGAAAGAATTGGAGAGCTGCAGACTGGAAGAGAGCGAAGCTTCCGCCCACGCAGGAGAATGGGAAGTAAAAGTCGAGAAGATGCGTCAGGCGCTGGATTACAAGCAGGCAAATGTGGATCGTATAGGCGGCGAGCTGGAACGTGCACAGGCAGAGCTTAATGAGATATTAGAGGCTCTGATGGAAAATGCGCAGGAAGTGGAACGCAAGAAGAACAACATCCTGGAGATTGAGAAGACCATCGCTGCTTCTCATGAGAATCAGGATGCTTCCAGGAAGAAGCTGGACGAAGACCTTGCGAAAAAGGAAGAACTGTCTGCAAAACAGAAAGATTTCTTCCGCAGCAGAGAAGAAATGTCAGAACGCATGAATGCTCTGGATAAGGAAGTCTATCGTCTGGGCGAACAGAAGAAAAAGTTGGAGGACGGCATTGAAGGTCAGATCAATTACATGTGGGATGAGTATGAGATCACCTTAAGCGATGCGGCAGGACTCCGCAACGAAGAGATGAATGATCTGCCAGCTATGAAACGCGAGATCAGCGGTCTGAAAGACGAGATCCGCAAGCTTGGCAATGTCAATGTCAACGCCATTGAGGATTACAAGAACCTGATGGAGCGCTATACTTTCATGAAGACTCAGCATGATGATCTGGTGGAAGCGGAGAAGACGCTGGAAGGCATCATCGAAGAACTGGATACCGCCATGCGCAAACAGTTCACGGAGAAATTCGCAGAGATCAGCAGAGAGTTCGATAAGGTATTCAAGGAACTCTTCGGTGGTGGTAAGGGAACACTGGAACTGATGGAGGATGAGGATATTCTGGAGGCAGGCATCCGCATCATCGCACAGCCCCCCGGAAAAAAGCTGCAGAACATGATGCAGCTCTCCGGTGGAGAGAAGGCTTTATCCGCCATATCCCTACTGTTCGCAATTCAGAACCTGAAGCCGTCTCCGTTCTGTCTGTTAGACGAGATCGAGGCCGCACTGGATGACTCCAATGTAGGACGTTTTGCAAAGTATTTACATAAGCTGACAAAGAACACCCAGTTCATTGTCATTACCCACAGACGAGGCACTATGGAACAGGTGGATAGATTGTATGGTATCACCATGCAGGAGAAGGGCGTATCTACCTTAGTCAGCGTCAACCTCATTGACAAGGACCTGGACGATTAGTATGAAAATCGTGAAGAAGTTCTAAGTTTCATACAAGAAAAACGCAAGCGTTTTTCTGGATAGAATGCTGATTGGAGGAAATGGGATGAGTGAGGAAAAGAAAGGCTTTTTTGCGAGGCTGAAAGAAGGACTGACCAAGACCCGTGATAACATTGTCCGGGGAATCGATTCGGTCTTCAGCGGTTTTTCCGCCATTGATGATGATTTCTACGAAGAACTGGAAGAAATCCTCATTATGGGAGATATCGGTGTCAATGCCACCACTGCCATTGTGGAGAGATTAAAACAGCAGGTAAAAGAAAAGCATATCAAGGAGCCTTCCGAATGCAAACAGCTTCTGATCGAAAGTATTAAGGAGCAGATGCAGGTGGATGAGACCGCCTATGATTTCGAGAAGGAACAGTCCGTGATCATGGTCATTGGTGTCAACGGTGTGGGCAAGACCACATCCGTGGGCAAGCTGGCAGGTAAATTAAAGGATGAGGGCAGAAAAGTCCTTATCGCCGCAGCGGATACATTTCGTGCCGCAGCGGGAGATCAGCTGGCAGAATGGGCATCCAGAGCGGATGTGCCCATGATCGGCGGAAAAGAGGGCGCGGATCCCGCCAGTGTGGTGTTTGATGCCGTGAATGCAGCGAAAGCAAGAGGCGTGGATGTGCTTCTGATTGATACTGCCGGCAGACTGCATAATAAGAAGAACCTGATGGAAGAACTTCGCAAGATGAACCGCATCATTGACAAGGAGTTCCCGAATGCCCACAGAGAGAACCTGATCGTATTGGATGGTACCACCGGACAGAATGCGCTGGTACAGGCGAGAGAATTCGGTGAGGTGGCAGATCTCACAGGCATCATTCTGACGAAGATGGACGGAACGGCGAAGGGCGGTATTGCGGTGGCAATCCAGTCTGAACTGAAGGTTCCGGTAAAATACATCGGTGTGGGGGAGACCATTGAGGATCTCCAGAAATTCAATTCTGAGGAATTTGTAAACGCATTGTTTGATGTGAATATGGAGGATATCGGAGAACTGCATCTGCCCGAGAACGAGCAACAGACGGATACGCAGGAGGAATAACCGACAGACCAAGGAAAGTGTGACAGAAAGGCATGGGAAGAAAAATGCAGGAAGAAATGTTGACTTTAGAGAAATTTGAAGAAGCAAGTGAAATCGTAAAAAAGGTAACGTTAGAGACCAAGCTGGTATACAGTGATTATTTCAGCGCCCAGACCGGCAACCGTGTATACTTAAAGCCCGAGAACTTACAGTTTACCGGAGCCTACAAGTTAAGAGGCGCTTATTACAAAATGAGCACACTGACCGATGAAGAGCGTGCCAAGGGACTGATCACCGCCTCAGCGGGCAACCATGCCCAGGGCGTTGCTTATGCAGCAAAATGCTACGGCAGCAAGGCAACCATCGTAATGCCCACCACCACACCTTTGATCAAGGTAAACCGTACCAGAGGGTACGGTGCAGAGGTAGTACTGCACGGTGATGTCTATGATGAGGCATGTGCAAAAGCATATGAACTGGCAGAAGAGCACGGATATACCTTCATTCATCCGTTTGATGATCTGACTGTGGCGACCGGTCAGGGTACCATTGCCATGGAGATCTTCAAAGAGCTTCCCCTGGTAGACTACATTTTAGTTCCTATCGGTGGCGGCGGACTGGCAACCGGTGTCTCCACACTGGCAAAACTGCTGAACCCGAAGATCAAGGTCATCGGTGTGGAACCTGCGGGAGCTAACTGCATGCAGGTATCCTTAAAGAACGGCAAGGTAACCACCCTGCCAAAGGTCAACACCATTGCAGACGGTACTGCGGTTAAGACTCCCGGAAGTAAGATTTTCCCGTACTTACAGAAGAATCTGGACGACGTGATCACCGTGGAGGATGAGGATCTGGTAGTAGCCTTCCTGGATATGGTGGAGAACCACAAGATGATCGTGGAGAATTCCGGACTGCTGACCGTGGCAGCCTTAAAGCAGTTAAATGTGAAGGATAAGCGTATTGTATCTATCCTGAGCGGCGGTAATATGGATGTCATCACCATGTCCTCCGTAGTACAGCAGGGTCTGATCTTAAGAGACCGTATCTTCACCGTATCCGTATTGCTTCCCGACAAGCCCGGTGAGCTGTGCAGAGTATCCGGTATCATTGCCGGCGTTAACGGTAATGTCATCAAGCTGGAGCACAACCAGTTTGTATCCATCAACCGCAGCGCTGCCGTGGAACTGCGTATCACACTGGAAGCATTCGGTACCGAGCATAAGAATGAGATCATTGCCGCTCTGGAAAAAGAAGGCTATCAGCCCAAGGTGGTCAGAGCAAATATATAATTGTGCAGAGTCATGCAGATGTCGCTGCATAGTTTCTTAGAAAAGAAGTGAATGCATCACTGATAAAAGCCGCATATTATAGGTATGCGGCTTTTATGTGTGGAAATGGAGAGAAATATGGCGAAAAAGACTGAAAAAGAACTGGAAATACAGAGACTGGATAAAAAGACACCACTGCAGATGTTTCGGGATTATGTAATGATCACGGTGGCTTCTTTTGTCTATGCGGTATCCGTCAGCATGTTTTTGGATCCGAACTCTCTGGCACCCGGGGGTATCACCGGTATTGCCATTATTTTAAACCGTTTGTTCGGAATTGAGACAGGTACCTGGATGTTACTCATCAACATACCGATCCTACTGATCGGTATCTGGAAATTCGGATTGCGGTTTATTTTGTCGACGATCTATTGTACGGCAATGACATCACTGTTTACAAACCTGCTGACACCGGTAGGAGCAGTGACCACAGATCCATTACTTGCCTCTCTGGCCGGAAGTGCCCTGATGGCAGTATCTATGGGCTGGGTGTTCAAGGCCGGATCCACTACGGGAGGAACAGATATTATTATCAAATTACTGCGGTTGAAGTTCCCGTACCTCAAGACGGGAGCATTGTTTTTCCTGACAGATGTGGTTATCGTCATAGCATCGGCATTTGTATTCCGGAACATTGACAAGGCACTGTATGCCGGTATCGTGGTCATTATCACATCAGTGGTGCTGGATGTGGTATTGTACGGTCGTGATGAGGCGAAGCTGATCTATATTATCAGCGACCATGCAGAGAAGATTGCAGGGAGACTTTTGGAGGAGCTGGATATTGGTGTGACTTATGTACAGGGCAGTGGTGCTTACAGCGGCAAGGAGAAGAGCGTCATCATGTGCGCCATGAAGAAAAACATTTCTCCCAAGGCGGAAGAGATCGTAAAGGAAGAGGATCCCCTGGCATTTATGATCGTCACCAGTGCCACGGAGATCTTCGGTGAGGGCTATAAGAGCTATTTCAGTGAGAAACTGTGATGCTGAACATAAAATTTAAGTAAAAAACAGCTGAAAGGGATTACATTTTCAAAGAGAATCATCTATAATAGCGTCGTGCCGGTAGGGCAGACGCTATTTTGGCGATACGATGAATGGGTACGGATTATGATTTCAAACCGAGTAGAAGCAGCCTGCGGATTACTGTGGCATAGAATAGTGTAAAACCATAGAGAGAACCGAATGGAAACTGTGGTAATGATATAGGAGCTATGTGATATGAGTGATACAACATTGTCAAAAGAGGAGAAACAATATAAACGGCTCACCGAGGAACCGGTAGCACGGTTGGTTCTGGAACTGGGACTGCCGACTACCATCAGTATGCTGATCACGAATCTGTATAATATGGTGGATACCTGGTTCGTAAGCCAGTTAGGCACCAGTGCTACCGGAGCGGTAGGCGTGGTGTTTGGCTTGATGGCAATTATTCAGGCGTTCGGATTCATGTTCGGTCATGGCGCCGGAAGTAATATCAGCCGGTTGTTAGGAGCTCATGAAAAGGAGCGGGCGAAAGCTTTTTCCGCAACGGGATTTTATTTGGCGGTGGGAGCCGGAGTGTTGATCGCGGTGATCGGTATTGTGGATTTGAACGGATTGTGCAGATTGCTTGGAAGTACGGAGACCATCCTTCCCTATGCGAGAATCTATGCTTTCTATATTTTGGTGTCGGCACCGGCAATGGCATCCAGCTGTGTGATGAACAATGTGCTCCGGTATGAAGGCTATGCCAATCTGGCGATGGTAGGACTGGTCTCCGGCGGTATCTTAAATATGGCGGGAGATGCCATTCTTATGTGGGGGTTAAATCTTGGTATCCGGGGAGCGGCACTTTCCACTATGATCTCCCAGTACGTATCCTTTGGAATCCTGTTATTCTTTTTCCTACGTGGAAAGACCCAGAGCAGCCTGGCACCGAAATATTTTACATGGGAATTTGCCGTACATAAGAACATTCTTACAGCAGGCTTCCCCAGTATGATGCGACAGGGACTGGCCAGCGTGTCCACCATGGTGCTGAATGCACAGGCGGCAGTCTACGGGGATATTGCCATTGCAGCTATGAGCGTGGTATCCCGTATTTTCAATTTCGTATTCAGTGTGGCACTGGGTATCGGTCAGGGCTTCCAGCCGGTATCCTCCTTCAATTATGGGGCAAAGAAGTATTCCCGTGTAAGGAAAGCGTTCTGGTTCACCCTGTGTGCCAGCCTGGTAACCATGGCAGTGTTCGCAGGTGTGGTGTATGTGTTCCGCAGAGAGCTGTTGCTGCAATTCCTTACGGATATGGATGCCTATGAGATTGCTTTTTATGCGTTGCAGATCCAGTGCCTGACGCTTCCGTTTATTCCGGTATGCATCTGCGGCAACATGCTGTTTCAGTCCATTGGAAAGGGCGGCAGGGCGACGATCTTAGCCTCCTTCCGAAGTGGCACCATCTACATTCCGGCACTGCTGATCCTGACGGCGTTCTGGGGAATTCGGGGCATCCAGTGGTCACAGCCGGTGTCCGATATTTTATCTGCGGTTTTGTCATTGCCGGTGGCTGTGGCGTTCTTAAAGGGACTGCCGGAAGACAGTACGGAAGTATAGAGAAGAATGAGATCCCTTCGTCATAAGACGGAGGGATTTTTATGTACAGATGTATCCATACGCAGGAATGAGTATCTGCCTTGATCTGTGAAGCTGTTGACATTAAATAATCCACATGATACAATACACTTAACAATTAGGTTAAATGTTAAACGATTGGATGAAAGGATGTGATTCATTTTTGGGAATACAGGATACATTGAAAGCGTTGGCAGATCCTATAAGGCGTGAAATACTAAATCTTCTGAAAAACGGTCGATTGTCGGCAGGAGAGATCTGCGAACATTTTCCGGTGACGGGGGCTTCCATATCAAGGCATCTGTCGGTGTTAAAGGAGGCAGATCTGATCCGGGACAAACGGGAAGGAAAGTTTATTTATTATGAACTGAATGCTTCCGTGCTGGAAGAAATCATGTTATGGATCACAGATTTGAAAGGAGCATCGGATAATGAAGGAAATGATACAGAAAAATAAAGGCAGGCTGATCTGCTCGGCATTTGTTATGTGCATGGGAATGATATTGGGATATACCTGTGAGAACAGTCTGTGGGTAAACGGCACTTTTGCAGTGACTTATGTGGTAGCAATGGCAGTAACTTTTTACGACAACAGAAACAGGCAGCAGAGTGACAAGGTCATAAGAATGGTTACGTGGATCGTGCCGGGAATGACATTGCTCTATAACGGCATCGCCAGATGGATCGATATGGGTGTAACGAAAGAGAATCTGCTCATGGCAATTTTGTATGTCGGAATGGGATTGCTATTTGTTATTGTGGGCAATTATCTGCCCAAGGTGAAACCGAACCGCACCATCGGCATCCGCGTCGTATGGACATTGCAGGATGAGGAGAACTGGAATGCCACGCACCGCTTCAGTGGAAAAATATGGGTGGCAGCAGGACTGTTGAGTATGAGCTGTGGACTGTTCAGTGACAGCATGGCTGCATTATTTTTGTTTATTGTCGCTATCACGGCAGCAGCTTTTGGCAGCATCCTGTATTCTTATCTCTATTATAGAAAGAAGTTGCGCACCGGAAAAGGGCTGGCAGTACACTACAACCATAAAGTGGTTGCGGTCTATGTCTTTATAATGCTCGCGTGTGTGCTATTTACGGTATGGACGTTATATACGGGAAAAATCGAGATCTGTTACGGAGAAAATGAATTTACTGTTCAGGCGGAGGGCTGGCAGGATTACACAGTGAAATATGACGCTATCGAAAGCATTGCTTACGAAGAGAATATGTTCCGGGATACGAATACAATCCGGACGAACGGTTTTGGCAACCTGAAATATTCCATGGGACATTTTCGCGATGAAATCCACGCAGATTACATCCGCTATACTCATAACGACTGTGATACTTATGTAGTCATGGAAGTAGAGGGGAGCACCGTTATTCTAAACGGTGCAGATGATGCGCAGACCCGGGAAATCTACAATAATATCAGAGAACGGATGGAAAAATAATATCTGTAAATAAATTTCCCAATTGCTTTTATATTTTTTAAAAATGGTATACACTAGACTTATGTAAGTTTTGTACAATGAGGATTTCTGGAAAGGGTGGTTACAGTATGCTGAAACAGTGGATCCCGGCGGCAAAGCCGGACAAAGAGGAACTGGATAAACGACTGGATGTAGCGCAGGAGGAACTTTTAAGACTCCAGATGCAGATCAAGGAGCATAAGCTCCCGGTGCTGGTGCTGATCGAAGGCTGGGGTGCCGCCGGCAAGGGCAGTACCATCGGCGGAATTATTAAAAATATCGATCCCAGATTCTTCAAGGTGGCTTCCATGTCCGCACCGACGGAGGAAGAGAAGCGGAAGCCCTTCCTGTATCGGTATTTTGTGAAAATTCCGGAAGCCGGCAAGTTCGAATTCCTGGATTCCGGCTGGATGGATGAGGTGACGAAGGGAAGACTTCGGGGCGAACTGTCGGATAAGCAGTATGCGGAGCGCATTGAGAGCATCAAGCGTTTTGAACGACAGCTGACGGACAACGGTTATCTGGTGCTGAAGCTCTTTTTCCAGATCGGGAAAAAGGAACAGAAAAAGCGCCTGGAGGAGCTGGAAGGTAACAAGGACACCGCATGGCGTGTGGGCGAGAACGACTGGTGGCAGAACAAGCATTATGACAAATGTGAGGAAGTCTTCGACAAATACCTCACAGATACGAACGCTTCCGTAGCTCCCTGGTACATCATAGATTCCGGGGACAAAAAGTGGGCGGAATTGCAAGTGCTGGAGACATTATGCAGCGGTATCCATGTGGCCATGCAGAATGAGAGCCTTGCTGTGCCCATTTTGCAGAATGTATTCCCGCTGGTGAAGATGCCGAAGCTGTCCGAGGTGGAACTGGACAAGGAAATCTCCGAGGAAGAATACAAGAAAGAACTGCGTCATCTGCAGAAGAAGCTGAATGCCCTGCATTACCGCCTGTATCGGAAAAAGATTCCGGTAGTCATCGCCTACGAAGGCTGGGATGCCGCAGGCAAGGGCGGCAATATCAAGCGGATCGCGGGAGCACTGGATCCCAGAGGCTACGAGGTACACCCCATCGCCAGCCCGGAACCACACGAGAAAGCGAGACATTATCTCTGGCGATTCTGGACGAGACTTCCTAAGACCGGACATATTGCCATTTTTGACCGTACCTGGTACGGTCGCGTCATGGTAGAACGGCTGGAAGGCTTCTGTAGTACCAACGACTGGCAGCGGGCTTATAACGAGATCAACGAGTTCGAGAAGGAATTGTCCCAGTGGGGCGCGGTGATCATCAAGTTCTGGGTGCAGATCGACAAGGATACCCAGCTGGAACGCTTCACAGAGCGGCAGAATACCCCGGAGAAGCAGTGGAAGATCACGGATGAAGACTGGCGTAACCGCGACAAATGGGACCAGTACGAAGACGCTGTGAACGAAATGCTCCAGAAGACCAGCACGGAATATGCTCCCTGGCACATTCTGGAATCTGTAGATAAAAAATATGCCAGAATCAAAGCATTGAAGATCGTGATTGAGGAATTGGAGAAGGCACTGGGGTAAGCGCACTGGAATAAGAATAACTGTTTCAATATAAAAAATTGACAAAACCGTCTGATAAGGACGGTTTTTGTTGCGTTATAAATGTTTTTTGTTATAATGAGACATAGTTATTTTTGGAAATTGCAAAGATACAGAAAGATATTTGGAAACAGAAGAAATCGTCAGGTGTTACGGCACAATGAGAGGAGAAATCATGGGCGAGAACCGTAAGATATATGCAGCATTATTGGGAGCAGGAACCGTGGGAAGCGGTGTGTACAAGCTGGCAGGGATGCAGGAAGAGGATATCTGCCTGAAGACAGGAGCACATCTGGAGATTAAAAAGATTCTGGTGCGCAATCCCGGAAAGGTAAGAGAAGGAATCCCACAGGAGTTGTTCACAGATAGCTGGCAGGAAATTCTGGAAGACCCCGAAATCCAGATCGTTATTGAAGTCATGGGTGGTATAGAACCGGCCAGAACTTATGTGGAAGAAGCCATGAAGGTCGGAAAGCAGGTGGTCACCGCCAACAAGGATCTGCTGGCGGAGTATGGGGATCCGCTGTTTGAGGTTGCCACGGAGAATAAATGTGACTTACAGTTCGAGGCAGCTGTAGCAGGAGCCATTCCCATTATCCGCCCTTTGCGTCAGAGTCTGGCGGGAAGTCAATTGACGGAGATCATGGGAATCGTCAACGGTACGACAAACTATATTTTGACCAAAATGTCCGAGGAAGGTATGGGCTATCAGGAAGCTCTGGATATGGCTACGAGACTGGGCTATGCGGAAGCAGATCCCACAGCGGACGTGGAAGGCTATGATGCGGGACGCAAGATCGCCATTATGGCATCCATCGCTTTCAGCTCCCGCGTGACGTTCCCTCAGGTTTATACGGAAGGCATCACGAAGATTACAGCAGAGGATATCCGGTATGCAAAAGAATTCGGCTATGTGATTAAACTGTTGGGTATTACAAAGCTTACAGGTAAAGGAATTGAAGTAAAAGTACATCCCACATTGATCCCGGACAGCCATCCTCTTGCCACGGTCAGAGATTCCTTCAATGCCGTATTTGTTCATGGTCAGGCTTGTGATGATGCCATGTTCATGGGACGTGGCGCCGGACAGATGCCTACCGCCAGTGCGGTACTGGGAGATGTCATTGATGTGATGCGTAATATTATCCATGGAAGCTGCGGCAAGATTGGCAGCGACAGCCATAAGAAGCTTCCTGTACTGGATGTAGAGGATACGAAGAGCCGATTCTTCCTACGCTTACAGGTGGAGAATCGTGCCGGAGCCCTGGCAAATATCGCAGGAGTCCTTGGCAACAACGATGTCAGCATCGCCCAGATGGTACAGAAGCGCAGCCACGATGGCATTGCCGAGATCGTGGTCATCACCGATCTCGTAAAAGAGAGACATTTTAATGATGCCATCCGTATCATGGAGGGAATGTCCGTCGTGAGGGAAATCTCCGGCATTATCCGTGTGTACTAAAAGTATGGTAAATTGAAAGTTAGTTAAATACATTGGCAAAATCCACGAACTCCCGGAGCATGCGATACACATGTCTCGATGTAAGGTCTCCGGATGTGAATTTTCTACGAAAAGTGATGAGTAGTTCTCGTCATGACGGGGCCGCCTACAGTCGACATCCATGTCGACAATCGGCTGACGCGGACATCGTGTCCGCTTTCCCCCTGTCTTTCAGCACTTTTCTAGAAAATATCAACATCCTCCGACAAACATCTTCGACATGGCACCGCATACTCCGGGAGTTCTGCGTTATGGAATATAAAGCTTCCGTGTTATACCTTCG
>ENA-UONW01002040-UONW01002040.1-human-gut-metagenome-genome-assembly--contig:-CS52-NODE-2040-length-21315-cov-4.522389_pt1 | contig 21315 bp, 25 predicted proteins | sample MGYA00242463_ERZ724010 | MGnify/ENA metagenome assembly ERZ724010 | reverse complement strand
AGGGGAGTATTTATGTGATTCTATGGGATTGGACAGGAATATTATTGTAGAATATTTTAACAAGATAGGTAATGGCTAAGACATTATATAAATATGAGGCTTCATCAAATAAGTTCGTATGGTTCACTACATGGGACAGGGCACTTAGAAATTATTATACCGATGATTATAATTATGTACCCGATCCTGTCGTTGATAATCCTTTTAATACGTATGTTGAGTTTATATCCAGAAAGCCCGGTATGGCTAATGTGGATTGGGGGGATGGAATAAAGGAGCAGTTTCCTATGACCAAGGTTCAAGGGCAGGATAATTATCGTATTATATTCCGTTCTTTGGCAATACAACATAGGAAAAACCCCAATACTACGTGGTGGTTCAGGAAGGAGGACGGATCGCAATACGTACCTGTTGATAATCATGCTTACGCTGATGGGAGAAGGGATGTGCAGCGATCCGTTGCGATAGATTTTACTTGCGATATTTATTATGCTGAAATCAAGACGTGTAAGATGACTGCTTTCCCGATCGTGGATACGCCGGGTCTTGAATCTTTAATAGTACATGATACGGTATACGCTAATGATGGTATACCGGTAGATAAATTGTCTAGATCTAAAAAGTTGACTTATATATCTTTTGAAAATGTAGGTACTAGGATGACTGTAATGCCTGAGGCTATAACTAGCAAGACTGAGGTATATTATTTAGATATGCATGGCATGCTTGATCTTAGGGATATAGAATCTAGCGGGATAAGGAATATAAAGAATATGAAAAATCTTCAAGAGCTTAGATTATCTTCATGCTATTTGGATAGGTATATAAAGGAGTTTAATGATCTTCCTAAATTAACTTTGTTGAGTATAACTCCTGGTCCTTCTGATATGTGGAATTATTTTGATATAAATACCCTTCCTTTTTTCGAGGTAGATAAGATAAATCCTAATATTACTGATTTTTATTTTTTAGATGATTGGATGAATGGAGAAAGGAGGACGAATTGGAATGATGATAATATGTCGGATAGGGGGTTAGATCACCTTACGGGTTTTTCAGTCAGTCATAGTAATAGTATTAGGATGGACAAGCTACCGGATTATATTTATGAGATGAGGGCTATTACATGGTTTAACGTGAATTGCTCCACTCATAGCCAAAAAAGATCAGATGATTTCGTGAACTCTTTCTACGACCTTGTTGTAGGATGGGATCAGATTACCATGGCATCCGTGGCTAAGGATGGGAAGAGGAACCAGTTCTATAGTCTTTCGGTAAGCATGTATAATGCTATTTATCCAACCGAAAACCAGCGTCCTTCCGGCACGGAGCAGGCCCCAGAGGGATTCGTGAAAGGCTCGTCCAACGGGTCTCCAGCTACACCTATGGAGAAGATATATGTGCTAAAAAATAACTACGCCCAGAGATGGACGATAAAACCGGCTTGATATGGTTGAATAAATTATTTATTTCATAAACAATATTTATATTTGTAATATAAGATATTAAATGAGATTAGTTGAGAAACATATTGTAAAAGACAACCGGTTTGAGGATATCTGCCTCAAGTCCGGGTTGTTGTATAATTATGTTCTTTTCAACGTCAGGCAAGGAATATTCGAAGGTAACTATCTAAAGGAATATGAGTTCTCAACCAAACTTTGTAAGGAGAATCAGATTGATTTCAGAAATTTACCGACAGCGGTATCTCAACAAGTCATAGCTCAAGTATTCTCTTCGATAAGGTCTTGGATCAGATTAAAGAAGGAATATGAAAAGAATCCTTCTAAATTTATATCAAGACCCAAATTGCCTAAATACAAGAAAGGAAAGAAGCAGAATATGGTAGTTTTTACGACTTCTGCTTGCAGGCTTAAGAGTGATGGTTATATCAATTTTATCAAAAAACATAATTCCACCAATCAAAACAAATATAGGAGATAACAAATTATGTCAGGTTAGGGTAATCCCTCAAGCTACATGCTATGTGGTTGAGGTAATTTATGAAAAGGAAGAACATGATCTGAATCTTGATAAGAATAATGTTCTTTCGATTGATTTAGGATTGAATAATTTATGCACATGCATCAGTAATGTAGGTGTCAAGCCTTTCATTGTAAACGGCAAGATTATTAAATCCTTCAATCAGTGGTATAATAAGAAGAGAGCTAGATTGATGTCATATATTGGCGATAAGGGAACTTCAAGGAGATTAAGACAGTTAAACAATTACAGGAATTTTTGGATTGAAGATAAAATCCACAAGGTCAGTAGATATATTGTTAACCATTGTATCGATAACAATATCGGAAGTCTTGTGATAGGATTAAACAAAGGATGGAAGAATGGGATAAATCTAGGAAAGAGAATAAACCAGAAGTTCGTTGAGATCCCGTTCTCTAAACTCATTGACAAGATTTCTTATAAATGTAAATTGGTTGGAATCATCCTTCAAGTTCACGAGGAGTCCTATACTTCCAAAGTAGATCATCTGGCTTTTGAGAAACTATGCAAGCATGATGTTTATCTCGGTAAAAGAAAGAAACGTGGATTATTTCAAAACTCTATCGGAAAGCTGATTAACGCTGATATCAATGGAGCTATCGGGATTGGTAGGAAAGTATTCGGTGATTCTTACGTCAGTAAGATAATCGATAGTGGGTTGGCGTTTAACCCGGTTAGAGTAAACATTTTGTAATATAAATGTGAATTTGATAAATAAAATAAATAATTTTAGTAACGTGGATAGGAATGATATTATAAAAGAATTAGGTTCGTATTTTGACATAGTAGAATTGGTATGTCCCCATACATACAATAAATGGAAGGACAGATCGTGGCAGTTTCTTGATACAGCGTTTCTCCATAATCTTCTTATATTACGGAGGGATATAATTAAACAGCCTATGTATTGTAATAATTGGGACAAGCAGGGGCAGTTTTCCCAGCGTGGTCTTAGATGCAACATGTGCCAGATCGTCAAGGATAAGAAGGATGTTTATCTATCCGCTCATGTATTGGGTAAGGCCGGTGATTTCGATGTCAAGTCGATGACGGCGGAACAAGCCAGAGGTTTGATTTTAGATCATCAGGATATGCTTCCATATCCTTTTAGGCTTGAGGGTAAGGTGAATTGGTTGCATTTTGATAGCCTTGATACTAGGAACGGTATACATGCCGTGGTGTTTTAGGTACTTAATGCCATAGTGATTAACTTTGTAGATGACATTAGTAATGGATAATAAGGGTATGTTAGATAAGATTGGGGCTTTGTGGAATATCGCTATCGCTTATGGTACTTCATGTTGGGCTTATTTCCAGCCGGTTCATCATCTGCTGGAGGTTCTTCTTGTAGTGCTGTTGGCTAATTTTATAGCAAGGCTTATCCAGAGCGCCAGAAGGTGGAAAGTCCGTCGTAGCCGTAAACGCCGGTTCTCCCTATACCGGTGGTTCAGGGAGGTCAGGCTGGTAGGGATACTCAAGGAGTTTTTCCTGTCTTGTTTTATAGTCATGACATTATGCGTGATATACAAGACATTGAGTATTGAGGAGGATGACGCTTCCGCTATATTGGTAGTGACCAAATATGGTGTTTATGCCGCTCTTGTTGCTTATGTCATGTTGTTCCTTAACACGATAGGGGAGGCTTTCCCTGATACTTATATAGTGAAGGTGTTTAAGAGTATATTCAACAGGGTTAATATCTTGAAACTTTTCGGATCGGCTAAATCCTTACCGGATGACGCTTTTGACGATATAAAGAAGATCGCTGATGAAGAGGTTAAGGATAAGTCTTAAGGCTGTTTTTTGTTTAGGTCTGTCGCTGTCCCTGTCCTCTTGCGGAAGCAGGAGGCAGGTTAGCGAAACGTCTATTGATAGCCGGTTGATCAGCAGGATAGAGACGATGATAGATGAGGTCATGGATCGGAAGATCGTAGAGATCAAGACATCTGATCTTAATGCTGATATTGTTATAACGGAGAGGAAGTTCGATACGGACAAGGATGTTGATCCTGCCACGGGGGAACGGCCGGTGTCCTCGCAGACAGATACCCATATCGTCATTGGCCGGCGGGACAGCGCGGTGACGGCCGATTCCGTTGGAGTCAATAAGACGAGGAATGATATAAAGGATTTGGACAATAAGATAGATATCAAATCTAAGGATGTAGATGATAAGAAAGAATCAAGATGGCCTATAGTGTGGGTAGTAGCTGGTATCTTGATGATATTGTTGGTATTGGTATATATATTAAAGAGGATAAAGATTTTATGAGAAGAAGAATGTTGAATAATAATAATAATGATGATCTTGTTGATGAACATACAAGGTTTTTGATGAGATTTGATAATAATTTTAAGGTTGATGGATACCCCCCCCCCTAATATTGAGGATGGTTTAAGCATCAAGGGAGGGGAGTTTACTACAGATTCTACAAGGACTGGATATAAATACACAAATACATCCAGCTCTTATGGAATGATTCATACATCCAGCGTGTTGTCGTCCCTTTATTTTCACTATGGAGATCCATTTACCGTTGATTTTTGGTATAAACCATTAGCTATCATTAATGCTTGTTCAGTTGGTCATGAATGGAATAGTGGTTGTTTTTATTTTGGTATAGCTGATGATGGTGGCTTATGTTTGTATTTCGCCACTCATGAAGGATCATATGGGATCAATGCAGGTAATGTAAATGTTGGTAAATGGTATCATGTTGCTATGGCAAGGGATATTAACAATGAGTTGTTTTGTTTTATAGATGGTATTCTTGTAGGTCAGTTACCATGTCGTAATTATCCGTTGAGGTCATATAATATAGATTTTAATAGACAAATGGATGGTGATAATAGAGGATCTTTTGTGATAGATAATTTCAGGATAAGCGATGTGGTTAGATGGGTGTCAAATTTTGAACCTCCAAAAAGGAAGGGATTATGATCTACCATAATCCCTTGCCATTTATCTTTACCCACGTATCAACCAAAACCAAAATGAGGTCAGTCCCGGATTCGAACCGGGGTATATGGTTTTGCAGACCACCGACTAAACCACTCATCCAACTAACCGTATCGCGAATATATAATTTTGTCTTTGACCGAACAACCTCTTTGACCATATTTTTACTCAACTAGAATATTCCTTAAAGAGAATCCATTATCTAGTATGATGTTTGAGGAAATTCCTTTTCAAGGTCTACACTTGTTGACACCAAAAGGGAATGTGGCGGCTCCGTGAGGCGGGGCAGGAGGTATCCCCACACGGCCAGCCAGGAGCGGAGCGACTCGTAGCTCACCTCCCTTTTCTCCTTGGCGTATTACGCTTAAGCGTTGGAAAGAAGTAAACATATCAATGCATTAACGTCTAATGTAGGTAGTTGTTTGTCGATTAAAGATCTATTAATAGCATAAGTAGATGTCAAAAATACACTAAACTAAATTATTGATATAAGTTATTGTTGAGATCTTGATTTTTCAATCTACTACATATTTTCATGTTAATGTAATTAAGTTATATACTTTAGATAATAACAAAGCGTTAGCTAACTCTTTTTAATCAATAGACTTATGAGATAAATAAAGAAAATCTTTATAATGAGACTCCCTTCTTAAGGGGGCGAAAGTTTCTTATATCACATGTCACAAAATGGACAACAGTATTTATAAAAGAGGGTGGATAAATAAATTCATCTATTTTCTTAACTATCCCTACGATAGTCTGCCTACGCAATGTCTAAGTTAAATCTAGACCATGGCGATCGCCGTAAAAAGCCGTGATCATAAACAAAAAAATGAGTACTTTCACAAGCACTCATTTTGAAACGACAAAGTTTTTAGTATCTTTGTACTATACAAAAAACAAACATATGGCAAATTTAACATTAATATTCGACCAATTCGTATCTTTCTCTGAAAAAAAGAGGATGTCAGAAGAAAATAGGGCCTTGAGGAGGGATTCAGGCAAGGTCATCCTACCTTATTTGTTTAATGACAATGCTAATCCTTGTTGCGACAACCCTAGGATAAAGCGTCAATCATCATCCAAGTCAGAGATACTTGAGAAGCCGATATCGGAGACACTGATAGGCCTTCTTATCATATGCCTTGACCCTATAAGGTTCAGGGTGTTAGGAGTACAGTACAATATCAAATGGTTTTACTATTTTGTTGATGAGATAGTGCGCTATTATATCAAGCATCAACGTCTTGGTGGCGATAATCTCGCCTATCAGGTAAGGCTTGTCAGGTGGCTTCTGCTTAGTTACGTGAACGTGGCTATCGTCCATGGCTATTATGCTATGGTGAGGAAGGCGAAGAAGGAGCATCCTGACCTTTTTGTACATAGTAATAAGGCGAGGTATTATTATTGGGAGAGTTGCCCTTCCGAGTATAAAAAGCTAGAGGATGAGAGAAATACAAACAATCCTACTTATAAGGCTCATGAGTGTAACAGAAAGCGCGCCGAGGATATCAAACGTGTTGTTTATGACTCCATGGATTCGATCAGGAAACGTGACCTTAAGGATTTTGTGTCTTCCAAAAACAATGGGGTGAGCATTTATTTTAAGGAAAAGGTTCAGAACAAGGTCAGGAAGAAGGGCTTTGGTAATGTCAGTATCAAGACCATAGAGAGGGCTATAAAGAGCTATTTAGATGAGCGTGGTGTCACTTTCTCTGAGTTCGTCGATGGGGTGAGGAAGTTGGATAGGAAGATAAAGGAAGTCAAGTCCGCTTTTGGCAAGGTTAAAAGGATTAAGATCTTTGGCGTCAAGGCTTATGATTATGTGTCTGGAGATGAGATAGTTGATGAGTTTGGTATGGCCGCGTTGTCTGATGATGTGTGGATTCCTGATAATAGCACCCCGTTCCTTGACGATTATATTGAATCGCAGTATTTGTCTAACAATTTTAATTTCTAATATTATGGTTAATATAAAATCACATGACTTTTATACGGTGTTTGATGATAAGAAGCAACTTTTTAAAGTATCATCATTATTTGATTCTTTAGATGAATCTGAAGATATAGTAAAAGATTTGATGGATTCTGGCACATTCATGTATGTTGTTGACGAACGACTGTCTATGATATGGGTGGATATATTTATGATGATAGAGCTTCTTGGGGAATATGATGGTGGGGATGTTAAGAATTTGGCTATTAAATGCTCTTCTCTCTATTTGAAAGATAAGGTGATGCGTTTAATTGTCGATTATGTCAATTGCGATTCTGATGATTATGATGATAGCGTTGATCCTATATTGAGTTATTGTAGCAATCTTATTCATAGTGGTGATGGGAATATTGATTATCTGCCATTGTCCGACATGGTAAGTTTGAATGTAGGAAATTATATGTCAGATGACATGTTGAAGCTATTTGATATTGCCAAGGAAGACAATCGCATAATATCTATATTGTTTGTTTTGTTAAGTAGACCTTATGTTGACGATTATGGTTTTTTTACTCTTACTGATTTGCTTTCTATGATGATTGATAAAGGTTTTATTGGTGATCGTGATGATATAGTGAATGCCTTAGGGCTTATCTTAAAGTAGGTTTATTGTATTGGTATGACCCTATTTTGTATCTTTGCTTAAAAGTAGTAAATATGAATCAGATAAATATCATACCGAAGATAATTCATGATAAGTTTGCCGCAAGGATTATCATGGATGATTACGATATAGAAAAACCTATCGTTATTACTGTCGTGGCTAGACGTAACGATGGTGAGTATAATACCCAGATATTGACATACCCGACATCTGGCGTTGATTATGAGGGTAATGTAAGGATGGTGTTTTTCGATGTCGCTAGGTCTCATGTTTGCCAGATAACATCGGTATTTATCAACGGGCATGAGGTCAAGACATATTATACCGATGTCCCGGATCTTGATATGCAGGCTCGTTATGACGATAGCTTGTGCCGGTACGACAAGAAGGTTAATATGAATGATATTCGGCTGTCATTTCAGGTACTAGAGACACGTGATCCTAAGGTGCTTCAGGTATTGGATGAGTCCGAGTGGGGGCTACTGGAGGACAGGAAGGCGATTATCGAGATCACTACGCCGGGCATGTCCGACCCCGTTACGTTGTTCCTTGGCAAGAATCAGGTCAATACCTTTACTAGCCTAACATTAGGCCTTAATTGCTTTAATTACGATGATTGTAATGTCAAGTATCTTGATCTACCTGATGGTATATATGATATCAAGATCATAGGTAGCCCTTCTACTTACAACTTCAGTCGCAAGTATCTTAAGACGGATCTTATACGTAGACGTCTTGATCGGCTATGGATTAAGACTGATATCCTATGCGAGGATAAGGATAAGGATCTTATAGGCAAGATACAGGAGATGGAGACGCTTATGGCTGTAGCGGAGGCTAACGTCAGGTTGGATAATATAGAGGCGGCTCATGAGATCATTGATCGTGTCGGAGAGCTTCTTGAGATGGCTACTAATTGCGTGGATTGTTAAATATAAAAATATTGTCATGGGTTGTAATACTTGTAAGGAAAAGGCGTTAAAGGCCGAGAGGGAAAGAATTGAGAGAAGCATGATGAATCGTGTTTCCTCTACCGTTGTTAGCGATATGGAATACGCTTCTAGGAGCACCGCCGGTTGTATGGTCATGCTTGATCCGTTGAAGACCATGGAGCGTGACGTGGTGAGCATATACAAACAGACCCGTACCATAGGTGACGTGGGTATCGTCTATCTCAACATGCAGAAGAAGATCCGTGAGTGGATCAAGAACCTGCCATATGGATGCCCGCCTGACGAGGAGGTACAAGAAATGAGAAAGGAGATTCTGGATGGGCGAAATAATTATATATTAAGATAAATGAGATTAGTTGAGAGACATATTATTAAGGATAATCGATTTGAGGATATCTGCCTTAAATCCGGATTGCTGTACAATTACGTGCTGTATCTGGTAAGGCAGGGTATTTTCAATAAGGAATATTTGAAGGAATATGATCTCTCAACTAAATTATGCAGGGAAAATCAAGTTGATTTTAGAAATCTTCCTAATCATGTTTCACAACAGGTAATTAAACAGGTATTTCAAAATATTAAGTCTTGGATCAAACTCAGGAAAGATTTCGACAAGAATCCGGGTAAGTATGACAATCATCAACCTCATCTTCCTAAGTACAAGAAAGGTAATAAGCAGAATATAGTTTTATTTACGACTTAATCTATTCGGGTAAAGGATGATGGTTATATTCATTTTGTTAAGAATGTTGTTGAACCGATAAAAACTAACGTAAAGAAAGATGAGTTAAAACAGGTAAGGATAGTCCCGCAAGCCACATGTTATGTGGTAGAGGTAATTTATGAAAGAAAGGAAACTGATCTGAACCTTAATAAGGATAATTTCCTTTCGATCGATTTAGGATTGAATAATTTATGCTCATGTATCAGTAATGTAGGCGTCAAGCCTTTCATTGTAAACGGCAGGGTTATGAAATCATTGAATCGGTGGTATAATAAGAAGAAAGCCAGATTGATGTCGTATGTTGGCGATAAGGGAACTTCTAGGAGAATAAGAAGAATCTCTTTGTATCGTAATTGTTGGATCGATGATAAGATGCATAAGATTAGCAAGTATATCGTGAACTTTTGTGTATCAAATAATATAGGTCGTATCATTATCGGTCTTAACAAGGAGTGGAAGCAGGAGATAAATATTGGCAGGAGAAATAACCAGCATTTTGTCTCTATCCCTCATTCTAAGTTAATTGATAAGATAATGTACAAAGCTAAGTTGCTGGGTATAGAGGTTGTTATTCATGAGGAATCTTATACTTCAAAGATTGATCATCTAGCTTTTGAGAAAATGGAACATCAGGATAATTATCTAGGTAAAAGAAAACGCAGGGGATTATTCCAAAGCTCTATCGGAAAATTGATAAATGCGGATATCAATGGGGCTATCGGAATAGCCAGAAAAGTAATCGGTGATTCGTGTATTAATGCGATAGCCGGTAGTGGGTTTGCGTTTAACCCGATTAGATTGAATATCTTGTGATATAAATATTAATCTAATAAATAAAATTTAAAGTTTTAATAACGTGGGCGCGCAATCTATATCAAACCTTGATAGAATAGACCTATGTAGGGTCGTAGACGAATGGCTGTCTTGTCAATGGAGTGGATACATGAGGTATCATAGGTACAGGATCGGGAATAAGCCTGATGTATCTTATTGGGGCAAGATAATTCGTCTACAAAGGTCATTATGCGATAATGATTGCGGGTTATGCCCGGATGAGATAAGATCGTTAAAGGAACATATTAAAATTTAACTAGTATGATAAAAACTTCATAAATATCACTTAATTATATTGTAAATCAATAGCATAATTACTAAATTAGAGGCATGATAAAGGCATTCAAATATCGTATATATCCTAACAGGTCTCAGGAAATACTATTTTCCAAGACCTTTGGATGCGTGCGTCTTATTTGGAACGCCAATGTCGCTTCTTTTAATTCCTATGATAAGGATATCAATCCTAAGCCCAATATTATCCAGAAGTCTGATCTTATTGATAATAAGCCTTGGCTATCCGAGGTATCGGCAGCGGCTATCCAACAGAAGGTGATGGATTTCAAGGAGACTTTAAAACAACACTTCTCCAAGAACAGGAAAAAGAAGATAGGCAGGCCTTCGTTTAAGAAGAAAGGTAATACCCAGTCTTATAGACTTCCTAACCAGAAATTCAGGATAGAGGGAGACAGGATCAGAATTGAGAAGATAGGATGGGTGAAGATGGTTGTTGACAGGAATATACCTGATAACGGTAAGATTATTTCTTGTACTATATCTAAGAATCCCTCTAATCAGTATTTCGTGTCTATAACCGTTGATTGCGAGATAACCAAGAAACCTAAGACTGGTAAGGAGGTAGGTATAGACTTAGGCATAAAGGAATTCGCCACCTTATCTGATGGAGTTGTCATAGATAATCCTAAGCATCTTAGAGAAAACCAATCCAAGATATCAAGGATTCAGAAGCATATGTCAAGAAAAGTCAAGGGTAGCAGTAGATGGCATAAGAATAGGCTTAGAATAGCTAGATTGTACAATAAGATATCTAATAAGAGATTATGGTTCTTACATAATCTAACCACTTATCTTGTCGATAACTACGACACGATATGTATTGAGGACTTGAACGTCTCAGGCATGTTAAAGAGTCATAGATTAGCCAATTCTATATCCGATGCCAGCTTCAGCCTATTCAGGTCTTTGCTTGAGTATAAATGTGAGTGGTATGGTAATACTCTCTCTGTTATAGATAGATTCTATCCATCCTCCAAGACATGTAGTAGATGTGGCTGGAAGAAGAATGACTTGACTTTGTCGGACAGGACTTTTGTTTGTGATAGTTGCGGATTGATACTTGACAGGGATCTTAACGCCGCTTTGAATATCAAGAGGGTAGGAGTTGATATCCTCTATAATCGGACGCTGAGGGATGAGGTTGCGAGTCCCGGTGAAGCGTTTAAAATTAAGTAGTTTACTATGTTTTACTATAAAATTTACAACTATCAGGGAGGCTATAGATGTCCGGGATCTTGGTGAGTCTTGCGTGAAGGTAAGTGGTGATAAGACCGTAGCGAAAGTTCTTTATGCTTTGGAGGATAAGATTTGTAATGGGTAACGAGCCATAGTCCAAAAATGGACGATGGTGATAATCAGATGTATAGATATTGATTTATGAGGATTACTAGATGTTAAGCCGCTGTAAATCAAGTATCCAATTTGTAGGGAATCTTCTAAATAAGCAGGTTAGATAGATACGCTGGCAAGTTGTGAAATATCTTTATGTGTTTGATGTAAAAAAATAGCCAATTGATTTGTCATAGACGATTCGATTGGCTATTTTTGTATGTCCATCATATCTCACGATGTAATGGACATAGGTTATTTATTATGAGTGCAAATATAATTATTTCCAATGATTCTATGAATAATAGTAGTAGGATTTTGGCGTCTAAATCCAACGAAAACGGATTATCTACAATATTTAGCTACAATGGTAATGATATAACTTTCAAAACAGAGAACGGTATCACTTATGTGAATGCTACCGAAATGGCAAAACCGTTTAGAAAAAGACCAAATGATTATTTATCGCTATCTTCTGTAAATGAGTTAATTAATGCCATTACCAGAAAATATGGTAATGCTGATTTTCAGCCTGTTACGATTATCAGGGGTACGGTTAATCCTGGGACATGGATGTGTGAGGATCTGGCTTTGGATTTCGCTCAGTGGCTTAGCGTTGATTTTAGGTTATTGTGTTTGGATAGGATTAAAGAGCTTCTCACTACAGGCAAATGCGTGATTCCTGATTTTAATGATCCTCCCGCCGCTGCTGAGGCTTGGGCTAAGGAATATCGTGGCAGGGTGGCCGCCGAGAAGCTGGCGTTAGAGGAGAAGGCCAAAGCCGAGGAGATGGCTAAGGTTCTTGAATCGAAGAGAGAGGATATAGAGTTTTCCGAGTCATTTATCATGTCTGGAGAGTCAGATTTGCTGATAAGGGATTTGGCCAAGAAGCTTGAGCAGAACGATATAATTATAAGCGATAAATGTCTCCGTGACTTTCTTGTTAAGATAAAAATAATAGTTAAAAGGGTTAAGGTTAATGGAGATTGGGAGATTACAGCTAATGCTGTAAGGAAAGGATTTGCTCATTATCGTGATAAGAATATATGCACCGAATCTGGTAAGGTTATATATGCTAGGACTATCTATATAACAGGCAAAGGTTATAAACATATATTGTCGTCTATAAATGGCAGCAAGAAAAGTGATTTCATATTATGTGGAGGCATGTTTAGGGACTATGGAGTGTTTGCCGGATCGGAGTCGTTTAATCACTGGGATAATTAATTCCATTTTTGCCCAAAAATTGATAATCAGGTAACTGCGTATTTGCATTTACGGTTATGTGCCTCATATCGGTAAAATATTTATCTTTGTGACAAAGTGAATTACGATGATATATGGAAATAAAGAAATAGTACGGACGTTCACCAAAAACAACCCGCCTGCCGGGTACGTGGGCGGCTCTGTTGACTACCGGGTTCCGGCCAACGTCTATTTTGGCGATACGCAGGAGGAGGCTGATGGTAAGGCTGAGGATGATGTCAATGCCAACGGTCAGGATTACGCCAACACATATGCCGACATAATACCGGCTGTATGGTATAATGATCAGGTATGCGATGAGTTTATCAAGAACGATTGCGTAAGCGGCAAGGGATCCAAGGAGCAAATATGCGTAGAGGAAGGCAGGTTTGTCTCTTACGTATCCAAGAAAGACGCCAATGATAAGGCTAGGGCGGAGCTGGGACGGATCGGGCAGGGAGAGGCCAACTCCGTCGGGGCTTGCTGCGAGGACTGGGCCTCACAGCCTCTTCGTGGCTTGTTTTACAAGAACGATTGTGAGGCTGGCACATCAGGCAAGGAAGGTATTGTATATGAATTACCAGCCGGAGCCGTCATATCCGATATCTCCCAGATAGACGCCGATACGTTAGCCTATAGAAAGTTCATGAAAGAAGGTCAGGAGAAGGCTAACTCCGAGGGTAGTTGCTCCCCTGTATTCTATAATACTACGATCGGTGATTGGTTCGAGAAGATATGTCCGTTCGGATATAAGTCCGGTAAAGTATATTACTCTATCAAAGCCAATAGGTTTAGGTCATGGATATCGGTTGAGGATGCCAACGCCAAGGCTCGTGAGGTTCTGATGGTCGAGGGACAGGAGTACGCTGACCTTAATCTTGAGTGCGATAAATGGATTGAGAATATTGATCAAGAGGATCAATGTTATTGGTGATGATGCGCGTTTAGTTTTCCATAATAGTTGATTTAGTGTTTGGAGGGGATTGTATATCTCCTCCATTTTTTGTATATATATCAATGGTGATAAGTTTATATACTGTAATACACTTGCTTATATGTTGAATATATTTTATATTTGCATACCTATCTATTCATCTCGAACCGATAGGTATTATGTTTAATTTAAAATATTGTTCAAAGTTATGAAAAGTCGGGTTGAAATCAAATCTTCTGATAGGAGATTGATGGGCGTTGTTATACCTGCGCTCAGTGATAATGGTTTTGTTAACATCACTTTAGCTATGAAGGTCTTGTCTGATGATAGGCTTAAAAAGGGTTTATCCCCTAAGAAGCTTAATGATATTATTAAGTATAATGGTTTCCAAGAGAAATGCAGGGAAATAATAAGTAGGTTAGAAAACAGGAATTTATGTAAGCAGATAAAAATCGGCTTACAAAATAAGACCCTAAATCTTAGCGATTTAAACAAAATGGGATTGGCATGCCGAAAGGGGAAGGGGGATGGACAGATGTGGTATATGAATCCATATCTTTTCCTTGTGGTGGCTATGGAAATGAGTCCTGAGGTTTGCGCCGATGTCGTGATGTGGTTTGTTGATAATATCGTAGGGGTAAGAAATGCCGCTGGTGACGCTTATATAGAGATGTGTAGTAGCGTATCTTCGCTTATAAGCGATAAAAGCAACTTAAAGGAATCGTTATCAAGAATTGCTAAGGGTATAAATTTTGTTGTTTTTGGCGTACATGAGGAAGGAATAAGAAATAGGGCTTCCTTCGAGGAGCTGGATATGATAGTATCAATAGAAAGAAATATATCTTACGCTATTAAGGCTGGATATATAAAAGATTATAATGGCGTTATAAACGATTTGGGAAGGCAATGGAAAGATAGATGGGGTAATCCTGTTCTTAAATTGAAGTCTTGATCCTATCTTATTATTATAGTTTATGAGTATAGGGGATACAAATGGGGTATTCCCTATATTGTTTAATAATGTATGTTATCTTGTTATCAAATCAAATAAGTATCTTTGCTAAAAACATTAATATTATTAATATGTGTAATACAGGTGGTTGTTGTCATGATCATTCACGGGAACGTCCCGAGGAGTGTTGTCATGGCGTTAAGATAGATAGGTTTCTTAATAAATGCCCTAACGATCCTTGTGATCCTTGCGATCGGGATTGTCAGGACGAACCTTGTGTTGGTTATGGATGTCCTATAACCTTGTATGATAAATGCGTCTTGTACTCAGGCGATGAGTTGGTGGTGGATGGTATAGAGAAAGGTACTGATATCTCTGTAGTTATAGACTCGTTGAGGCGTATTATAGCGTCTAGGGATAAGCAGATAGATTTATACCATCGTGAGGTTCTGGATTTGAAGAGGATTATAAACGAGCTTGTCAACGCCGGTGGTAGCGGCGGGGATAGCGGGACTGAAGAGGAGGTTTGGTAATGAATGGTTGCAATAAAAAACAATACAGACCTACTGTAGACGACACGAAAGTACCGTGCTCTACGTACATGAGTACCGATTGTATTTATCCCGGTGATAAGGTTCGTGTGGAGTCGCTGGGATTGTCCCCTAATTGTGATATGTCTGATGTCCTTAACGCTATGATAAAGGCTATACGGGATAGGGATGCCGAGATACTTGAATTAAGAAGAATGATCAATAAATTGATTTGATATGAGAAATAATTGTAATCCATGTAAGCCGGAATACAGACCGGGGGACGAGTGCAGTATCTATAGTTCCCAGATCATATATGACGGTCAGTCGTTCCCTGAGGCGGATATCAGGAACGGTGATAGCATGAATAGCGTAATCGAGTCTCTGGTAAGGAAGCTGGTTGCCGTATCTGCTGCCACGTCCTCCATCCAAAGGGATTCGTTTAAGGGAGTGCAGGTCGTAAGGTTAAGATACGAGCCTCTGAATGTTCTTAGCGTGACCTACTGCGGTACTATCGTACCTAACGACGGGTATGTGGTTTCCGGAAGATCTGTTAAGTTTAAGAAAAGGTATTGCATGGGCGATGAGTTCGCTGATGTTAATATCGTATATACTACATTGAATAGTAATATTTTAAATACCTCATGTTATGGCTAAAAGAGTGTACGATACGGTCTTGGCTTCCGAGTGTGACGGCTGGGTATGTGGTGAGACCCTCAAGAAGGGATCTCTTCCCGTAGACAGGTTAGAGCTTGACTCTTTTTCAGAGGCTGTCAGGGAGCTTATAGAACGGTTTTTCGAGGAGGGATGGTTGCCGGATATGATCTGTGATCTTGGTTGTGGTGGTGCCAGCGTGTTTGAGATTAAGCCTACTAACTTCGAGTATCCTCCTGAGGGTGGCGAGCAGATTCTGGAGATTATCGTAGGTAAGAGTGATAAATGGACTATAACTCAAGCGGAATGATATGAATAATTTAAAAGATATTCTTGCTAAGATTGAGCAAGGTTCCTCATGGGTGTCCTACGACAAGATTTCCGGTACCGGGCCAGACAAGGTCGCTATTAAGGTAGAGCCGGGATGGATGGGTAGGTTGCCTAGGGAGACTTACGTGGCGGTCGAGAAAGGCAAGGTTACGAAGCTCGCTACTATAACCCAGAAGGGTATAGAGCGGGTAAGCGTGGATCCGACCAATATCATGTTCGACATGGAGGGTGGGACGGCGACCATCAACGCCAAGCTCAACTCCGCCTCGGTCAAGGCTTCCTGCCTTACCCTTGGTGGCTCGGTGAGCAAGTCCTATATAGTATCCATGAACGTGAACGGTTTATCCATGAAAGTCCCGGAAGAGGATAGCAGATATATAGTGTATGCCGATCCTGAGGATCCCGGAGCCACTGATTTGTATGAGGCTAGCTTTGTCATAGCTATGCCTAAGAATATGGATAACGAACAGCATCATGAGATGTTTGTCTTGAATGGCAAGGTTGTTAATATCAATCAACAGCCTAATGATATACCTTATATTATACTTGATCATGACTTTGATAACGTGACTAGTGAGAACGGTCAGGTCGTTATCGATATCAAGTCCAATACCGAGTATGATATTGAACTGGTATGTTGCACTTGTGGCGATGGCAGCGAGGAGCCGGAACCGGAACCACCCTTTAACGTGGATCCGCAAAAGTTGACGCTTAATAAGGATGGTGATACTCAAATCGTAAGGGTAGAGGCCGGAGATAATGTTTCATGGAGAATAGAGGAGGATTGACATGGCAAGGGAAGTAGATAAGAAATGCGTTGAGGGTAATTGCTTTGCCATTAACGACAAGAGCCATGGGGTAGGCGATAATAAGCTTAACATCGTATACAAGGCTAATTACACCGGTCAGATCTGTACGGCTAAGTTCCGTATAACGTCAAAGGACGGTAGTATTGTCAAGGAGTATATGATAGCTCAGGACGCCAAGCCCGTTTATTATAATATCAAGATGGTTCAGCCGTTTACCAAGGATGACTGTCTAGCCAACCAGCACGGTTCGGTTGTCTTGTATGTGGTTGAGGAACGGACGTACAAGTCGTTTATCTCACAGGAGGACGCCGATGCCAAGGCTATGGAGGATATAGCTCTTAACGGACAGAAGTACGCTAATGAGCATGGTGAGTGTATAACTGACATCTGGTATAACGAGGAGCAAAGGAAAACCTTTATCCGTAACAATTGTGATAAGTTCAGTGATGGTCAGGAATATGTTTACATCGTACCTGAGGGTAAGTACGTGTCTTCTATCTCTCAAGAGGACGCCGACAGGAAGGCTCTTGAGGATATTGAAAAGAATGGTCAACAACAAGCTAATCTGGAAGGTGAGTGTAAGCCTAAGGAGAACATCTACTATGGTAAGTTTAGCAAGACCTTTACCCGTAACAATTGTGACTCCACTCAATACGGAACGGATGTGGTTGTTAACGAGACTATGGTAGAAGGTGACTTTAGATCCATCGTATCTCAGGAGGAGGCTAATAAGTTAGCCCAAGCCGCTGTAGAGGCTCAGGGTCAGGATATAGCCAATATCAAGGGTAATTGTGAGAAGATACCGGTATTTACCGGATCGTATTCTAAGGTATTCCAGAGAACCAATTGTCCTGAAGGTTCTACGCCTGTTGACTTTACCGTGGATGAGAAGATGTGTACCGGCTATCCGTTTACTTCTACAGTATCACAGGATGCCGCCAATAAGCTGGCGCAGGACGCTGTGGAGGCGCAAGGTCAAGCTATCACCAACGAGCGTGGTGACTGCCAGACTAACGTCTACTATAACGTAAGAATGGAGAAGACCGTGACTAGGAACAATTGCGATGAGTTCCATATCGGTCAACCTTATACTTATGTCGTAGCCGCTGGTAAGTACTTCTCTATTATCTCTCAGGAGGATGCTGACAATAAGGCTAAGGCCGATCTTGAGGCTAACGCCCAACAACAGGCTAACCTTGAAGGTGAGTGTAAGGAGAAGGTCGTATATCATGGTAAATATAGCAAGGAATTTACCCGTAATAATTGCGATGAGACCCAATACGGCACCAAGGTTGTTGTAGACGAGACTATGGTGACAGGAGACTTCAGGTCTACCGTGTCTCAGGAGGATGCTAACAACAAGGCTAAGGCCGCTGTTGAGGCCCAAGGTCAGGATGTGGCTAACGTGAAAGGTAAGTGCGAGAAGGTGCCTGTATATACCGGTACTTATACACGTACGTTTACCCGTAACAATTGTGGTACTGGCACTGGTGGTACTTATACGGTAAATGATAGGATGGTTGATGGTTATCCATTTACTTCCACCGTGTCTCAAGAGGATGCCAACAGCAAGGCTAAGGCTGCCGTTGACGCCCAAGGACAGGCTCTTGCCAATATCCACGCCCTTTGTACGTACACAGGCCGTGCTTCCTTGGAGTTCACGAGAAACAACTGTGGTGAGTGTAAGATCGGATCTAAGGTGACGATCACTCAAGATATGGTAGAAGGACACCCATTCCAGTCTAACGACTCACAGACCGCCGCTGACGCTATGGCTATGACCGCTGTACAGGCTCAAGGACAGGCTTTGGCTAATACCAAGGGTACTTGCTCTAACGCTACTATGTATACTGGTAAGGCCAGCTTCGAGTTTACGAAGAGCAATTGTGGCGCTAATCAGGTAGGAGATCCGTTCACCGTAACACAAGATATGGTGGAAGGTCATCCGTTCCAGTCTTGCGTATCTCAAGATGAGGCTAATTTAGTGGCTATGGCCGCTGTAATGAATCAAGGCCAGAAGATCGCCGATGAGCGTGGTACTTGTCATGAGGCTCCTAAATATACCGGTCATTATAGCGAGGCGTTCGAGAAGAATAACTGTCCGTCCGGTCTTATCCCGTCTTCAGTTACCGTTACTGAGGCTGATGTAACCGGAGGTCCATTCTACTCATACGAGAGCCAGTTCGCCGCTGATGAGCTTGCCAAGGCCGCTGTCAAGGCACAAGGTCAGGCTATAGCTAACGATCGTGGTACTTGTGATGAGTTGAAGATATATGTCGGTAATTATAGCAAGGAGTTCACTCCTAAGTGTCCTACTTGCCAGTATGCTGATCCTATTACCGTAACCCCGGATCTTATGGGTCAGTTCTTCACCTCTACCCGTTCACAAGAGGAGGCTGACGCTTTGGCTAAGGCCTACATCGATAGGATGGGTCAGGCGTTCGTTAACAAGAACTATGATGACACGTGTCATACTAAGGATGAGCAACCGGTTTGGGAGACTATAGAGACCGTATGTAAGGACTGTATCTCTAAATTACATCAACGTAATACCAATACCTGCTATACTGATCCTGAGAATCAAGAGCGGTATATAGCTGGTGGTAATAAGACATGCTTCTGGTTTGGTACGGCATCTAAGGCCTTCACCCGTCAATGTGCGGATGGTGGGGTTGGAAGCTCTGTTACCGTGACTCAGAATGATGTTACGGATCCGGCTCCTAGCTCTGACGGCAAGTTCAAATCATGTGTATCTCAGGCTGACGCTAACGCCAAGGCATTGGCGGCTGTTACGGCTCAGGGACAGAGCGTTGCTAACTCGAAGGGTACTTGTACGTGGACAGGAAGCTATACCGGTCAGGTTCAGAAGAACAATTGCGCTGATGGCGGCGTAGGAGACATGGTATCCGTAAGCAGCAGCAAGCTTCCGGGACACCCATACACCTCCAACATATCTTTGGCTGACGCCAATAAGAAAGCTGAGAATGCCGTTCGTGGAGCTGAGGGTCAGGCTTACGCCAATAAGAACGGAGGATGTACATGGGCTTACGTGGCAAGCCGTGACTTCTATAAGAACAATTGCGCCGAAGGCGGGGTAGGCCAGAGGATAACGGTGACCTCCACACAAGCCAACGGCGGCACGGCTATCACCAGCAAGGTTTCTTTGGCGGATGCCAGAAGCAAGGCAGAGCAGATCCTAGATCAGAAAGGACAAGATTACGCTAACCAGCATGGCACTTGTGTATGGACCGGTACTGGAAGCGCTACTTTCTACAAGGATAATTGCGGCTCTTGTAAACAGGGTGTGGCTATATCAGTTCCTTATAGCTCGTTAGGATTAGATCCTATAACATCAACGGTCTCTCAGGCTGATGCCAATAACAAGGTTCAAGAGGCATTCAGAAGCAATTCAGCTACCAGAGCCGCCGCTCAAGCTTACGCTAATAAGAACGGAGATTGCGAGGACACTCCTCCTAATTGGAGTGGTTGGAGCTATGATGGCGGAAACTATTGCTCAGGTGGTGATGTTTGGGCTAGGTATAGAAGGACTGATAGCACTGGATGTCACTCTGACGAGACTGAGAACAGGTTGCATGAGTCTTGCGATTGTGGATGTTCAGGTGGTTCTTGTGATAGCTGTTGTGATCCTAATTCTTGGAGTAGAATAGGAGAGGCTGAGTGTAGATCTGGCAAAAGTGTAGCTTTATATAGAAATGATTGTGGAAGAGAGGAATATCTAAGCTATGGATCTGCTTGCTGTAATACGATCGGTTTCCAAGGGGGATCTGCTACTAGTAGGAATTGTCCATCTGATAGACCTTGTGGAGTAACGATCTCCTATCCGGGTGTACCTTCTGGATCTATATGCGCTTCTAGCACGTCTTCTGCCAACGCTCAGGCTAGCGATAAGATAGAGACGCTTAGATCACAAGCTCAGGCATTAGCGGATGCAGGTTGTAGTGGAAGGGTATGTAATGATTATGTAGAGGCTACTGCTACCAAGCAAGGTTGTCCGTCAGGATGTACGGCTCCGAAGGCTTCCGCTTACTGGGTTTCTGGCGGAAACAATGGCGCTTGGTGTGAGTGTAACGGTGATAAGGCCGCACTTATCGCCGCGGCACAGGCTGACGCACAGAGACTAGCGCAGGAAAAAGCCAACGC
>ENA-UONW01002038-UONW01002038.1-human-gut-metagenome-genome-assembly--contig:-CS52-NODE-2038-length-21349-cov-9.650183_pt1 | contig 21349 bp, 15 predicted proteins | sample MGYA00242463_ERZ724010 | MGnify/ENA metagenome assembly ERZ724010 | reverse complement strand
GCCCCAATGCGCCACTAAAAATTCGCCACTAAAAAAACCACGTCCGTGGAGGACGAGGTTTTTTATATGGTATTGAGATCAATCCATCTTGTTGAGTGCGACGGTCATAGCGCTCTTCTTGTGAGCTGCGTTGTTCTTGTGGATAAGACCCTTGCAGGCTGCCTTGTCCACGGCTTTGACTGCGACCTTGTAGCTCTCTGCTGCGACGGTCTTGTCGCCGCCTGCGACGGCTGCGTCGAACTTCTTCATGACGGTTTTAAGAGCGGTCTTGTCAGCGCGGTTCTTTGCGCGCAGCTCCTTGCTCTTTGCGTCTCTCTTCATTGCGGACTTAATGTTGGGCATCGTTGTTGCACCTCCTTGTAACTTAGTAACAAAAGTCTACGGACTTTTCCGGCGAAAACCGCCGGTTTACGCCGGCTGCCAGACTGATTTTCCGTTCTGGCGGTTACTGCCGTTGGGACTGAATAACGTAACGAAACGCGAGTAGACGCTCGCGGATAATTAGTTTATCATCAAAGCACTGAAATTGCAAGCTTTTTCTTTACTTTTTCCGCTTTTTTATAAATAAATGTATCGCTTGTGCCGTCGATGGTAAAACTACCACTATATCTTGTTATGTTGAGGTGGAGCATGCAGAATAAATTTGCGCGCACGGACCTTGCCGCCGAGGCAGTCGGGCGGCTGGACAAAGCACCCGAGGGCGTTTGCGCCGACACTCTTTCGCTGCACGGCTGCGAGGTCAGCCGCGTCGTTATCACGTCCGAGGCCGGGGCCGAGGCGCTGGGCAAGCCTATAGGCAAATATCTCACGCTTGAAATGGCAGATTATGTTACGCGGCGCGGTCAGAGCTTTCCCGACTGCGCGGCGGCGCTGCGCGATCTGCTCAAAAGCTTCGAGGCTGTTGAGCGCGCGCAGAGCTTCCTAATCGCCTGCCTCGGCAACCGCGCCGTGACTCCCGACGCGGTCGGGCCGCTTACCGCCGACGGAATAATCGTCACACGGCACTTAAAATCCTCGCTGCCGCAGGATTTTGCTGCGTTTTCGTCTGTATCCGTGGTGCGCACCGGCGTTTTGGGCACTACCGGCATCGAAAGCGCGCAGACGATACGCAGCATGTGCGAGCTTGTGCGCCCAGACTGCGTTATTGCAGTCGATGCGCTAGCAAGCGGCGAGATGCACCGGCTTTGCCGCAATATTCAGCTTTGCGACACGGGAATTTCCCCCGGCAGCGGCGTAGGCAACGACCGCGCCGAGATAAGTGAAGCCTACCTCGGCTGTCCGGTGATCGCCATCGGCGTTCCGACGGTCGCAGATGCTGCGGCGCTCAGCGACAGCGCCGACGCGCAGAGCCTTTTCGTCACGCCGCGAAATATCGACGAGCTTGTGCGCTCGGCCTCCAAGCTCATTGCTTACGGCATTGACCTTGCGCTGCACAGGGGTCTCGGCATTGAGGACATCGACGCGCTCATCGAGTGATGTTTCACGTGAAACGCCGCACGACTGTTTCACGTGAAACACAGGCAAAAAATTTTCAAATGTTTCATGTGAAACATTGAAATACAGGCGCAGACTTGATATAATAGCCGCAAGAGGTGAGACTATGTCAAGAATCATTGCGATAGCCAACCAAAAGGGCGGCGTCGGCAAGACAACGACCTGCGTTAACCTTGCCTGCGCGCTGAAAATGAAGGGCAAACGCGTTCTGCTCGTCGATTGCGACCCACAGGGCAACTCAACCTCGGGCATGGGCGTGGACAAGAACTCAACGCCCGGCGCGTATGAGCTGCTTATAAAAAACGCCGACATTCTCGACTGCATCCGTCATACGCCGTATGGCGACGTGATACCGTCGAACAAGGAGCTGTCCGGCGCATCGGTGGAGCTTGTTAGGCAGGAAAAGCGCGAGTTTGTGCTCAAAAACGCGCTGCAAATGGTCTACAACGACTATGACTACATATTCATCGACTGTCCGCCGTCGCTCGAGCTGCTGACGCTCAACGCACTCGTTGCGGCCGACAACGTGATAATTCCCATGCAGTGCGAATACTACGCGCTCGAGGGCATCGCCGACCTCATGACGACGATCCGCATGTGCAACAAGCGCCTGAACCCCTCGCTGCGCATCCAGGGCATCGTCATGACCATGTACGACGCGCGAACCAATCTGACGCAGCAGGTGGCATTCGAGCTGAAGGAATACTTCGGTGCAAAGGTCTACGAAACGGTCATACCGCGCAGCGTGCGCCTGTCCGAGGCGCCAAGCCACGGAAAGCCGGGCGTAGCCTACGACCGTATCGGCAAGGGCAGCCGCGCATACATGAAGCTCGCCGACGAGTTTCTGCTGCGCGAAAAGTACAGGAAAAGGAGCTAAATATGGCCAAGGATACGAAAAAAGGTCTCGGACGCGGCCTCAGCGAGCTTTTCGGCGACGATATTCTCGATAACGAGAACGAGGGCGAGCTGATCTACGCTCCGATAGCGAAGGTCGAGCCGCGAGCCGAGCAGCCGCGAAATCGCTTCGACGATGACTCTTTGCAGGAGCTTGCCGACTCCATCGCACAGTACGGCCTGATCCAGCCGATCACCGTGCGCCGTCGCGAGGGCGGATTTTATCAGATCATCGCCGGCGAGCGCCGCTGGCGCGCATGCCGCATGGCCGGGCTTGTTGAGGTGCCGGTGCGCGTCATCGAAGCCGACGACCGCCGCGTCGCCGAGCTTGCGTTGGTCGAAAACCTCCAGCGCGAGGACTTAAACCCCATCGAGGAAGCTCTCGGCTACAAAAGCCTCATCGAGGAATACGGCCTGACGCAGGAGGAAGCGTCCAAAAGCGTGGGTCGATCGCGTCCGGCGATTGCGAACGCAATGCGTCTTTTGAGTCTGAGCAAGGAGGTTCTGCCTCTGGTCGAGGACGGAACTCTGTCGGCAGGTCATGCGCGCGCGCTGCTTCCGATAAGCGATCCGGCGGAGCAGCTCAAAGCCGCACGGGCAGTCATCGACGGCGGCCTTTCCGTGCGAAAGACCGAGCAGCTTGCGGCAAAAACGCTCAAAAAGCTCGCCGAGGAGCCGGAAACCGAGTCAAAAACCGACGCACTTATGGTCGATTACATAGCCGAGACCGAGGATTACCTCAGCCGATCGCTTGCGCGCAAGGTCGCGCTCGAGCAAAAGCGCAAGGGCGGCAGGATAATATTGGAATTTTATGACAGCGACGACCGCGAGGCGCTGATATCAAATCTCGCACGCATGGGCCGCAGCTGGGAAGAAATAATTAAGTAAAAGGAGAAACAACAATGCTCGATATAAAATTTGTCCGCGAAAACCCGGATACAGTAAAGGAAAACATCAAAAAGAAGTTTCAGGACGAGAAGCTGCCGCTGGTGGACGAGGTCGTTGACCTTGACGTGAAATACCGCGCGGCGATGACCGAGGCAAACGAGCTGCGCGCAAGCCGCAACGCGCTGTCGAAAAAGGTCGGACAGCTCATGGGTCAGGCGAAGAAGGACCCCTCGAAGCTTGCCGAGGCCGAGGAGGCAAAGGCGCAGGTCAAGGCAAACGCCGACCGCCTTGCCGAGCTTGAGACGCTGCACGACGAGCTTGCCGTGCGCATCCGCAAGATCATGCTGACCATCCCGAACATCATCGACCCCTCCGTTCCCATCGGCCCGGACGACTCGGCAAACGTCGAGGTCGAGCGCTTCGGCGAGCCTGTCGTTCCCGATTTCGACATTCCCTATCACACCGAGATCATGGAGAGCTTCAACGGCGTTGACATGGACTCGGCCGGCCGCGTTTCCGGCAGCGGATTTTACTATCTCATGGGCGATATCGCGCGCCTGCACTCGGCAGTGACAGCCTACGGCCGCGACTTCATGATCGACAAGGGCTTTACCTACTGCATACCGCCGTTCATGATCCACGGCAACGTCGTCGAGGGCGTCATGAGCCAGACGGATATGGACGCGATGATGTACAAGATCGAGGGCGAGGATCTCTACCTCATCGGCACGAGCGAGCACTCGATGATCGGCAAGTTCATCGACCAGATCCTGCCCGAGGCGAGCCTGCCGCAGACCCTGACGAGCTACAGCCCCTGCTTCCGCAAGGAAAAGGGCGCGCACGGCATCGAGGAGCGCGGCGTTTACCGCATCCACCAGTTTGAAAAGCAGGAGATGATCGTCGTCTGCAAGCCCGAGGAGAGCCGCGACTGGTACGAAAAGATGTGGCGCTACAGCGTCGAGCTGTTCCGCAATCTTGAGATACCCGTGCGTCAGCTCGAGTGCTGCTCGGGCGATCTGGCCGACCTCAAGGTCAAGTCCTGCGATATCGAGGCGTGGTCGCCGCGCCAGAAGAAGTATTTCGAGGTCTGCTCCTGCTCGAACCTCGGCGACGCTCAGGCGCGCAGACTCAAGATCCGCGTCAAGGGCGAGGACGGCAAGATGTATCTGCCGCACACCCTCAACAACACCGTCGTTGCGCCGCCGCGCATGCTCATCGCCTTCCTCGAAAACCATCTCCGGGCCGACGGCAGCGTCACCATTCCCGAGGTGCTGCGCCCCTACATGGGCGGCAAGGAAGTCCTCATTCCGTGCAAAAAGTGATCTGAAATTACATACATAGGGAGTTAAGATATGAAAAAGTTTCTGTCTGAGTTCAAGGAATTTATCATGCGCGGCAACGTGCTTGATATGGCCGTCGGCGTCATCGTCGCAACGGCCTTCGGAAAGATAACGACTTCTCTCGTAAACGACCTGTTCATGCCGTTCATAAGCTGGCTGTTCGGCACGCGCGATATGAGCGCTCTCAACCTCATCGTGCGCCCCGAGATCGTAGAAAACGGCGCCGTCGTGCAGGAGGCGATAACCATCGGCTTCGGCAGCTTCGTCGCCGTCGTCATTGATTTCCTGCTCATGTCGCTTGTGGTGTTTATAATCCTCAAGCTGTTTAACAAGGCCCGCGCCATGACCGAGAAGAAGGTCGAGGAGCCGGAGCCGGAGGAAGAGCCTGCTCCCACCACCGAGCAGCTCCTCGCCGAGATCCTCGAAGAACTCAAAAAATCTTCAGAGGCTTTTTAGAGGCGCTTTAGCGCCGTACCAATACATTTATGTTAGTGCCCGGTTCGAGACTGCGGAGGAAACCGTATTTTTAGAGGCGCATTAAAATATTGCGGATACATTTATTGCGGTAGCCCGGTTCGAGGGTGCGGTGGAAACCGCAGTTGCCTCGCGCTACATTAGGTTGTGCTATATTAGTGCAAAATTTAGGCTGCACCCTCGTAGGGAACGGGCTTGCCCGTTCCGCTCGCCATGGTTTTGCCAGTAGCTTCCGGTCGTGCTGACGCAAAAAACGTATCGGTACCGGCGTAAAAACGCCACTAAAAAAGTGCGGCACGAGCCGCACACCATAATTATTCACTATTCATTATTCATCATTCACTATTCATTATTCATTATTCATTGGGGCGGTCGCAGACCGCCCCTCTTTTTGCCTTCTCTGCACCTCGTAGGGAACGGATTTATCCGTTCCGCTTGTCACGGTTTTGCCAGTACTAAAATAGAATCGTAGGGGCGATCATTGATCGCCCGGTTCAATAATGTGGCGGTTAGCACCGCAGATTTAATAACACCTCATCCGTCACCAAAGGTGACACCTTCCCCTCAAGCTACGCAGGGGAAGGCAATTGGGTGCGGCGCAAATTTTGCACTAATATAGCACAATCTTGCGTAGCGCGAGAGTTTCACGGTTTCCACCGCAGTCTCGAACCGGGACACCGCAATATGCGTATCCGTAGCTGCGTCAATGCGCCTCCAAAAAGACGTGGAGTTCGAAGATGCGGAGCCAGGGGAAGCTCAGGTCTTTGACGGAAAGCGAGCCGAAGCCGGCGGTGCCGCCGTCAAGATCGGTGAGGTACGAGCTGTGCACGAGATTGTCGAGCACGGGCGCTGCGCTTTCGTCGAGCAGCTGCCGTGCCTTCGTCAGAACGACGTCGGGATCGGTGCCGCTGCGGCAGAAATTATCCGGATCGCCGCCAAGCTCGCCGCGGATGTAGGCGTCAAGCTCAATCTTCACGTCGTTTTTATAGCAGATGTCCTTTATCAGCGAGTCGGCGAGGGTGCGGCGGAAATCGTCGAGCTGAGCCTGGGTCTCGGGTCCGCCCTGCGCGAGGCACAGCCAGCGCGCGACGCCGTTTGCAAGGGCGATTCCGCTTGCGTTTGCAAGGTCGTAGTACCCGGCGTAGCCCATGAGGAAGCCAAGCTCGGTGTTCTTAACGAGCCGGGCTTGGAAATCAGCGCCGTATTTATTGCGCGAGGCATCCATCAAAACGGTCGCAACGCCGTTTTTCCGGTTTTCGTTCAGCGCGGCGATCGCGTCGCTTATGTATCGGCTCTTTTTGCTCTCGTCGGCAGGCATGGTCAGCACGATAAGCTCGAGCCTGTCTGCGGTGTCGGAATCTGTCGAATCAAGGCCGAGATAGTCGAGGTGCGCGGTCACGACCTCGGCTGCGGTCTGGTGGTCATAGGCGCTCATGGCGCTGTTTTCGCTGCCGCCGAAATAGCGGACGCGCAGCTCGGGCAGCGCGCCGGAACAGTCAAGCTCGGCGTACATTTTGCACACTGCGAGCATGCCGTCCTCGTCCGCGCCGGACAGCACCGCGCCGCGGCCGTCGATCGCGCGGCGCAGCCACGCAAGCTCGTTTGTCTGGATGCTCGCGGACGGCGCGGAGTCGTCAACGCCGACGAGGAAGCGCACATTGTCCATGCCCTCGGTCGCCCTGAGCGCGCAGTCGATAAGCTCAAGCTTGCGCTCGCGCGCCTTGAAGTACACGGAGGTAACGTCCTCGTCAAAGTCGATGACGCTGCCGCTTTCGTCAAGCGGATAGCTACTCACAATGTTCTCTATCGTCAGCTCGTCGCCGCTAAGCTCCGGGCGCGCGATCCGAGCGTACTCGCGCAGGGCATTGTAGTCCTCGAGCGTGTTGCCGTCGTAGCCGACCGTCGGCGCAAGGCGCATGACCGTGTCTATGACCCAGATCTCGTTCTCGGGCGCGTCGAGCGCGGCAAACAGGCTTTCGATAAGCTCCGGCTCCGTCATAGTCGTGCCGTCGCCGAGGGTAACGTCCGCGCCGGTGAAGCAGCGCGAGTTGACAAGTCCGCCCGACAGGAGCTGGTCGAGCGACAAAATGTATCTGTCGCAGCCCGACTCCTCCTGCTCGAGCACCCACTCGTACAGCGCCGCGCGGTCGCCGTATTTAAGGCCGCTTTCGCCAATCGGCTGCTCGTCCAGCCGCGTGCGGTAATCCTCCGCGTCCGGCATGACAAGCTCGTACCCGAGCGAGCCTGCCAGGTACTCGACCCTGTCCGTATTCACCGGCCGGTCATCCAGCGGAACATACGCAACGCGCGTCTCCTCGCCGCCGTCGTCCGGCAGCTTCTGAGTATCGGGCACGGGCGCCGTGCAGCCTGCAAGCATCGCAAGCGCAAGCGCTCCGCTTAGTAATTTTCTCTTCATTCCTTCTCCTTTTTAGTAGCGATTTGGCACACCTACGGATACATATATCTCTGGTAGCCCGGTTCGGAACTGCGGTGGAAACCGGGACGTTTCGCGCTTTTTTAGAGGCGCATTAAAATTTTACGAATACGTCTATTGCAGTAGCCCGGTTCGGAACTGTGGATAAAACCATATTTACCTCGCACCACATGAGATTGTGCTATATTAGTGCAAAATTTGTGCCTGCACCCCATTGTCTCACCTGTCAAGGGGAGCAGGCAGCTTTGCTGCCGAGGGGTTGAATTAAAAACTATTACCTATTACCTCTTCACTGCGGCCAAAGGTCGCCTGTAGGGAACGGATTTATCCGTTCCGCCTGTTGCATCTACCTGCGCAGTTAATATAGCGATATGCAGCAGAGGTTTTGCCTTTTGCCTTCCCCTGCGTAGCTTGAGGGGAAGGTGTCACCTTTGGTGACGGATGAGGTGTTATTAAATCTGCGGTGCTAACCGCCACATTTTTAGATGCGAATTCACATTATACCGATACGGTTTTTGCGTCAGCCCGACCGGAAACTGCCGACGAAACCATCGCAACGGAACGGATAAATCCGTTCCCTACGAGCTATAGATTTAAGTTCCGGCAAAACCGATACATATTGTAACAATGTAGCGCCTACGGCGCGGATATAATAACACCTCATCTGCCGCAAGCGGTTTTTCAGTAGCGCTTTAACGCTGATACCGATACGTTTTTTGCGTCAGCCCGACCGGTGGGTGCCGACGAAACCATAACAAGCGGAACGGGCAAGTCCGTTCCCTACGAGGGTGCGGCGCAAATTTTGCACTAATATAGCACAACCTTGCGTTACGCGAAACAATACGGTTTATTCCAACGTTCCGAACCGGGCTACCGCAAAACTCAACGTCGCACTAACGTAGCGCGCGGCAGCTATGGTTTCCACAGCAGTCCCGAACCGGGACAACGGCAATCACCGTATCCGTAGGTGCGTCAATGCGCCTCTAAAAAAGCGCGAAACGATACGGTTTCCACCATTGTCTCGACACCGGGCTACCAGAGATAACCGTATCCGTAGGTGCGTCAATGCGCCTCTGAAAAGTCTTTGATGAATTTGCGGGCCTGATCGACGATGCGCGCGTTTGATTTCAGGCGCAGGCTGACGCGCGGCGTAGCGCCGGCCTCGACCTTGAGCACGCCCTTGTACTCGGGGCGCGCGTAGAGCGCGGAGATGCGCTCCATGTCGAAATCGCGCAGGGCGAATATGAGCTTGCCGGACTTCTGCGAAATGTCGCTTATACCGGCCTTTCCGGCCTCGCCGCGCAAAAGCGCGACATGGATAAGCGCGCTCACGCCCGATGGCAGGTCGCCGAAGCGGTCGATAAGCTCGTCGATGAGGTCGTCGGCCTCGTCCTCGGTGCGCAAAAGCGCGATGCGCCGGTAGATATCCATGCGCTGCCCCTCGGCCGGGATATATGCCTCGGGGATGTTCGCCGCAACGGCGAGATCGGCCGAGCACTCGGCGCGATGCTCGACCTTGACTCCGCGCTCCTCGAGCACGGCCTCGCTGAGCAGCTTCATGTACATATCGTAGCCCACGTCGGTCATATGCCCCGACTGCTCCGCGCCGAGAAGGCTGCCTGCGCCGCGAATTTCAAGGTCGCGCATGGCGATCTTGAAGCCCGAGCCGAACTCGGCAAACTCGCGGATCGCCTCGAGGCGCTTTTCCGCGACCTCGGTGAGCACCTTGTTCTGGCGGAAGGTGAGGTAGGCCGAGGCGCGGCGCGTGCTGCGTCCGACGCGGCCGCGTATCTGGTGCAGCTGCGCAAGACCCATTTTGTCCGCGTCCTCGATGATGAGGGTGTTGACGTTTGGTATGTCGATGCCGGTTTCGATGATCGTCGTGCAGACGAGCACCTGCGTTTTGCCCTCGGTGACGTCCTCCATGACCGAGGCGAGCATTTCTTTGTCCATCTGTCCGTGCGCAACGCCGACGGTGACCTCGTTATCGAGCATCTCGCGTATCTTTATCGCGGTGCGCTCGATGCTGTCGATGCGGTTGTGCAGGTAATACACCTGGCCGCCGCGCTGGATCTCGCGGCGTATCGCGTCGCAGATAATGCCCCAGTCGTGCTCCATGACAAAGGTCTGCACCGGGAGTCTGTCCTGCGGCGGCTCGTCGATCGAGGACATGTCGCGTATGCCCGAAAGCGCCATATTAAGCGTGCGCGGAATGGGCGTTGCCGACAGCGTGAGAACGTCCACGCCGCGGCTCATTTCCTTTATGTGCTCCTTGTGGCCGACGCCGAAGCGCTGCTCCTCATCGACGATAAGAAGCCCGAGGCTTTTGAATTTGACGTCCTTTTGCAGCAGCCTGTGGGTGCCGACGACGAGGTCGCACTTGCCGGTTTTCAGGTCGTCGAGCGTTTTTTGTATCTGTGCCGGAGTGCGGAAGCGGCTGAGCACCTCGACGGTTATCGGGAAGCCGAAAAATCGCTGCACGGCGGTCTGGTAATGCTGCTGGGCGAGCACCGTTGTCGGCACGAGTATCGCCGCCTGGCGGTTATCGAGGATGCACTTCATCGCCGCGCGCAGCGCGACCTCCGTTTTGCCGTAGCCGACGTCGCCGCACAGCAGCCTATCCATCGGCGTTTCCGACTCCATGTCGGCCTTTATCTCGCTTATGCAGCGCAGCTGATCGTCGGTCTCGGTGTAGCCGAAGTTATCCTCAAACTCGCGCTGCCACGGCGAATCGGGTGCGAATGCGTGGCCCGGTATGCGCGCACGCTCGGCATATAGCTTTATAAGCTCGCCGGCTAATTTCTTCGTCGCGGCCTTGGCGCGCGAGCGCGCACGCGACCACTCAGCGCCGCCCATTTTTGAGAGCTTAACGTGCTGATCCTCGGCCGCGCCGAGATATTTCGTCACCATGTCCAGCGCCGTTGCCGGAACATAAAGCGTGTCTGTTCCGGCGTAGCGGATCATGATATAGTCCTTTTCAAAGCCGTCCACCTTCATCTTTTTTATGCCGGCAAAGCGGCCGATGCCGTGAACCTCGTGGACGACAAGATCCCCCGGAGCAAGGTCTGCGTAGGAGTTTATGCGCTGCCTGTTCGACGGGGCTTTTTTGTTTTTATGCTTATGCTCGCGCACGCGCAGAAGCTGCATGTCGCTTATGACGGCAAGCTTTATGCCGGGATACTCCATGCCTGCCGACATGCCGCCGACGGATATAGTGCAATATCCCTCCTCCGGCAGCTTTTCAAGCGTTTCCTGAACGTAGGCGATGATGCCCGAATCCTTCAAAAAGCTTTGCAGAAGCTCGGCTCTGCGCATGTCTCCTGCCAGAACCACAACGCGGAAGCCCTGCTTGAGATACGCCGAAACGTCCTCGGCCGCGGTCTTGACAGAGCCTGCGTACGACGGCAGCTGCTTTGCCGGGATGCTCGCGAGCGTTTTCGGCTCCACGGGGTAGCGCCCGACGGTGAACGCGTCGGCCATGTACAGCGCGTGCTCGGACAAGACATTCGTCAGCTCATCCCAGCTTATGCGGAACGACGGTGCGTCGGTCGCGACCATGCCGCCCTTGACAAGCTCGCTCAGATCGTCGCCGAGCTGCTTTGCAAAGCCCTTTGCTCTGTCTGCGCATCTGGGTGGCTGGTCGAGGAAAACCACCGCCTCCTCGGGTATGTAGTCCGCGCCCGATGCCTTTTCGTACAAAAACGGCATGTATCTGTCGGCGTATTCGATCTTGACATTCTGCTCGAGCCGCTCGATATCCGCGCGCAGGTTCTGCTCAAGCTGCCGCAGCTGCTGCGAGCTTTTATGCCTTGCGCATTTATCCGCAGCCGCGCGCAGAGCGTCCGTGAGCGACTCCGTTCCGCCGGAAGCGAGCGTCATAAGGCTCTCCGCCGCCGGGAGTATTCGACAAAATTCGACGCTTTCCGTCCTGCGCTGGGTCTTTATGTCGAAAAAGCCCATGCTGTCGATATCGTCGCCCCAGAATTCTATGCGCACAGGCTCTGGGTACGCCGGCGAGAAAAAGTCGATTATTCCGCCGCGCCGGGCAAACTGGCCTGCGCCCTCGACCTGCTCGCAGCGGGTGTAGCCGCAGCGCAGAAGCGCCGCCTCCAGCTCCTCGGGAGGGCAGGGTTCGCCGTCTTTGACCGTAAAAGCGGCTTTGCCGAGCGTCTGAGGCGGTATTGCGCGCTGCATAAGCGCGGATACCGTTGCGACCGTAACCGGGCTTTCGCCGCATCTGAGGGCGTTTAAAACATAAAGGCGCTTCTGCTCGGCCTCTCTGGACGCGGCCAGCGAGGGATAGAAGGTAAAGTCGCGCGAGTATAGCGTGTTTACCGGCCGGCCGAGCATGGCCTCGAGGTCGCGCGAGAAGCTCTCTGCCGCGCTGTCGTCCGGGCACACCACGAACATCGGCAGCTCCAGCTTTTCATACAGCGCCGCGGCCAGGTTTACCCTATGTATGCCCGAAAGTCCGGAAACGAGCGCAGGAAGCCCTCCGCTCTCCATCAGACCGGGGAGGGCGGCTGCTTCCTTGTTTTCAAAAATCTGCTGATTGAGTATTTTCATAGTCTTATAATTATACCTTTTTTTCATTTCGTTTTCAAGCTGTACGGATACGCATATTGCGGTATCTCGGTGTCGAAACATTGGCAAAAACCTTAGCTGCTACGCAACCCGGCAGTGCGCTGCTGAGTTTTGCACCGCACCTTGTAGGGAACGGATTTATCCGTTCCGCGTGTTATGGTTTTGTCGGCACCCTCCGGTCGGGCTGACGCGAAAACCGTATCGGTATCAGTGCTGACGCGCCTCTAAAAAAGCGCCTCTAAAAAAGCCCTTTCCCTGCAAGTCTATATCCTATAGATATAATATATAATATACTACATTAATTATAATATATTTATATTGCAAAGGGGGTGGGGATTTGATATAATATATTAGTTTCAAAAATGGGGTAATTTGCGAATAAACGAGGATCTGTATATGAGCGTTAATTCACTGAACGATATATGGCAGGCGGTGCTGGGCGTGCTGGGTCAGAACCTGACGGACACGGCCATTTCCACCTGGTTTGAGGATTGCGAGCCGGTCGAGATCGACGGCAGCACCCTTGTTCTCAAGACAAGCTCGGATTTTAAGCGCGATATTATAGTTAAGCGCTTTGCCGAGACGATAAAAAACGCGATGAGCGACATTTTTTCGACCGAGTTCACTGTCAAGGTGCTCACCGAGGACGAGCTTGGCGACTATGAAGAGCGCAAGGCCGACGACGATCCCCTGCCCGAGATGGCGGGCTACACCTTCGATCGCTTCATCGTCGGAAACTCCAACAAGTTTGCGCACAATGCCGCAGTCGCCGTCGCGCACAAGCCCGGCAGCGCGTACAATCCTCTGTTTATCTACGGCAACTCCGGCCTTGGAAAAACGCATCTGCTGCTGGCCATCGGCCAGTATATACGCGAGAACAATCCCGGCGCGAAGATCGCCTACATAAAGGGCGATGAGTTCACAAACCAGCTGCTGAAGTCCATCAAAGAGGGCACGGGCGAGGAATTTCGCATGAAATACCGCAACGTTGATCTCTTCCTCGTTGACGATATCCAGTTCATCGCCGGCAAGCAGGCCACGCAGGAGGAGTTTTTCCACACCTTCAACAACATTTACGAGGCCGGTCACCAGATAGTAATCACCTCCGACCGTCCGCCGATCGAGATGAGCCTGCTCGACGATCGTCTTATGAGCCGCTTTCAGGGCGGACTGATGGCGGATATACAGCCGCCGGACATTGAAACGCGCATGGTGATAACCCGTGCCAAGGCAGCGCAGCTCGGCCTCGTTCTGGAGGACGATGCGGTCGCGTATATCGCCGAGACGATAACCTCGAATGTGCGCCAGATCGAGGGTGTCATAAAGCGCCTTACGGCGTACAGGGAAATACTCGACAGCACCATCGACACCGCCGCCGTCAAGCGCGCTATAAAGGACGTTGTGCGCATCGGAACGTTTATTCCCTCGCCGCAGCTCATCATCCGCGAGAGCGCGCGGTATTTCCAACTCTCCGAGGAGGATCTGCGCGGACAGAACCGCAGCAAGGCAACGGCCACCGCGCGTCAGATATCCATGTATCTTATCCGCACGCTCACCAATCTTCCGCTCAAGGAGATCGGCGCAGAGTACGGCGACAGAAACCACTCGACAGTTCTCTCCTCAATCCGCAAGGTCGAGGAGATGATAAAGGAAGACCCCATGTATTCCGCCGCCGTCCGCGATATAACCTCAAATATAAATTCGCAATAATTTTAGAGGCGAATTAAGGCTGATACGGATACGGTGATTGCAGTTGCCCGGTTCGAGGGTGCTGAGGAAACCATATTTGCCTCGCGCTGCGTTAGTGCGGTGCTGAATTTTGCGTCGCACCCCATTGTCTTCCCCTTGCGGAGCTTGAGGGGAAGATGCCGCTTGCGGCAGATGAGGTGTTATTATATCCGCGCCGTAGGCGCTACTTTGTTGACATATGTATCGGTTTCGTCAGTAACCACGGGCAAAATCATCACGCACGGAACGGGCAAGCCCGTTCCCTACGAGCGACCGCTGGCCGCAGTGAAGAGCTAACAGCTGATAGTTAATAGCTGTCAACCCCTCGGCAGCAAAGCTGCCTGCTCCCCTTGACAGGTGAGCCAATGTGGTGCGGCGCAAAACTCAGCATCGCACTTGCGTTACGCGTGGCAACCACGGTTTCCTCCGCACCCTCGATACCGGGCAACCAGAGATAAGCGTATCCGTGACTGCGTCAATTCGCCTCTAAAAAACCAACAAAGGAATGTTGATTGTTTGTTTTTTTGTGTTGAAAACTTGGGGTCAAAATTTTGTGTGTTGAAAGACTTAAATTTGTGAACATTTTTGTCAACACGAAAAATCGAGGCGTATCAAGCGTGTTTTCGACTTTTCCACAATAATTTCAACTACTGCTAATACTACTGAACTTAAAAAGATTTATTTATATATCATTCTATTTTTTTCGTTTTTAACGGGAGGAACGTTATGAAATTTTCATGTGAAAAGCACATTCTTCAGGCAGCCGTTGCAGTCTGCGCAAGAGCGGCCGCGGCGAAAAGCCCGATCCCGACGCTCGAGGGTGTTCTGCTCGAAGCCGGCGAAAGGCTTAGAGTAACGGGGTACGACCTTAAAAAAGGCATATATACGACTGTTGAGGCCGACGTTTCCGAGCCCGGCAGCATAGTCCTCGACGCCAAACTTTTCGGCGAGATGGTGCGCCGCATGCCCGACGGTATGGTGACGATATCCTCCGACGAGGATAACAAAACCACCGTCAAGTGCGGCAAGACCGAGTTCTCGTTCATGGGCATGGACAGCGGCGAATACCCTGAGCTGCCCAGCGTTGACGGAATAAGAAGCTACAAAATAAAGCAGGGCGTGCTCAAGAGCATGATAAACCAGACGATGTTCGCCATCAGCGATAACGACAGCCGCCCGGTGTACACAGGCTCGCTGTTCGAGGTCGAGGCCGGAACCCTGGCCATGGTCTCGGTTGACGGATATCGCCTCGCGATCCGCCGCGAGCACATCGAAGGCCCAGAGGAGCACAATGAGTTTATCGTGCCCGGTACGGCGCTTTCGGATATAGAGCGCATCAGCGCAAGCGACTCGGAGGAGGATACGAATATCTTCGTCGGCGCAAACCACGTCTCGTTCACCGTCGGCAGCACAGTCGTAATAAGCCGCAGGCTCGAGGGCGACTTCCTCAACTACCGCAAGGCGATGCCAGACACCTTCAAGATCCATATCAAGGTTGGCAGAGGCGAGCTTTTAAAGGTCGTTGACCGAGTCGCGCTGATCATCGACGAAAAGACCAAAAACCCCGTGCGCATGACCTTTAACGAGAATTTCATCGACTGCCTGTGCAACACACCCATCGGCAAGGCCGAGGACGTGTGCTTTGCCGAGGGCAACGGCGAGGGTATGGAGATCGGCTTCAACGGCAAGTATCTTATGGACGCTCTCAAGGCAGCCCCGGCAGACGAGCTGGATCTGTGCCTGAACAGCAATACCTCGCCCTGCATCATGGTCCCCTGCGACGGCAGCGATAAGTTCAAATACATGATCCTCCCGATAAGGCTGAGAAGTTAAAAATTCATGCTTGCATGAATTTTTAACTTCAATGAATAGTGAATGATGAATAATGAATAATTAATGTGGCGGCTAACGCCGCAGATTTAATAACACCTCATCTGCCGCAAGCGGTATCTTCCCCTCAAGGGGAAGACAATAACGAAACCTCTGCTGCGTGCCGTTGTATTGACTGCGGCAATAGATGCAGCAAAACGGAACAGGCAAGCCTGTTTCCTACAATGGGTGCAGCCTAAATTTTGCACTAATATAGCACAATCTCCCGGGATGCGAAAAGATACGGTTTCCACCGCACTCTCGATACCGGGTTCACGCAATAGACGTATTAGCAAAATTTTAATTCGCCTCTGAAAAAATGTATAAGGAGTGCGCTAAAGCGCTACTAAAAAAATGGATGTAGAGATAAGTACAGAGTTTATAAAGCTTGATGCGCTGCTGAAGTTTGCGGCGCTGGTGGGCACGGGCGGCGAGGCGAAATATGTCATCGCCGAGGGTCTTGTCGAGGTAAACGGCGAAAAGTGCACGATGCGCGGCAAAAAGCTGCACGCAGGCGACACCGTTACCTTTGCAGGCGAGACTATAAAGATAACGAAATGAGAATAAACCGCATCGCCCTCAACGGTTTTCGTAATTACGACTTTGAAACGGCGGACTTCTCGCCCGGCACGAACGTCATTTACGGCGAAAACGCGCAGGGCAAGACGAATCTGCTGGAATCGGTGTACATGCTCGCGATGGGCAGAAGCTTCCGCACCCGGTTTGACAGGGAGCTTATCGGCTTCGGCTGCGACAGCGCGGAGATACTTGCCGACGTCGTGAGCCACGAGCGCGAGCAGACCGTGAGGATACTGCTGCGCAGCGGCGTGAGAAAGCAGATAACCGTGAACTCGGTGAAAAAAACCGCGTCGGAGCTGGGCGAAACGCTGAATGTAGTGCTGTTCTGCCCGGACGATCTGAATCTGATCAAGGAAGGCGCGGCGGCGCGCAGGCGGCTGATGGACAACGCGATAAGCCAGATCCGGCCGCGCTACGCCGAGTACCTTTCGCAATTTAATAAATTCTACGAGAGCAAAACACGCATACTCAAGGACTGGCGCGAGAAGCCCTCGCTTCTGGATACGCTCGATGAGTTTTCCGACGGCATGTGCCGCACCTCGGCGCAGCTTATCCGATACCGCGCCTCGTTCGCCGCGCGCCTTGCCGATGAGGCCGCGCCCATACACAGCGAGTTTTCCGGCGCAGACGAGAAGCTCGGCATTGAATACTCAACCGTGTCTGCGGTCAAGGACCCGACCGCATCGGCAAAGGAGATTTTCTACGACCTGTGCGACCACATGGAGGCGCATCGCCGCGCCGAGCTTGACAGCGGCCAGTGCCTTTCCGGCGCGCATAAGGACGACCTGATAATCAGCATAAACGGCAAAAATGCGCGCAGCTTCGCAAGTCAGGGCCAGACGCGCACCGCCGCGCTTTCCATAAAGCTTGCCGAGCGTGAGATATATCTCGACGAGACCGGCGAGTATCCGATACTGCTGCTCGACGATGTGCTCTCGGAGCTTGACACGAAGCGACAGGAGTTCGTGCTCAACCGCATCGGCGGCGGACAGACGCTCATAACCTGCTGCGAGGATGAGGGCATATCGCGCCGCACCGGCGGCAAGGTGCTGCACGTCGGAAACGGGAGGATAGGCTGATGTATCTGCATCTGGGCGCGGGCGCGGTCGTCCGCAAGGACAGCATCGTCGGCGTGTTCGACCTCGATAACACCAGCCAGTCGCACCTTACGAGAAAGTACCTCGCCGCAGCCGAAAAAAGCGGCCACGTTGTAAACGTCGCAGAGGATATTCCCAAAAGCTTCGTCGTCTGCCAAGGCGCCGACGGCATGACCGTGTATCTGAGCCAAATGTCACCCCAAACCCTCTTCAAGAGATTTTTAGAGGCGAATTGAGGCAGCTGCGGATACGCTTATCTCTGGTGGCCCGGTGTCGAAGTTACTGACCAAACCGTAAAACTCCCGCGCCACATTAGTGCGGAGCTGAGTTTTCCGCCGCACCCTTGTAGGGAACAGGCTTGCTGTTCCGCTTGTAACGGTTTTGTCGGCAGTTTCCGGTCGGGCTGACGCAAAAACCGTATCGGCATCAGCGTTGATGCGCCTCTGAAAAAACGGATTTATCCGTTCCGCTGTAACGGTTTTGCCAGCACCCACCGGTCGGGCAACCGCAAAAAACGTATCGGCATATTGTAAATGCGCCTCTAAAAAAGCGCCTCTTAAAAATGTGGCGGCTAACGCCGCAGATATAATAACACCTCATCCGTCGCAAGCGACACCTTCCCCTCAAGCTACGCAGGGGAAGGCAATGACGAAATTTCGGCTGCGTGCCGTTGTATTAACTGCGTCGGTAGATGCAACAAAACGGAACGAATAAATCCGTTCCCTACGATGGTGCAGGGGAAGGCAAGGGGGTGCAGACGAGATTTTGCACCAATATAGCACAATCTTCCGGGATGCGAAACAATATGGTTTATGCCAATGTTCCGAACCGGGACACCGCAATAGACGTATCCGTAGGAGTAGAAAGGCGCCTCTAAATGTCTTCCCCTTGCGGAGCTTGAGGGGAAGATGCCGCTTGCGGCAGATGAGGTGTAATTAAATCCGCGCCGCAGGCGCCACAGCTTTTATAATATGAACGACACAAACAACGACAAATTAACGGCGTTTGCGCAGAAGCTGCGACGAAATATGACGAAAGAGGAACGACATCTCTGGTACGATTTTCTTAAGCTCCGGCCAGAGAATTTCAATCGTCAGAAGGTAATCGGAAAATACATCGTAGATTTCTATTGCGCAGAGGCAAAGCTTGTGATTGAGCTTGACGGCTCGCAGCATTGCGAAGATGCCGGAATGGCATATGACGCCGAGCGTGACGAGTATTTGCGCGGCCTTGGGCTGACGGTGTGCCGGTATTCAAACTTGGATGTGATGCGCAATTTTGAAGGTGTTTGCACGGATATACTTATCCGATTAAATAATGTGTTTGCCTGACGGCAAAGATTAAAATAACACCTCATCCGTCGCCAAGGCGACACCTTCCCCTCAAGCTACGCAGGGGAAGGCAATGACGAAATTTCGGCTGCGTGCCGTTGTATTAACTGCGTCGGTAGATGCAACAAAACGGAACGGATAAATCCGTTTTTTCAGTAACGCATTTACATTGTGTCGATGCGCTTGTTGCGTCAGCCCGACCATGGATTGCAGGCAAAACCGTGGCAACGGAACGGATAAATCCGTTCCCTACGAGCGGTTGCGGCCGCAGCGGAGAGCTAATAGCTGATAGTTGATAGAATTGATGTGCGCTTTAATTCAACCCCTCGGCAGCAAAGCTGCCTGCTCCCCTTGACAGGTGAGCCAATGGAGTGCGGCAAAAAACTAAACACTGCACTAACATAGTGCGAGGCAACTACGGTTTCCTCCGCAGCCTCGAACCGGGCAACAGCAATCACCGTATTCATAAAATTTTAATGCGCTATTAAAAAAAACTTGTATGGAAACGTACAAGTTTTGCCCGGAAACAAGGGTATATATGAAGAGGCTTTTTCAAAAGCAGAGCAAATTACAATGAAAGGCGATAGAAAATGTCGGATATTAACGAGAAGATAACGCAGGAATATGACGCATCGAAAATCCAGGTGCTCGAAGGGCTTGAGGCGGTCAGAAAGCGCCCGGGCATGTACATCGGCTCGACGTCGTCGTCGGGTCTGCACCACCTTGTGTACGAGATCGTCGATAACTCCATCGACGAGGCGCTGGCCGGATACTGCGACCGCATCGAGGTCATCATCGAGCCGGGCGACGTTATCTGCGTGCGCGACAACGGCCGCGGCATCCCCGTGGATATCCAGGAGCAGACCGGCAAGAGCGCACTCGAGGTCGTTTTCACCGTGCTGCACGCCGGCGGCAAGTTCGGCGGCGGAGGCTACAAGGTATCCGGCGGCCTGCACGGCGTCGGCGCATCGGTCGTCAACGCAATGAGCGAGTGGCTCGTCGTCCACGTCCACAAAAACGGCAAGATCTACGAGATGAAGTTCTCGCGCGGCAACATCACGCAGGAAATGCGCATCGTCGGCGACACCGACCGCACCGGCACGACCGTCCGCTTCAAGCCCGACCCCGAGATGTTCGACGACACGGTCTACGACTATGACACGCTGCACACGCGCATGCGCGAGCAGGCGTTTTTAAACGGCGGCCTTTACATCTCCACAGAGGACAAGCGCGAGGGCAAGGAGCAGAAGGACGAGATGTGCTACGCCGGAGGCATCCGCGAATTTGTTTCGTTTATAAACCAGAACAAAACGCCGCTGCACAACGAGGTCATCTACATGAAGGGCGAAAGATCCGACTCCGAGGCCGAGATCGCCCTGCAATACAACGACAGCTATAACGAGGTCATAGTCTCGTTTGCGAATAACATCCACACGCCCGAGGGCGGCATGCACGAAACCGGCTTCCGCACGGCGCTCACGCGAGTATTGAACGCCTACGGAACCAAGGTCGGCATTCTGAAAAACGACGATAAGCTCTCCGGCGAGGACTGCCGCGAGGGCATGACCGCGATCATCTCCGTCAAGCTCACCGAGCCGCAGTTTGAGGGACAGACCAAGGCAAAGCTCGGCAACAGCGAGATGCGAACATTGGTAGACAGTGTGGTATCCGATAAGCTCGAGCAGTTTTTGGAGGAAAACCCCGCCGTCGGCAAGGCAATACTCGACAAGGCGATGACCGCCTCCCGTGCGCGCGAGGCTGCGCGCAAGGCGCGCGAATCGGTGCGCAGAAAGACGGGGCTTGAGTCCGGCCAGATGCCGGACAAGCTGCGCGACTGCAACGAGCGCGACGCGTCGCTGACAGAGCTGTACATCGTCGAGGGCGACTCGGCAGGCGGCTCGGCCACCCAGGGCCGCGACTCGCGGTATCAGGCGATCCTGCCGCTTTGGGGAAAGATGCTCAACGTCGAAAAGGCGCGCGCGGACAAGGTCTATGGCAACGATAAGCTCGCACCGGTCATAACCGCGCTGGGCGCAGGCATCGGCGACGAGTTCGACGTCAATAAGCTCAGATACCACAAGATCGTCATAATGGCCGATGCCGACGTTGACGGCGCGCACATCCGCACGCTTATGCTGACCTTCTTCTTCCGCTTCATGCGTCCGCTCATCGAGCAGGGCTATGTGTATTCCGCAGTGCCGCCGCTGTATAAGCTCTCGCGCGGCAAGACCACGCGCGTGGCTTTCTCCGACGAGGAGCGCGACCGCGTCTCCGCCGAGCTGCGCGGCGATAACCCGAACGCAAAGGTCGATATTTCGCGCTTCAAGGGCCTCGGCGAGATGGATCCGCACGAGCTGTGGGAGACGACCATGAACCCCGAAACGCGCACCCTGCGCCGCATCTGTCTCGAGGACGCGGTCAAGGCCGACGAGATTTTCACCATCCTCATGGGCGAGCAGGTCGAGCCGCGCAAGGCCTTCATCGAAGAAAACGCCAAATACGCCGTCAACCTTGATTTTTAATAGCGATTTGGGGCAGTCACGGATACGGCTATCTCCGGTGGCCCGGTTCGGGACATTGGAGGAAACCGTAGTGTTTCGCACTAAATTAGTGCAAAAAAAGCTTTGCTGAATTTTT
>ENA-UONW01002037-UONW01002037.1-human-gut-metagenome-genome-assembly--contig:-CS52-NODE-2037-length-21349-cov-49.263783_pt1 | contig 21349 bp, 19 predicted proteins | sample MGYA00242463_ERZ724010 | MGnify/ENA metagenome assembly ERZ724010 | reverse complement strand
CGCATGAGGCGGATTTCTTCTGTAGAAAAAGTAGCTTTTTTATCGGCTGGGAGAGCATTGATTTTCAGTATCAGTCGCCCCGGTTTTTCTGTGCTATGCCCAAGCGCTTTTTCACGGTAATAATAAGGTGCAAGCGCTTTCAACAGGATACTTTTATTCGCACGGGTCAATTTGATTTTTCTCATAATCCAATCGCCTTTCCGAGTTTCTCTTGTGCTTTGCGTTTATTTTTGTCAAATGCGTGGGCGTAAATATCCAGCGTAGTGCTTGCCTGTGCATGACCCAATAGACTAGCCACCGTGCGGACATCCACGCCTTGTGCAATCAGCAGGCTGGCGTTCGTGTGCCGCAAGCTATGCACATTCAAATCCAGCGGCAAGTTGTTTGCTTTCAATATCAGCTTAAAGCGATAGGTAAATGTGCAGGGATTCATCGGCTTTCCATTAGGCTGACGGAACAGGTAGTCGTCTTCAGATACGGTTTCGTTCGCGGTTTGCTGCCTATCCCACTCGCATTCTTTCCGCCATGCTTTGAGCAGTTGGCACATTTCCTTGCTCAAATATACCAGTCTATCTCCACTGCTGGTCTTGGGGTCCTTAGTGATTGATTCTTGGTGGCTAAGTTTGACCACACCCCGCTGTACATGGATTGTACGCTTGCGCCAGTTGATGTCACTCCATTTTAATCCACAGGCTTCCCCACGCCGCAGCCCGGTTGCCAGCACCAGCTTGAAATAGGTTTCGTATTTCATACTCTGACCTTCAAACGCTGCAATCAGCTTTTTGACTGTTTCCTCATCTGCTACGGGACGTTCTTTCTTTTTTCCTTTGGGCTTATAGCACCGCCATGCAGGATTATGTGTAAGGTATCCCTCATCCACTGCGGATGATAGAACGCTACATAGAGTGTTATGCAAACCCTCAACTGACTTCTCGGATAGATTTCCTCTGCCGTTCAAACGCGGGCTGTGCCGCATTTCTTCGTAAAAATCTCGGATGACTTCCTTGCGCAAATCCGTCAGCTTGTAGTTTCCCAGAGCAGGCAGGATTCTGCGGATGTCTTGTTCATCACGTCGGAATGTAGAATCAGCAAGTTTCTTCGGTCCGATGTCATCAACCCAGTGTTCAATGTACTTTGCCAGCGTAATGCTTCGGTTAATAGGCTCTGGTGTGTGCTGAACCTCGCGTTCAAATAGGATTGCCTGTTCCTTTACCCACTTCTCTGCCTGTTTGGGTGTGTACTCCTTGGGCGGCTTGACTGTTTTCTGTACAGATTTCAGCCTGTTGCCCTCGTAGTCATACCCACGAGAGACTACAATCAAGTAGCTATTGCTACCGCGTTTTCTGATAGATGCCATTGCTTTCAACGCTCCTTTGTATGTTTTATTGACCTGCGGTACTACAAAGCATACCGACAACTGCGACAGAAAGCTATCACCACACCCAACAATCTTTCGCCCTAAAATCTACCTATTACTGACAAAAACGGCACCGCCATTGCTGACGGTGCCGCTGCTTATTCAACCTGCTTTCTTGACTTTTCTATTCTTATTTTTCATAAATGCAACATAGCACGGATTTTGGTTGTTCAGCAGATCTTGCATCAGGTTTGCCGCCTGACGCTTCGCCACGTCCTGTGGGTGGCAGTAGGTGCGTTCCAAGAACGCCGTATCCGCATGACCCAGCAGGGATGCCGCCACCTGTTTGCTGGTGCCTTCCTGCAGCAGATAGGTTGCGTAGAAATGCCGCAGAGTATGCAGGTGATAATCTTCCGATAGCCCACACTTTTTATATAGCTTGCGCAGATGCCGCGTAAAAGAATCCGGGTGCGGCACATGACCATCAGGGTCTGTAAAAATCGGCTGTTCTCTATCCGGAACACCGCTATGCAGCACCTGCTGCTGGCGCAGCGCCATCAGAAGTTCCCATATTCCCATGGGAATCGTTACGATCCGTTCCCGATGACTCTTGGTGTCGCTCTCAACAATCTGCCCGAATGCGCAGCTGCGGGAACGACGGACGGTCAGTTCACAAGCACCGGTTATGTCCCTCCATTGCAGGGCGCACAGTTCCCCACGCCGCAATCCGGTCGTAATTGCCAAGGTATAATAGGCGCGATACAGAATCGGTTCGTTCTGAATCGCCCGCATCAGTTTTCTCATTTCATACTTCTGCGGAATATGCTGCACTTCCTTTTCAAAATGCTTCTTGCGGACACGGTGCGCCGGATTAAACGGAATAATGTCATTTTTCTTGGCATCTTCCAGTACAGAGGAAACCGTTTCCAAATATTTCTGCACAGTAGTTTCCTTGATGCAGTTTCCACCACGTCCGGGGCGCTTGCGCAGTTCCTCGCACATTTCCTCTAAGGTCATGGGGAGCAGCTTTGCAAGCGGAATGCCTCCAATCAACGGGTAGACAATATCCAGATTGCGTTTGTACCCTGCATAGGTGGTAGCCTTAAAGAACGGCTGCTGCCGCTTCAGCCAGTTTTCGGCGTACTGTTCAAAGTGGGTCTGGTCACTTTCTTCTACGCCATACTTGAACTTTTTCTCAATGCGCTCAGCCTCTGCCATGACATACTGCTGAATGCCGCGTTTGGGCACGGATGATGGCACAGTGATGGTCTGCGCTTTCATCCGTTTCTGCCCGTTGACCTTATAGCCGTTGCAGACAGTGATTTTGAATTTTCGTTCGGATTTTTTCTTGATGTAAGCCATTGGACCTCCTTATCGCTGGCGAGAAGAATCTCGGCGGCGGGTTTTATTGTTTGTATGTTGATTTCGGTTTTCTTGGTCTATGCGGTTGGATTCGCGTGTTCTTTGGATGCGCTTGATGGCTCCCTCTGCAATCTTGTCCTCTTTGCGGAGTTTGGCAATCTCACAGGTCAGTATTGCTCTACGGTCAGCCAGTTCCGATGGAGCATCTTTTCTCCGCATTTGCTTGACGACTTCCGCCCGCTGCGCGGCAAGGGTTTCTATCTGCCGGGACAAGCCCTTGCGGTAGTCCGCGATTGCCTGCAGGGATGGGAACTTGTGGTCGTAAACAAAGGCGTGCTCAGCAAGGATTCTCTCGGTATCTTTCCAGATGCGCTCCAGTTCCGGGCGGTTGATGCGGGGCTGTTGTTTCTTGGGCAGAATACCCAACTGATAACAGTAGTACAGATATAAGCGGTGCATCTGGGATTCCCCGAAGAATACTTCGAAGAAAAGCTGGAGAATACCTTTTCCCGCATAGGTATTTTGGGGGCGATACCGCTTCGGCATATACTGTTGGGGCGGGTGCTTCAGCTCATACAGCCTTGGTCCATACAGTAAGTAATTTCCGCGTAGGCGGTCATCTATGGCAGGTAAATCGTATTCTTCTCCCAGCCTATATAGGCGCACGGCTCGTCCGCCATCCCTCGCCCGGATGGTTGCGTACTTTCGGTTAGGGTCGCTGCCGAAAATATAACCTTGTCGATACAGTGCCCTGTGGAAATCTTCCGGTGTGCTGGCATCCTCACAGGCTTGGTCGATGGCCTCCTGCATCCGGGTGTACCGAGCCGGTTCCTTGGCTTTGGGCTGCTCCACCACCGATAAGCTGTACTCCCGGCACAGCTTGTCGGATGCTGCCCGGAACTCGGCATACTGACTGCGGCGTTGCTCGTATTTCTTGCCGTCCACATACGATACGGAATTGATAACGAAGTGGTTGTGCAGATTATCCGTATTCATGTGGGTGGCGACCAGCACTTGGAAACGCTTGCCCCAGACCTTGCGGGCCAGTGCCACGCCAATTTCGTGGCACTGCTCCGGAGTAACCTCCCCTTCGCGGAAACTCTGGTAGGCGTGGAGCGCCACCACGCCGTCTGTTTTACCAAAGCGTTCCTGTACAGCCCGCATATCTTCCCACGCATGATTTGCCCTGCAATGAATGCCGGTGACGAGCTGGGCGCTCTCATTCAGCTTGGTCTTGGCATCGTTCTCTGCGTAGTGCAGTGTCTGGGCAAGGGCATCGTATTCGGTCTTGTCGGGGTTAGCTGCATAGTCAAGGACGCGCTGTAAGCTGTCCTTAATCGTCCAGATCTTAGTGACTGCCAATGAGCAAATCCCTCATACGGTCGGTCTGGGCGTTGATGGCTGCCCCTTCCCGTGCAGAACAGTTCTCTGCAATTTCATCCAGTTTGTCCAATACATTAAATACCTCCTTGGGCGGATGCCCGCCCGGTTCATATCCCAGCGCCCGCTGGCGTAAATACTCTGAGAGTGACAAGCCACACTTTCGAGCCAACATCGTCACCTTTTTCTTCTCGGTGACGGTCACTCGGATGTTGATTCCAACGCTGCGCTTTCTCATGCGCCAGCAGCCTCACAGGGGTTCGGGGCTGTCCCCGTAGGCTTTTCGGCGGGTTGCCCTGTGGCAACACTTTGCTCATGCTTGCTTCCCTCAAGCGCTCCGAGTGACGATGGTGACGATGGTGGCGGTCTTTCTGGGATACCCCACCCCGATAATTGAGTTATGTCAATATCATCGTCACCACCGTCACCATCGTCACCATAGAAGTTCAAAAGGCGAACCTTGTTTTTTCGATGGGTTTTATATCGGATGTTTTTCGGTTCAAATACTTTATCAAAATACTTGGCCATATTGTAGGTGAACTGGTTCGGCTTGGCATTTTCAATACCTGCCGCTGCAAGCAACTCGGAGGCTGTTCCCTGCCAGTTTCCGACACTTTCGATGTACTTCGCCGCTTTCCACAAGTAGTCCGGCACAGCCTTGATCTCTCGTTCCTCTGCGGTTTCTTCATCTTCAAGTGTCCAAATGCAGTTTTCTTCCCGCAAATGCAGCGTTCTATCGTCCATATCACGACCTGTCAGCAGGATGTCGGCAGTCTGGCTCATGCGTTTGCGCTGCATAACCCAGCTGGTATCTGCCACACCCATAAGACCTGTAGAGCCTGAAATCTGGTCAAACGGATCAGCCGCACTCTGCTTGCGCAAGTGGTGAATCAGCAAAATGCAGATGCCATACTTGTCAGCAAGCTTTTTCAATGCACCGGCCTCCTTATAGTCGTTCGCATACATTCCACCGTTTCCATCGCTTAGACGCACTTTTTGAAGTGTATCGATAACGATTAGACCAACATCGTGATATGTATGGACAAGCGCCTCGACTTGTTCCTCCAAGCCCTGTCCGATGCTGGGGCATTCGGTTTGGAGAATCAGACGCTCCGGGGCATCGCCGCCATCGATAAGCTGGAAAATGCGGTTTTGCAGGCGGTTAAATGTATCTTCCAACGACAAATAAACCACGGTGCGTGGCTCTATTTCTCGATTCCAGACAGGATTACCCTGCGCAATCTGCAAACACAGCCACAAGGTCAGCCAGCTTTTGCCTGCTTTGCTGGGGCCGGCAAACAGCGCCAATCCGGCTGGGAGCAAACCGGGGATAATCCACTTTACGGGCGGCAGCGGCGTGGAGAGAAGTTCTTCTGCGGAGATTGCTTTCGGAATTTTTGTAAAAGTCATTTGCATCATCCTTTCTTGTTTGGCATATATCTATTATCTCATAGTATCGTAATTTTGTGTGTAGTAAGTTTTACTCTCTAGTGTTAAGTTGTACGGCTCACGCCGCCCCACAGCCCCACAGACGCGCCAAACGGCGGGTTTGCGGAGTTCATCGCGTCCGTGTGCGGTGAGGGGCATCCGCCTCACACAGGGCGCGTTTGGGCAAGGTGTGAGAGTGAATCAGATTTGATTCACTTTTTCGATTTTACCACCCCAGAGTGAATCAGTTCTGATTCACTTTGGCAGTCCTCGTGCGTATTTCGCACAATCTCTCAGAATTGGTCTAATCATAAGTTCACTACCTTTCCCTGCTGTATCGTTATTCTGTGTAACCCTCTTGAATACACTTTCCGGGAGAGAAAAAAGAGCCCGGAGAGCCTTACCGATTTGGTAAGGTCCTCCGGGCTCTTATATATTTTCTCTGTTTTATCCGGGCGTAAGGGTACACTTTCCCCGAAAATCTTGATGTGAATTCAATAAAAATCAAATAATACGCATAGTAGCGTCAATCACACAGTTATATAAATAATAAAAGAAACCGTGTGCATCAAAATAATGCTGAAGAAAAATGTCTAATTTGCCGCTCGCCCCCAGACTCGGGAACATAACAGGCAAGCCGCTGGCAACGACCGTTCACTGACTTTGCAAGGGTCTTACTTCTTACAACCCAAGCGCGGTCACCCTATCTGAAGCTGTAGGGCATCTGGAGTATCATTATGTTCTCTCCCCGCCGTGGGTTAGGGTCTGCCTTGACCTTGCTGTGCGCCCCACCGGGAAAGTAAAGTACCTGTTATGCTGTGTATTCAGTTGTAAAGGTGCTGGTACAGAACGAATCTGTAAGTCTAATATACGCCGACAATTAGCATTCTGTCAACAGCAAGTGCTAATTGTTTACGTGACGTTCACAATTCACGGCGACAATCCACCTATGATGGATTTCATCAGCAAAGCTTGCTCATCATTCAAAGCACCGCACACATCCATCAGCAGTTCCCGCTGGCGTATTGTTAACCACCGTTGCTGCAGTCGACTCGAATCCAGAACAAACACACCTCCACCTGCTCCAACTTTGGTGTAAATCGGATATTCCAATTCTAGCACACGAATATCGTTACGGATGGTATGGAAACTCACATCGAACTCAAAAGCAAGGTTTCCGACGGTATCATTTTGCCGCTCATAAAGGGCTGCAATCAACAGCCTGCGGCGCTTATATAATGAGAATCTTCTTTTCCCAGTTATCGTTGTGATGACGTCCTTCCCTCTGCAAGCAGCAAATTCTATCGTTTAACCGTACAATTAGTATTATATCAACCTTTGTTCAAAACGGAATCTCACACCATGCTCATGTAAGCAATCCCCAATAGCATCATTTTGACGTTCATAGTGAGCTACCATTAACTGTCAGTGCGCACATGGGGGAAAAAAGATTTTTCACATTATAGATTTCTGTACGAAATCAGCTCAATCTGATTGTCCTCCACCCATTTCACAATCTCAGGACTTGTTACGGCTTCCAAATCAGATATTCTGTAAAGATTGTACGAAGACAATTTCATGAGATTGTGATCAACAAATCCCATATGACCAACAATTAACGAATAATCTTTTTTCAGTAGCTCCTCGCTATGCATCAGGATATAGGTTTTTAATGATGATTTCAATTGATTTTCAGGAGTTGCAGGTTTAAGATACCACTCCATTTTAGGCAGTGTTGTCTCCAGCTTGAATATTTTATGAAAAACATCAAGTGAAAAAGGAATACCATATGCCTTTGCCAGTTCACTTTCGGCATGGATGATTGCCGGCGTAGCATAAGCATGCGGGTGTACATAGTCCGGTTTCCGTCCAAATAATTCAACAAACCGTTTGATTTGATTTTCCAGTTCAAGAATCACTTCCTCCAGAACTGCGTGTTCCTGATTTTCCGCTTTTGCATCCAAAGTGCGACTTTCATTGCTTGTATGAAAGGCACCATTATCCTGAACCAATGAAGGAATTAAATCAGGCTTCGTTAACGGCGTTCCCGTTGTTAAATTCAAATCAATTCCTAACGCAATTTTATCCAGATATGGCATGATCAACTTTCCGCATTCTACACTCCACGGCATATTCATAAACATACCTGTATTCCGAATTATGCCATTTTCAATACCATAAAGAATACCTCTGGCCACTGCCGGAGAAATTGCATAGTCATCTGATTGTACCAAAAGTTTCATTTTCAATCAACCTCGTAAGTATAGTGGTACAGCGCACCTATCAAATTGGCATCATTTCCAAATGTACATGCGCAGATCTCCGGTTTTGTGGTATGAATATACGGATATGTTTCATATATAGACTGCATTTTCTGATTGATTTTTTCTATTAGAATTGGTTGCTTGGAAATTCCGCCTCCAATCGATATTTTTTGCACATCGAGAATCAGCTGCAAAGAGAACAATCCCGTTGCAAGATTTGTGCAGAACTTATCTAAAACCAGACAAGCCGTCGGTTCCCCGTTAATTACATTTTCAAAAAATTCTTGTCCGGTGACCGGCTCGTCTGTGCAGCCTTTTTCTTGCGCATAATGTTGTAACAAGATTTTTGTGCTCTGATACTTTGACCAAATTGTTTTCGTTGTGTACGCCTCTGTCCAGTTTGTACTTATTCCAGACAGTTCTCCCGCATAGCAAGATGACCCACGGTACAACTTTCCATCAATAATGACAGACCCACCGATTCCCGTCCCTAATGTAATAACCAAACCATTTTTTACGCTTTTCATGCTGCCCTTCCACAGTTCAGCCAATGCTGCACATTTAGCATCATTTTCAATGCTAAAATTGCAATCCATACGCTCTTTTATAAGTTTGGTTATATTTATGTCACTCATGTAGCGTAGAGATCCGCCAATAAAATAAGTCTTTTCCTTTGCATTGTAAGATCCTGGTGCACTCATAACGATTGTATGTGTTTCAGATTTGTACTTTTCAAAAATATGTTCGATTATTTTCAAAAAGTCATTTGCACCGTTCTTCGGCGTGGGGAGACTCCCCTGCTCAAGAATGACAGCTTCCTCTGTCACCAAACCGTATTTAATATTTGTGCCACCAACATCAATAGCCAAATACTTTTCCATTGCGTTTCTCCCTGTCATTCATTAAAATTCCAGATCTTCTCCATTTGATTCAATACACTTCTTATACCAGAAAAAACTGTCTTTTTTGATGCGCGAAAAGTCACCACGACCATCATCGTCACGGTTCACATAGATATAACCATAGCGTTTTCTGAACTCGCCTGTGCCAGCAGAAACCAAATCGATTGGTCCCCATGAAGTGTACCCCATCAAAGGAACACCATCCTCTACAGCGCGCTTCATTGCCTCAATATGTGGCTTTAAGTAAGCAATCCTATATTTGTCATGCACCTTTCCATCTGCTGTCAATTGGTCCATTGCACCTAGGCCATTCTCAACGATCATAAGCGGAGTTTCCGGATAGCGGTCCGTTAGCCGCATCAGCGTATAATAAAGTCCATCCGGGTCAATTTGCCATCCCCATTCACTTGCTTTTAAATACGGATTTTTTGCCCTGAAGCTCATGTTCCCATGAGTTTTTTCAACATTCGGATTTGTCGTAATGCAAGAAGATGAATAATAGGAAAATGAATAGAAATCAACAACACCCTCTTTCAAGATTCGCTTATCATCGAGATCATCGATGAAATCTGCCTGCACGCCATAATCTGCAAACATAGATTTTGCCCAGCACGGATATTTCCCCCGGACTTGCACATCTCCGCAGAAGTCATATTTTTGATGTTCCTTCTTTTGATAGAACAGCATATCTTTAGGGTCTGGCGTCAGCGGGTACATTGTCCCATGCGCAATCATAGTACCGAATTTGAAATCCGGGTTGATTTCGTGACCGGCCTTTACGGCCAGCGCACTTGCTACGAACTCGTTATGGAGTGCTGTAAAACATTTTTGTGGATCATGCTTTAATTTTGTTACGGGAATTCTCTCCTTAGAACGAATATCCTCATCCTCCAACAATCCCAAACAATACAAATCGCCCATACCCGCATTCATCATCGCCATGTTGATTTCATTGAAGGGAATCCAGTACTTTACCTTATCTTTGTATCTTTGGAAGCATGTTTTTACATACTTCAAATATAAATCAATGGTTTTCCGGTTATAAAAGCCATGATATTCTGTGACAATATGCCATGGTATTTCATAATGACACAGCGTCACCAACGGCTCAATATTATATTTTTTACATTCATCAAAAAGAGCATCATAAAATTGTAGTCCTGCCTCGTTTGGCCGCTCATCATCTCCATTTGGAAAGATTCGTCCCCAGTTAATAGAGGTTCGGAAGCACTTAAATCCCATCTCAGCAAATAAGGCAATGTCCTCTTTGTAATGATGGTAAAAATCCACAGCTTGGTGACTTGGATAAAACGCTGTTGTATCTATCTGTGGCAGAAATGTACGAGGTGTATTCAAGCTGCCGCCAATTAACATATCCGGAACAGACAAGCCTTTTCCGTCGGTAAGATAGGCTCCTTCACATTGGTTTGCAGCTACTGCACCGCCCCAAAGGAATTTTTTCGGAAAGCTCATTATTATTCCTCCCCAAATTATATTTTTCTACATTGTTACTGCGAAAAAACGCAGAGAGCCCACATTCCTGCAGGCTCTCTGCTGTTATAGCATCTCCCTGACAAGGCCATCAGGATCGTATTTTTATCAAAGATATATATGGCAAGCGAAAAGTTTAGATAACATTTCTCCGCTCCACAGATATCCGCAAGTTATTAGTTTTTGCTTGAAACAATCTCTTTTCCATATCCCAAAACCATGCCGAGCACAAACGAAACGACAAAAGCAACAATCATGCCAATAGCACCGGCCACCGCGTATTCACCAAAACGCAGGAAATTGAGCCATACGAAGCCAACTCCGGAGAACAGCGTTACTTTTGCGCCAAGAATATACATAACAACAGCGCCGCATGCGGCACCAGCCATTTGATAAGCCAGAACTCGCTTCTCAACCAGCGTAATGCCGTATAGTGCAGGCTCACCAATATTTGCCGAAATCATAGTAATAAAGGCGGTCCAACCAAAAGCCCGTTTATCCTGATTGTTGGCACGAATTGCATAAGAAAGGATGGCACCCACATGGGCTAAGGAACTGGCAATAGCACCCGGAGATACAATAGCATCATACCCCATCTGCATCCAAACGGGAAGCAGGGTCATCATCAACGGCATGTGCATGCCAAACATCATCAGGAACAGCCAGAACACAGCCACAATAACGATTGCTACAATACCAAGGGTATCATTCATCCAAAGAATCACGTTGACAAGCAGCTGCATGATTGCGTTGCATGCAGGTCCACAAATGCAGAGCGCCGCAGGGAACGCAAGTACCATAATCAATACGGGAACACCTACAACGCGGAAATGATCCGGGACAATTTTCTTGACAAATTTTTCAATATACGAGATGACCCATGTACTTAATACAATCGGAATCACGCTACTGGTATAATTGATCAGCTGCATATTGAAAATGCCATACAGCTTAAAAGTTTCTCCTGCATTTATGATGTCCAGCATATCCGGGTGAATCATAACAGCGACAACCATCATAGCATAAAGAGGTGTGGCATTAAATTTCTTTGATGCCGTATAGGCAATAAAGAAAGGCAGGAAATAGAATACAGCTGTGTTAACCAAGTTGCAGAAAATGTACAGCTGGTTGTCTTCTGTAAAAACGCCCAAGTTCGTTGGTCCAAGCAGAACGGCAACCATTTTAAAGATACCGGCTGCAATAATTGCGGGAAGTATGGGAACCAAGCTCCCGGATACGGCATCAATAATACCATTTGCCACACTCTTTGGCGTAATTTTCTTCTTGGTTTTATTTTCTTTATCTGCGTCTGCATTTTGTTGGACAGGTTCCTGGCTTTCAAAGTTGCCTACAGCGCACACTTCCTTATAAACCTTGTCAACAGCAGAGCCGATGACGATTTGTAATTGTGTATCCGTATCAATGACACGAATCACGCCGTTAATTTCCTGGAGCTTCTTCATGTCAACTTTGGCGTTATCATTCATGACAAAACGAAGCCGTGTCATGCAGTGTGAGACATTCTCAACATTCTGACTGCCGCCAATAGCTTCCAGAATGTTTACGGCCAACTGATTATAGTCCATAGCCATTTGTTTTCCTCCTAATATTTATATCTTAGCAAATTTCAGTTGTAAATTGTAGAGGCTTCTATACATTAATTTTGTGGGTCTGTAATCGACTCACCATTTGTAGCAATCACCTGTTTATACCAGCCAAATGATTTTTTTCTAGTCCTCCTTAGAGAGCCTTTTCCCGTATCATCTCGATCCACATAAATGAAGCCATATCTCTTTTTCATTTCTCCTGTTGCAACAGACACCAAATCGATTGGTCCCCAGCAGGTATATCCCATAAGAGGAATACCATCGAGCTCTACTGCCTTTTTCATTTCCAAAATATGCTCTCTCAGGTAATGGATGCGGTAGTCATCTGCCACATATCCGTCTGCATTGGGCTGATCTATTGTACCCAAGCCATTTTCAACGATAAATAAGGGCTTTTGATATCTGTCATAGATTTCATTCATCGTAATTCGCAATCCGATGGGATCAATGAAACGTCCCCACGGCTCATGCTCTAGATAGGGATTGTCTGCAGATTTGAGCAAATTGGAATCATATTTTCCCTTTGCATTTGCTTCAGCTACCCTCGTTGAGTAATATGAAAAAGAAACAAAGTCCGCAGTATTCTCTTTTAGGATAGCCTTGTCCCCTTCTTCAAATGGGATTTTAAAGCCATACCGCTCAAATTCCTTGATTACATACTCAGGATACTCACCGCGTACCTGAACATCCGTAAACATATAGTGTTTACGATTCTCACTCTGGGCCGCCTGTACATCCAAGGGATTGCATGTCTTCGGATAATAAATTCCTGCATTGAGCATGCAGCCGATTTTTGAATTTGGAATCATCTCATGGCAGAGTTTTGTAGCCCAAGCGCTTGCAACCAAAACATTATGTACAGCATTATATATCGAGACATAACGATTTTCACCGCGCTCAAATACAATTCCTGCGGACATAAAGCATGCACTTGTCATGATATTGATTTCATTAAAGGTAATCCAATATCGTACTTGCTGCCCGTACTCAGCAAAAAGTGTTTTGGTGAGCTTTATATAAAGGTCAATGAGCTTTCGGTTTTTCCAGCCCCTATACTTAGTTACCAGATTCATCGGGATATCATAGTGTGTAATTGTTACGACAGGTTCAATTCCATGTCTATGACATTCTGCAAATACGTTTCGATAGAAAGCGATTCCCTCTTGATTTGGCCTTTCATCATCCCCATTCGGGTAGATACGACTCCATGAAATCGAAAGCCGAAGCGCTTTGAACCCCATTTCCGCAAACAGTTCGATATCTTCCTTATAGTGATGATAGAAATCAATTGCATTTTGTGCTGGATAATAGTGTTCATTATCCGGAGTCAACATTTGAAGATCACCCTTAATTACCGCAAGGCGATCCTCTCCATAAGGAAGTACATCTGCATTAGAAAGGCCGCGTCCGCCTTCGTTCCACCCTCCTTCGCATTGGTTTGCTGCAATCGCACCGCCCCATAGGAAATTTGTTGGGAAAGACATTCCTTTTTTGTTCCTCCTTTAGATCGTACATCTGTTATTTGATAGTTACCTTTTCCTTATTGATAAGCGCGCTTTTTCATAAGAGAATCTTTCGCACAAGACACACCGACCATGTTGGGTATCTTCTGCGATTGCAATCATATTATAGCGCGTGTTGCACGGCTTTGCAACATTTGCTGCACGTTTTTGTAAGCATTCACAGATATTTTTGCACGTTTTTGGTACATTTGCTTTTGCAAAAACGAACTGTTTGCCCAATTCAGTGTCTTTCACTGGACATTTGCACGTTTTTGCTATATAATATGGATGTTAGAATTTTGTATCAAGGGGGGGGGCCGTGCAATGTCGGTTCTAAAACTGCTCGAAGAAAATCTTTCAAATTTTTCCAGAAATGAGCGCCGTGTAGCAGATTTTATTTTGGCACATCCGAAAAGTATAAAAGAATTATCCTGTGAGGCAGTATCTGCCACATGTAATGCAAGCCGCAGCACAGTCCTTCGACTGTGCCAAAAGCTCGGTTATCAGGGCTACTCCGATTTTAAGTTTGCACTTCTAAGCGATCTGGAAAATACAGAAAGTGCATTACCAACAACTTCCCCTCAAGACCATTTGGCACAAGAAATTCCACATGCAATTTCCTACTATTTCCATGAAATAATGCAAATGGAAAGTTTGCTTGATTCCCAGATACTTGATACTGCCATTGATGCAATCTCACACGCCAATCGCGTAATTACACTTGGACTGCTTCATTCTGCCGTTTCTGCACAACAATTTGCGTTTCGGTTAAACAAATTCGGTGTTGATGCCCACGCAATAAGTGATTATACCATTATGGCAAGTTATGAGAGAATTCTGAAGTCGGGCGATGTCGTTGTTATATTCTCAATCAGCGGTCGCGATACATATATCTCTCTTGCTGAAGAGTACCGGAAAAATCGTGTAAAAGTAATTCTCATAACAATGACATCAAATTGTAGTCTCTCAAATTATGTGGATACGCTCATTGCCATTCCGTATCCAGCCAGTATATCTGGAATGTACCCTATGGACGAGGCTCCAATATTTTTTATGGTGATTGAAATGCTTATCGAGTCTCTACACCAAAAGCTGCAACAATTGGTGTGATTTGTAAAGTCCTTTTTACTGTTGGACAAATTCGTACAGCATGCAATCATGGTTTGGTTTAAAATATTTACAATGACTAATGTTCCTGCCCATCTGTGAACGGTTTGTTATAGGGGTTATTTTGACCACCATTTGACTACTACTGTGCAGCAGCACCGCAAAATGCCAAAAAAGTCTGTTGTGACAACCACCAGCAGGCTTTTTCTCGTTTTGGGCGCAACTGTGCAAAACTAACAGAATTAACGTCTTAACGTCGGTCTACACCGCCTTGTCGTAGTTCTCCGACAACTGCGACAGAGCATATTTTATTGTCGTCTTTGTACGATGTACCGTTGTTTACACTCGCAAAAACGCAGTGGTCAACGGTAGTCAGACCACGAATTGACCACTATTGGAAATTGACTACTTTACAAGATTGAAATACGCTGTAACGGCGTTTTTCATACATATGCGATCGTAGCTCAGCTGGATAGAGCGTTCGGCTCCGACCCGGAAGGCCAGAGGTTCGAATCCTCCCGGTCGCACCAGAAAACCTCATTGCAATGTGTTTTTTGCAATGAGGTTTTTTGTTTTTGTTAGTGTTTGATTTTCAGAATAATTTTAGCAGCATATCGTCTGCCGCATCGGTGTACTGCCCTTTTCCTAGACGCTCGTTCCTCAGCCTGTTTATAGTGATTCGCATGAGGCGGATTTCTTCTGTAGAAAAAGTAGCTTTTTTATCGGCTGGGAGAGAATCAATTTTCAGTATCAGTCGCCCCGGGTTTTCCGTGTTATGGCCAAGTGCCTTTTCTTGATAGTAATAGGGTGCCAGTGCTTTCAGTAAGATACTTTTGTTTGCGCGTGTCAGCTTGATTTTTCTCGTCATAATCCAATCGCCTTTCCAAGTTTTTCTTGCGCTTTGCGCTTGTTCTTGTCGAATGCATGGGCATAAATATCCAGCGTTGTACTTGCCTGTGCGTGTCCTAACAGGCTAGCCACCGTGCGCACGTCCACGCCCTGCGAAATCAGCAGGCTGGCATTGGTGTGGCGCAAGCTATGGACATTCAAATCCAGCGGCAAGTTGTTAGCTTTCAAAATCAGCTTGAATCTGTATGTGAATGTGCTAGGGCACATAGGCTTTCCGTTCGGTTGGCGGAATAAGTAATCATCTTCAGATACGGTTTCGTTCGCGGTTTGCGCCCTATCCCATTCGCATTCTTTCCGCCACGCCTTGAGTAGTTGGCACATTTCTTTACTCAAATACACCATGCGGTCACCGCTGCTGGTCTTGGGATCTTTAGTAATTGATTCTTGGTGGCTCAATTTCACAACGCCGCGCTGCACATACAGCACGGTGCGCGGCTCAATTTCCCGCCCCCACACAGGCTTACCTTGTGCGACCTGCAGGCAAAGCCACAATGTCAGCCAGCTTTTGCCCGCCTTGCTGGGACCTGCAAACAATGCCAGTCCTGCCGGAAGCAAGCCAGGAACAATCCACTTTACGGGCGGTAGCGGTGTGGAGAGCAGTTCTTCTGCAGTGATTGCTTTCGGAAGTTTTGTAAAAGTCATTTGCATCATCCTTTCTTGTTTGGTATACATCTATTATCTCATAGTATCGTAATTTTGCGTGTAGTAAGTTTTACTCTCTAGTGTTAAGTTGTACAGCTCGCGCCGCCCCACAGCCCCATAGACGCGCCAAATAGCGGCTTTGCGGGCAGCTTCGCCGCCGTGTCCGATGCTGGACATCAGCCCCACACAGGGTGCGTTTGGGGCGCGGTATGCAAGTGAATCAGGTTTGATTCACTTTTTCGTTTTTGATTCAAGAGAGTGAATCAGAATTGATTCACTCTGGAGGTCCGCGGGCATAATGAACACTTCTTTTTGCCATTTGCTCACCTCTTTTTTTGTCGTTTCGTGTAACCATTTTGAATACACCTTCCGGGGAGAAAAAAGAGGCCCGGAGGACTTTACCGATTTTGGTAAAGCCCTCCGGGCCTCTTATCTATTTTCTGTTCTGGCGTAAGGGTACACCTTCCCCGCAAATCTTGATGGAAATTCAATAAAAATCAAGTCATACGCATACTAGCGTCAATCACACAGATAGTAAAAAGACCGTGTGCATCAAAATAAGTGCTTGGGAAAATGTCTTATTTGCCGCTTGCCCCCAGACAGTAGGAACATAACAGGCAAGCCGCTGGCAGCGACCGTTCACTGACCTTGTAAGGATCTTACTGATTCCAATCCAAACGCCGTCACCCCATCTGACGCGTGGGGCAGCAGGAGTATCATTATGCCCTCTCCCCAGTCGTGGGTTATGGTCTGCCGTGACCATGCTGTGCGCCCCACCGGGAGAGTAAAGTACCTGTTATGCTGTGTATTCAGTTGTAAAGGTGCTGCGCAGAGAATCTCTGCAGGTTCAGGATACCATACAGCTTCCCAGCCTGTCAATGCAAAATGCCCAAAGTTGAGAAAATCGTAACATTTGCGTAGCCTCGGGGGGGGGTGGGGTTCACCCCAAAAATGCGTTGTGGATATCCAAACGCTATGCTTGCAAAACCATCTGCCAGCAGGTGGGGGGCTTTTGGACCCCTCTTTCGTCCCAGTCGGTGGGAAAACCGGCTGGGGGAGTGAATCATGCTATGATTCACTCCCTGCTGCCATTTCCTGTTCACTCAGAAAAAGTGAATCATAGCATGATTCACTTTTGGGGAAAAACCGGTTTCGCTTGTTCAAAAAACAGAAGATAATCACTGCTGTTGGCACAGAAATCTGCTACAATAAAAGGAAAACGCTGCCCATAAGTGGTGGTTGGAGGGGAATACAATGCCAACGATTTTGATTGATGCAGATGGTTGCCCGGTGGTTGACCTGACGGTGCGAATTGGCCGGGCCCACGGCGTGCCAGTGAAAATCCTCTGTGACACAGCGCACCGCATCGAGCGGGAGGGTGCCAAGACACTGGTCTTTGACAAGGGAGCTGACAGCGTGGACTTTGCCCTGGTCAACCGGGTGCAGCCGGGAGATATTGTCATCACCCAGGACTATGGCCTTGCCAGTATGTGCCTGGCCCGACGGGCCAGGGTGCTCAACCAGAACGGTCTTGAGTACACAACTCAGAACATTGACGGTCTGCTAGCTCGTCGGCATGAAAACAAAAAGCTCCTCCGTGCCGGCAAGCACCCGAAAGGGCCAGTCAAACGCACGAAGGAGCAGGATGAGGCGTTCGCAAAAGCACTGGAAAAAACACTGTCCATTATAAATAAAAATCAACAAAATAATGATATTTTTCGGAACATGTGATATTATAGATTTAGAGCAATGCAAAGCCTATTATTTTATAACTCTTTGAATAAACGTAAAGAAGGATGTAGAAATGGCTGAAATCATGGGAACTGTTACCTCTGTTAAGAGGTATCTTTCGCCAGAAAAAATAGAGTTAAAGATTATTGTGCGATAATAGGACTAAATCAGAAAGACCTTGAAAACCAAGGCATTCTGGCTTAGTCCCTTCTTTTTTTGACCGAAAACAAAGGACTTTCACAATAATCAAGCAAGCCGGAGGGTGCCGCTGCACACTTCCGGCAGAAGGAGGATATAGTGGGTGCTATCAAAGTCTTCTTGAAGGAGGTTGTGCTTCCAATCGCGCTTGCGTTCTGCCTCGCGTCATTTCTCAAGCCGATCTATATGCCTGACGGCGTATGTGACTACTTCCTTATGTGGATCTGCGTCGGCTTGCCATTCGGCATCCGGAGGATGTGCCTCTGGCTCGTTCCAAGCGGTTACGGCATCTCCGGCTCAGTCGGCATCTTCGCATTGAACTTAATCATAGGCGGTCTCATCGGAGGACTCGCCTTCTTCATCGGGCTGCTGCTCGGTGTCATTCATACCATCCGAGAAATCATCTGAACTACATCGTAAACGAAGAGGGTTTGTTTCTTCTCCAATTTGGAGTAAGAAGCAAACCCTCTTTTTTTGTTGCCCAAAAGCCGGAATATTTGCTGGCGATGCGGCGAAAGAAAGGAGTTTTTAAGCATGAAACGCATGACAGCCGGTGATCTGCAAGCACTGGAATTGCTGATGCAGACCACACCCGGCTTTGAGCATTATGACAGCGGTGTGGATGGCATTCTCCCTGAGTGCCGAAGCTGCCGCTTTCATCGTCCCTTCTGGAAATATCAGTCCTGCGTGTTTGCGGAGTGTCCCTACTGCTGCAATCCCGTTTCAACCCTCAAAAATCAAAGTGGCACATCTGATGCCGGAAAGGAAGCCAGTCATGGATAACAAAATCGAAGTCTTCAAGAATGAACAGTTCGGTGAGGTGCGGACAATCCTCATCGGTGGCGACCCGTGGTTTGTGGTTGCTGATGTGTGCGCATACTTTGGCGTCGCTAACAGAAACCGCATTATGCAGAATGTAGATGCCGAAGATAAGGGGGGTACGCAAATGGACACCCCCGGTGGAGTGCAGACCGTAGCCATTGTGAATGAGTCTGGACTTTACTCTGTGCTGTTTGCGTTGCAGCCCACCAAGGCACGGGGAGTTTCCAAAGAGCATATCGAGGAACGTCAGAAGAAACTTCATGACTTCAAACGCTGGATCACACATGAGGTCATTCCCACCATCCGCAAAACCGGTGGCTACATGACAGACTCCCTTCTGGAACGCATTCAGAAGGAACCTGCGGTCATTGTGGAGTTTGCTCAGGCGTTGATTCTGGAAAAGAATCGTGTGAAGGCTCTTGAGTGTGAGCTGAACACGGCGAAGCCCAAAGCCGATTACTACGACGCCTTCATCAATCCGGATGACTGCACCAATATCCGAACGACGGCGAAGGAACTGAAAATCCCGGAGCGCAAGTTCGTCCAGTTCCTTCTCAAAGAAAAGTACCTGTTCCGCTCTCCTTCCGGGCAGCTTCTTCCCTACAACAAGGACAGCAATGCCGGACTGTTCATCGTCCGCGATTTTGTGACGTACTGCTACACCGGTTCTCAGACCTACTTCACGCCGAAGGGCAAGGAGGTCATCCGAATGAAGTTCCAGAAAAAGTGCGGCGAAGAACTGCTTTCCAAGATGGCAAGGTGATTTTCGTGGCAGTCTATCGCGTAAATAAAAATCGTGGCTATACCGTCATGGCGAACTTCCACCTCCGAGACAAGAGCCTGTCACTCAAGGCGGTCGGTCTTCTCTCAAAGATGCTCTCGTTCAATGATGGCTGGAAGTTCTCAACCAAGGGGCTTTCCGCAATCTGCAAGGAAGGTCCGGATGCCATTCTTTCCGCGCTCCGTGAGCTTGAGACACACGGCTACCTCGTCAGGCACCGGCAGAGAGACGGTAAAGGCAGGATGAGCAGCACAATCTTTGAGATATACGAAGAGCCGCAGGAGTCCACGCCAGAACGGGAAATGCCACACACGGAAAATCCATGTGTGGAGAAGCCAGATGTGGATAATCCACACGGGGATAAGTCCGCACAAATAAATACTGATCAAGTAATTACTCAAGAAAGAAATACTCTCTCAAAGAACTATCAATCCATCAATCTTGATGGGATGGACAGGATGGATGAGCGAAGCGAGTATGAAGAGATTATCAAAGAGAATCTTGACTACGACATTCTCTGTCAGGATCCGAAGTTCGATAAAGACCGCTTCCGGGAGATCATGGACATCATGCTGGATGCCGTCTGTTCCACTGCGCCGACCATCCGCATCAACGGCGAGGATATGCCGCAGCAAGTGGTCAAGTCCCGCTTTCTCAAGCTGAATAGCAGCCACATTGAGTACGTTCTGGAAGCAATGAACAAGAACCCGTCAGACATCCGTAATATCCGGGCGTACCTGTTGACCGCTCTGTATAACGCCTCTCTGACGATAGACAATTACTACTCCGCCCTCGTCAATCATGATTTCTACGGGCAGGACAGATCGGCAGGGTCAAAGAAGCCGAAGACCTACGATTATAGCCTTTGTGAAGACACTCTTTAATGAATACCATCGTGAGCAATGCTCGGAAAGGAGGACAGTGTAAATGAAAATCATCTATCGCCGGATTGTGCCGCCTTAGCGTCGGCAGCAGTCCCCATAATCATTCCAAGGAAAGGAGGTAAACGCAGCAATGCAGGATGAAGTCAACACCAAAGTTGTTGCAATCATGATCAAGGGCGGCAAAATCTCAGCCGAGGTGCTGAAAAAGGCGCTGGACAAGTTCGTTCAGGAGATCGAGAAGGCGCAGAAGCAGATGCAGCAGCCCAAAACCTATCGCGGCAAGCAGTCCATCAAGCATCTGATGAGCCAGAACGCCGCCATCTCCAACATCGAAGTGACGGACGGCAACATCAAGTCCTTTGAGCGGACTGCCAGCAAATACGGTCTGGACTTTGCGCTCAAGAAGGACGTTTCTGTTGAGCCGCCCAGCTATCTTGTCTTCTTCAAGGGACGGGACGTTGATGTAATGACCGCCGCCTTCAAGGAGTTCTCCGCCAAGACGGTCAAGCAGAAGGAACAGCCGTCCATCCGGCACAAGCTGGATCAGGAGAAAGCCCAGAGCAAGGCGCAGCACAAGGAGAAGGTCAAGGTCAAGACCAAGGATCGGGGTGTGGAGCTGTGAACAAACCCGATGTGAAGAAGCTCATTCTTCTGAACCTCCCGTATGTCTTCGCCTTCTACTTTGCGGATAAGATTGCCGCCGTGTTCCGACTTGCACCCGGCACGGAGTTCATCGACAAGCTGACAAACGGCTTTGCCGTGTTCGGCACTGCCTTCGCAAATCCGCTGCCCAGCTTTCATCCCGTTGATCTGCTCATCGGTCTGTCGGCTGGCGTGTTGCTCAAGCTGGCGGTCTACGTCAAAGGCAAGAACCGCAAGAAGTTCCGACAGGGCGAAGAATACGGATCTGCCCGCTGGGGCAAGCCAGAGGACATCAAGCCGTACATGGACCCGGAGTTCTCGAACAACGTCATTCTGACGC
>ENA-UONW01002035-UONW01002035.1-human-gut-metagenome-genome-assembly--contig:-CS52-NODE-2035-length-21355-cov-11.622817_pt1 | contig 21355 bp, 12 predicted proteins | sample MGYA00242463_ERZ724010 | MGnify/ENA metagenome assembly ERZ724010 | reverse complement strand
CTTTGCTCTATCACTCGATGGGCAAACCGGGAAAGATTGAAGTGGTGCCCACCAAGCCCTACACCACACAGACCGACCTCTCGCTGGCCTACTCGCCCGGCGTGGCCGAACCCTGTCTCGAAATAGAGAAGAATCCGGAAGATGCCTACAAATACACGGCCAAAGGCAACCTCGTGGCCGTCATCTCGAACGGTACCGCCGTGCTCGGACTGGGCGACATAGGCGCCCTGAGCGGCAAGCCCGTGATGGAAGGCAAAGGCCTGCTCTTCAAGATCTATGCAGGCATCGACGTGTTCGACATCGAAGTGAACGAAAAGGATCCCGAGAAATTCATCCAGGCCGTCAAGGCCATCGCCCCCACCTTCGGAGGCATCAACCTGGAAGACATCAAGGCGCCCGAATGCTTCGAGATAGAACGCCGCCTGAAGGAAGAGCTGGACATCCCCGTGATGCACGACGACCAGCATGGCACGGCCATCATCTCGAGCGCCGGACTGCTGAACGCCCTCGAAGTGGCAGGCAAGCGGATTGAAGACGTACGCATCGTGGTGAACGGTGCAGGCGCATCGGCCATCTCGTGCACCAAGCTGTATGTGTCGCTCGGCGCCCGCCGCGAAAACATCCTGATGCTCGACAGCAAGGGTGTCATCACCAGCGACCGTGAAAACCTGACCGAGCAGAAACGCTTCTTTGCCACCGACCGCCGCGACGTGCACACGCTCGAAGAGGCCATCAAGGGAGCCGACGTCTTCCTCGGCCTGTCCAAGGGCAACGTGCTGACGCAGGACATGGTACGCTCCATGGCCGACCACCCCATCGTCTTCGCCCTGGCCAACCCCACGCCGGAAATCTCTTACGAAGACGCCATGGCTGCCCGCCCCGACGTACTGATGTCGACCGGCCGTTCGGACTACCCCAACCAGATCAACAACGTCATCGGCTTCCCCTACATCTTCCGCGGTGCTCTGGACACGCACGCCAGAGCCATCAACGAGGAAATGAAGATTGCCGCCGTACATGCCATCGCCGACCTGGCCAAGCAGCCCGTGCCCGACGTGGTGAACGAGGCCTACCACGTGAACAATTTCACCTTCGGCCCCGAATACTTCATCCCGAAACCCGTTGACCCGCGCCTCATCACGGAAGTGTCGTGCGCCGTGGCCCGTGCTGCCATGGAAAGCGGTGTGGCCCGCAAGAACATCGAAGACTGGGATGCCTACTGCCTGCAACTGCGCGAACTGATGGGCTACGAAAGCAAGCTCACCCGCCAGCTCTACGACACCGCCCGCCGCAACCCGCAGCGCGTGGTCTTTGCCGAAGGCATTCACCCCAACATGCTGAAAGCCGCCGTCGAAGCCAAGGCCGAAGGCATCTGCCACCCCATCCTGCTGGGCAACGACGAAGCCATCGTGAAGCTGGCCAAGGAACTCGACCTCAGTCTGGAAGGCATCGAGATAGTCAACCTGCGCCACCCCGACGAAGCGCCGCGCCGCGAACGCTACGCCCGCATCCTGGCCCAAAAACGTGCCCGCGAAGGTGCAACCTACGAAGAAGCCAACGACAAGATGTTCGAACGCAACTACTTCGGCATGATGATGGTCGAGACGGGTGAAGCCGACGCCTTCATCACCGGCCTCTACACCAAATACAGCAACACCATCAAGGTGGCCAAGGAAGTCATCGGCATCCGTCCCGAATACAAGCATTTCGGTACCATGCACATCCTCAACTCCAAGAAGGGTACCTACTTCCTGGCCGACACGCTCATCAACCGTCATCCCGACACGGATACGCTGATTGACATCGCCAAGTTGTCAGAACACACCGTACGTTTCTTCAACCATACTCCGGTGATGGCCATGCTGAGCTACTCCAATTTCGGTGCCGACACGGAAGGAAGTCCTGTCAAGGTACACGAGGCCGTAGACTACATGCAGCAGCACTATCCCGAACTGGCCATCGACGGCGAAATGCAGATGAACTTCGCCATGAACCGCGAGATGCGCGACAAGAAGTATCCTTTCACCCGACTGTTCGGCAAGGATGTCAACACCCTGGTATTCCCCAACCTCAGCTCGGCCAATTCGGCCTACAAACTGCTGCAGGCTATGGATACGGATGCCGAACTCATCGGTCCGATACAGATGGGTCTGAACAAGCCCATCCACTTCACCGACTTCGAAAGCTCTGTGCGCGACATCGTGAACATCACTGCCGTGGCTGTCATCGATGCCATTGTCGACAAAAAGAAAGCAGAACAATGAGAAGACCGCTTTCCAAGTCGCAAATAGTTTGCGTCACGCTGCTTTGGGCGTTACTTTGCTACTATGTACTGGTATACAGCGAACGAATTGACGGTCCTGTCATCCTGATGATACTCATTTCGGCAGCATTGGTGTTCATTCCTGTCATCCAGTCACTGAAAAAGCGGTAATACATTATCGTTTTTCCACCAAAAGCGAGATAAAACAAAAAAAATGATGTTTTATCTCGCTTTTTATTTATAAATTGTTTGTTCATATCATTTTTATATATACATTTGCAACCGCAAGTAATAAAACAACTAATAAAACAAAGATTATGAATGCAGCTAAGGTATTAGAAGATTTGAAAAGACGGTTTCCCAATGAACCTGAGTATCATCAAGCCGTAGAAGAGGTATTAGGTACCATTGAAGAAGAGTACAACAAACACCCCGAATTCGACAAAGCCAACCTGATTGAACGTCTTTGTATTCCCGACCGCGTATACCAGTTCCGCGTTACGTGGGTAGACGACAAAGGTAATGTACAGACCAACATGGGTTACCGTGTACAACATAACAATGCCATCGGCCCGTACAAAGGTGGTATCCGTTTCCACTCATCTGTAAACCTGGGCATTCTGAAGTTCCTGGCTTTCGAGCAGACCTTCAAAAACTCACTGACTACCCTCCCGATGGGTGGTGGCAAAGGCGGTTCGGACTTCTCGCCGCGTGGCAAGAGCAACGCCGAAGTCATGCGTTTCTGCCAGGCCTTCATGCTGGAACTGTGGCGCCACATCGGTCCGGATGTTGACGTACCGGCAGGTGATATCGGTGTAGGTGGCCGTGAAGTAGGTTTCATGTTCGGCATGTACAAGAAACTGACCCGCGAATTCAGCGGTGTGCTGACCGGCAAAGGCCGCGAATTCGGTGGTTCACTCATCCGTCCCGAAGCTACCGGTTACGGAAACGTGTACTTCCTGATGGAAATGCTGAAGACGAAAGGCATGGATCTCAAAGGCAAGTCTGTACTGATTTCCGGTTCAGGTAACGTAGCCCAGTATACTGCCGAAAAAGTACTGCAACTGGGTGGTAAAGTGTTGACCATGTCCGACTCCGACGGTTATGTTTACGATCCCGAAGGTATCGACCGCGAAAAGCTGGACTACATCATGGAGCTGAAAAACCTCTACCGTGGCCGTATCCGCGAATATGCCGAACAGTATCCGGGTGTCAAATATGTAGAAGGTGCCCGTCCCTGGGGCGAAAAGGCCGACATTGCACTGCCTTCAGCCACCCAGAACGAAATCAACGGCGACGATGCCAAGAAGCTGGTGGCCAACGGCGTGATTGCCGTATCCGAAGGTGCCAACATGCCTTCTACTCCCGAAGCTATCCGTGTGTTCCAGGAAGCAAAGATTCTCTACGCTCCGGGCAAGGCAGCCAATGCAGGTGGTGTATCCGTTTCGGGTCTCGAAATGACACAGAATTCCGAACGTCTGTCATGGAGCGCCGAAGAAGTGGACGCCAAGTTGCATTACATCATGGAAAACATCCACGAAAACTGTGTGAAGTATGGCACGGAACCCGACGGTTATGTAAACTACGTGAAGGGTGCCAACATCGCCGGCTTCATGAAAGTGGCCAACGCCATGATGGCTCAAGGAATTGTATGATGCGAAACATATAAGCCATAGTTACAACATACAACAGAAACAAAGTAGAAAAGCGGAGGGTAGCGATACCTTCCGCTTTTTCTTTGCACAAAGTCCCCCTGACAATGCCAAAAATGTTGCATCCTGCAGCAGATATGTTACATGTAACGTGAATGACAACGTATGAAACATATCTTTCAGCCCTATTTCAAACGTCCGCGTACATTTGCACAGGTTCTCGGAGAAAGAGCCGGGAGCTGCAATGAACATTATTATTTAACTTCATAAATTGTAATACCATGAAAAAGGGTATGAAACATTCAGTATGCTATCGCACCGCTGCAGCTTTGTTGCTGCTCGGCCTTACTTGCGGAAATGCTTTCGCGCAAGAAGAAAAGAAGTCAACGGAATCGCAAACGGAAAACTCCAATAAGGAGGAAGGCAACCGCAACGTCATGCTTAACGCTGCCAGTGCCAATGGTCCGCGCGAAATCCAGATCGGCCTTCCTTCGGCCGACGTCAACGTGTTGGAAAACGGTATTCCCGTTACCTATGCCACCAATCCCCATTCGGTCAACTCGCTCTGGCGTGCCGATGCCAGTCTGAGCCACGTAGGACTGCTGAAGATTTCGGAAACAGCCATTACAACCGGAAACATCGGGTACGCCGTCAACTCTTTCACCCAACTGGGACAAAAAGGTTTTCACGGTACACTGAACTATAAAAGCAACCACTTCGGAATGCAGGAATTCTCCCTCAACGTGAACGGCGGCATTGCCAAAGACTGGTTCTACAGCGGAAGTATCTATCAGGACTTCGACCCGGGAACGTTCAAAATCAAATCGACTCCCTTCCAGGACCGTACACAAATCTATAAGTTTGCTCTCACGAAGAAGTACAACGACAATCGTGGCGAACTGACAGCCATCTACCACTACAGCAACAGTCATCCCGTCTATATGTATGCCACCCAGTCGGCTCCATTTGTCTATGTGGGTGACGGAAGCGTAAAAGAGTTTGGCAAGTTTGCCCTCGGAACCACTTCCTACCTGCCGATGGACAACGAGATGATGTTCCGGGATATGCGTACCGGCGAAATCAGCAAAACCAATCTCTACGATGCCGTCCAGAACAAAGGCAGCGAATTCACCCTGATGAACGACTACACCTGGGACAACGGTCTGAACTGGAAGGCCATCCTGAAATATGACCATTCCACCGGTTCCTGCGTCTACCAGACCCCGATGTCGCTCGACCAGAACGAAGCCGGAATCAATTACCTTTACGAAGCGGCCGACGGCAGCATGAAGCCCTATACCGGCGACTATGTACAGAGCCGTATGTCCTGTCTCAACCGCGGTTTTATAGATTCCTTCATGTTCACGACAGAATTGTCGCGCAAAGCAGGCAACAGCACCTGGCGACTCGGTCTGAACGAATGGTATTATGACATCGACTATGCTTCGGCAACCACCATGTACGACCAGTCCGTACCCATGGACGGCAGTTATCCTGTACGGCTCTACAATGCAGACTATGCCACTTATGCCGACCGTACCTATGCCGGAAACGGATACTATTACGACTTCAACAAGAACGCTTCGGAATACTACAAGGGACACGAAAACAAGATTGCCCTTTACTTTACCCACGACTGGGATATAACCGACAAGTTCAATCTGTACTACGGTGCACGTCTGGAATACCAGGCACTGCGCGGTGAAAATGCAGCTGTCAAGAATGCCAACGGCGAATACGTCGGACGTTTTGCCAACTATTACCTGGGTGCTACCGCTTCCGACGGAACCAAGATTGCCGCCACCCCGATGAGCTATGACTGGTTGAACTATGCCCTGACTGCTGCAGCCACCTACAAGCTGACCAAGGCTTTCGGTTTCACCGGTGACTTCACTTACATTACACAACATCCGAAGATTGAGAACTTCGCCCCCGCCACCCTTCCCAATACAGACAAGATTTCCGTTCCGCTGGGACGTGCCGGTATCTACTACAACAACGAATGGCTGAGCCTGACTTCACTCTTCTCTTATATATCGAAGACCAACAACAACTCTACGTTGAATCTGCAACACAAGACCGCAGCCGGCCAGACCGAAATCATGGCCGCCCCGCTGACTTACGACATCAAGACATTGGGATGGACTACCGACGTTGTGACTCACCCGTTCAAAGGATTTGACTTCCATTTCCTTTTCACCTACCAGAAGCCGACTTACAAGAAATACGAGACATCCGTCACCTTCTCTGACGGTTACGTAGGAAAAATCAACGCAACCGGCAATATCGTAGCCGAAATTCCGCAATTCATTGTAGAAATCGATCCCAGCTACATGATTACCAAAGATCTGAAAATATGGACCAGCTTCCGTTACTTCAGCAAGACTTATGCCAACATCAACGACGCCTACTACTTCAACGGCCGCTGGGAAACCTTCGGAGGACTGAACTGGCAGGTAAACAAAAAGCTGTCCCTCGGCTGTACAGTCGTCAACTTCCTGAACCAGACCGGAGCCAAAGGCAGTATCGCCGGAGCCGAACTCATCGAGAAGGAAGACGCCGGACAATATGCCGGACACGTCATGGCCGGCAGCTACATCCGTCCGTTTACGGTAGAGTTCAGCGCCAGCCTGAAATTTTAAACTGAGGTAAAACAGATTGTTTTTCGGATAACATTTTAAATTTGTATCTTTAAACGCTCAAAATAACAAGCAACCATGAAAATGAATTTTCATTATCTGACCATGGCATTGGCAACCGCTGCAGCATTCACAGCTTGCCAGCCTCAAGAGAATGGTATCCGCCTGGAACACCAAGGCGATACACTGACTATCGTTCACATCACAAACCCATCCAAATATCTGATTCTCCCCATTCAGGAGTCTTGTAATGAAGGTAAAGTGAAACTCGTCACCGGCAGTCCTGCCGACATGGCCATGGACATACGTCTGGCCGTAGACAGTGTCGAATACTATGTACCGTTCGCCCTGCCCCAGGGAAGCAAGGAAGCCACCGTCGCCATCAGACGTGTAGCCTCCAACGCCATCTGCTGGGACAGTATCCGGTTGGCCGACAGCTTCGATACGACCAATACCGACTACTACCGCCCCGTCTATCATCATACACCGCTCTACGGCTGGATGAACGACGCCAACGGTCTGGTATACAAAGATGGCGAGTATCACCTTTACTTCCAGTACAACCCCTACGGCTCGAAGTGGGGCAACATGCACTGGGGACACTCCGTAAGCCATGACCTCATCCACTGGGAACACCTCGACCCGGCCATCGCCCGCGACACACTGGGACACATCTTCTCGGGCAGTACCGTCATCGACAAGAACAACAGCGCCGGCTATGGCAAGGATGCCATGATTGCCTTCTACACTTCGGCCAGCGACGAGCACGGACAGATACAATGCATGGCCTACAGCACCGACAACGGACGTACTTACACGAAATATGAGAAGAACCCCATTCTGACTCCCTTTGACGGCCTGAAGGATTTCCGTGACCCGAAAGTATTCTGGTACGAACCCGCCCAGAAATGGTATATGATTGTTTCGGCCGACAAGAACATGCGTTTCTATTCGTCCACCGATATGAAGAACTGGGAATACTTGAGCCAGTTCGGCGAAGGCTATGGCGTACAGCCCAACCAGTTCGAGTGCCCCGACTTCATCCAATTGCCCGTCGACGGTGACAAAAACCGGATGAAATGGGTGATGATTGTCAACATCAATCCAGGCTGTCTCTTCGGCGGTAGCGCTACAGAGTATTTTGTCGGAGAATTTGACGGTAAGGAATTCAAATGCGATACAGAAAAGCGTGTGACGAAATGGCTCGATTTCGGCAAAGACCACTATGCAACCGTCTGCTTCTCGAACACGGGCGACCGTACCATCGCTGTTCCCTGGATGAGCAACTGGCAATATGCCAACGCAACCCCCATCCGTCAGTACCGCGGTGCCAACGCCCTTCCGCGCGAGCTCTCCCTCTACACCAAAGACGGTGAAATCTATATGGCCGCCAACGCCGTAAAAGAAACTCAGGCACTGCGCAAAGGCACAACCGACGTGAACGACTTTGCTGTAAGCGACGAGCATCTGATCAGTCCGCTGGCCACCGGTCCCGAAGGTGCCTGCGAACTGGAGATGGACATTACTCCCGACAAAGCACAGACAGCCGGTTTCCAACTGCTGAACGACAAAGGAGAGAAAGTTGATATATACCTCGACATGAAAGCCGGACGCATCGTCATGGACCGCACACAGAGCGGGATTGTAGACTTGACCCGCCACGGTGAAATGAACGTACACGAAAAAGAGACAGACGAACACCGCAAAGCCGAATCGGTAAACTATATCAATGACTTCGCCCTCGGAACCTGGGCTCCGCTCTCGCTTTGCGAAGGCAAGACGTATCATCTTGACATATTCGTGGACAAGTGCTCCGTTGAGATCTTTGTAGACGGCGGCCGCATTGCCATGACCAACCTCGTGTTCCCGACTGCCCCCTACAACACCTTGCGTTTTTATGCTCAGGGAGGTGAGGCACAGGTGCAGCATATGAAGGTACACCAATTAGGATTGTAACATCAAAAACCAATACCCCATGAAACACCTCATCACAACGGCGGCATTCGCATTGCTTGCCACCACTATACTGAACGCCAGTGACATGAAACAGATACGCATTTCCACCGACCGCACCGACCTGGTGCTGCAGGTGGGCGACAATGGCCGCCTCTATCAAAGCTACTTTGGCGAACGGCTGTTGAATGAAGCCGACCTGAAAAAACTCTCGTGGAGTGTACACCCCGCCTCGGATGGCAGCGTCAGCCAGCGTGGTTGGGAAGTGTACAGCGGTTCGGGCAACGAAGACTTCTTCGAACCGGCCCTGGCTGTCACGCACAACGACGGCAATCCTTCCACATGGCTTTACTATGTTTCTTCTTCCACGCATTCTGTAGAAGGAGGCGTACAGACTGATATCTTATTGCGTGACGACAAATATCCGGTAGATGTCACGTTGCATTACGTGGCCTATCCCAAAGAAAACGTCATCAAGACATGGAGTGAAATCCGCCATCAGGAAAAAAAGCCGGTTGTCCTTTCCGCCTATGCTTCCACGATGCTCTACTTCAGCCATCCGGCCTACTACCTGACAGAATTCAGCAGCGACTGGGCCAAAGAAGCACAGATGAGCACCCAATCGTTGCAATTCGGCAAGAAAGTGATCGATACCAAGCTGGGCAGCCGTGCCGCCATGCATACACACCCATTCTTCATCATGGGACTAGACCAGCCGGCTCACGAAACCCAGGGAGAGGTACTGATGGGGACACTGGCCTGGACAGGAAACTTCCGTTTCACCTTCGAAGTGGACAATGTGGGCAATCTGCGCATCATTCCGGGCATCAATCCGTATGCTTCGGCCTACAAGCTGGAACGCGGTGAGGTGTTCACCACACCCGAATTCATCTTTACGCTCAGCACGAAAGGAACGGGACAAGGCAGCCGCAACCTGCAGGCATGGGCACGCAACTATCAGTTGAAAGACGGCAAAGGTTCCCGACTCACGTTATTGAACAATTGGGAAAATACCGGATTCGACTTCAACCAGGATATCTTGGCCGAACTGATGAAGGAAGCCAAAGACCTGGGAGTAGACATGTTTCTGCTGGACGACGGTTGGTTTGGCAACAAATATCCGCGCAAGAACGACCGTGCCGGTCTGGGCGACTGGGAAGTGACACACGACAAGCTCCCCGGCGGTATCCGGGCACTGACCGATGCCGCCCGGGAAGCCGGAGTCAAATTCGGCCTCTGGATCGAACCGGAAATGGTCAACCCCAAAAGCGAACTTTTCGAAAAGCATCCCGACTGGGCCATCCACTATCCCAACCGCGACACCTATTATTACCGCAACCAGCTGGTACTCGACCTGAGCAATCCGGCAGTACAAGCATATGTTTACGGCATTGTAGACAAGCTGCTGAAAGAAAATCCGGAAATAGCCTACTTCAAATGGGATTGCAACAGCCCCATCACCAATATCTATTCGCCCTACCTCAAGACGGAACAGGAACAACTGTATATAGACCATGTACGTGGTGTATACAATGTCATGAAGCGCGTGAAAGAAAACTATCCCGACGTACCCATGATGCTCTGTTCGGGAGGCGGCGCACGTTGCGACTACGAAGCCTTGAAATATTTCACAGAATTCTGGTGCAGCGACAATACCGACCCCGTAGAGCGCATCTATATCCAATGGGGATTCTCCCAGTTCTTCCCGGCCAAAGCCATGTGCGCCCACGTGACAAGCTGGAACAAGGCTGCTTCCATAAAATTCCGTACCGACGTAGCCTCCATGTGCAAACTGGGCTTCGACCTGGGACTGAAAGAACTGAGTGCGGAGGAATTGCTTTACTGCCAGACGGCAGTAGCCAACTGGAAACGCCTGCAACCGATAATCCTGGACGGCGACCAATACCGCCTGGTATCGCCCTACGAAAGCAACCACATGGCCGTAAATTATGTAAGTACGGACAGTCGCAAGGCTGTTCTTTTCGCATACGACGTCTACCCGCGCTATCAGGAGAAACTGTTCCCCGTCAAGATGCAGGGACTGGATCCGCATAAACGCTACAAAGTGGAAGAAATCAATCTGATGCCCGACAGCAAGCCGGCACTTCCCGCCAACGGCCGTATATTCTCGGGTGACTATCTGATGAAAGTAGGTATCGATGTCTTCGGTTTCCGCCCCATGCAGAGCCATGTGGTAGAACTGACCGAAGTCGAATAAGTTCAAGCATTACATTTATAATACAAGTATTTTTATGACTGCAAAACAACAAATAAAATACGGACGGCTGGTTCCCGTCATGCTCTGCTTCTTTGCCATGGGCTTTGTAGACCTGGTGGGAATCGCGTCCAATTATGTAAAGGCCGACCTGGGTCTGACAGACTCGCAGGCCAACATCTTCCCGTCACTTGTTTTCTTCTGGTTCCTCATCTTCTCTGTCCCCACAGGCATGCTGATGAACCGCATCGGAAGAAAACGGACGGTCCTCATGAGTCTGGTGGTAACTGCCGTATCCCTGTTACTCCCCCTGTTCGGCGACAGCTACGGACTGATGCTCTGCTCCTTCTCTCTGCTGGGCATCGGCAATGCATTGATGCAGACCTCACTCAACCCGCTGCTGAGCAACATCATCACAGGCGACCGTCTGGCCAGCTCGCTCACCTTCGGACAGTTTGTCAAAGCCATCGCTTCATTCCTGGCCCCCTATATTGCCATGTGGGGAGCCACACAAGCCATGCCCACCTTCGGCCTGGGATGGCGTGTACTCTTCCCCGTCTATATGGTGATAGCCGTCATCGCCATCCTGTGGCTGTCGTCCACGCCCATCGAGGAAGAGCAACCTGACAAAGCATCCAGCTTTACCGGCTGCCTGCGCCTGCTGGGCCATCCCTTCATCCTGTTGTGTTTCTTGGGAATCGTCTGTCATGTAGGTATCGACGTGGGCACCAATACCACCGCTCCCAAGCTGCTGATGGAACGGGTGGGCCTGTCCCTCGATGAAGCCGGCTTTGCCACAAGCCTCTATTTCATCTTCCGAACGGCAGGTTGTCTGTTGGGAACCTTCATACTGCAACACCTCTCTGCACGCCGTTTCCTCGCTGTCAGCGTGGCGTGTATGCTCGTTGCAATGGCCGGTCTGCTTGTTTCCGACGCCCACTACGTCATCTATACATGCATCGCCCTCATCGGCTTCGGCAACTCCAACGTCTTCCCCATTATCTTTGCCCAGGCTCTCACTGCCGTCCCTCAACAGAAAAACGAGGTTTCGGGCCTGATGATCATGGGCCTTTTCGGCGGTACGGTCTTCCCGCTGCTGATGGGTGTGGCCAGCGATGCCATCGGACAGAGTGGTGCCGTGGCTGTCATGACGGTCGGTGTGCTCTATCTGATTGCCTATACATTCAAAATGAAACTACATAAACAACAATAACCATGAACAGTCAACCAATCGTAGTCGGAATGGGCGAAGCACTCTGGGATGTGCTGCCCGAAGGGAAAAAACTGGGCGGGGCCCCTGCCAACTTTGCCTATCATGTCTCTCAGTTCGGTTTGGAAAGCCGTGTCGTAAGTGCCGTCGGCCAGGACAAACTGGGTGCCGAGATTTTGGATAACTTCCGTCAGAAACAGCTGTACGGACTGATAGAGACCGTTCCCTACCCCACAGGCACGGTACAAGTGGAACTTGACGCCGAAGGCGTACCCTGCTATGACATCAAGGAAGGCGTGGCCTGGGACAATATCCCCTACACACAAGCCCTGGACGGACTGGCCCGTCAGACTCATGCCGTCTGCTTCGGTTCGCTGGCACAGCGCAGCATCGTCTCCCGCCAGACCATCCACCGTTTCCTCGACGTCATGCCCGATGCCCCCGATACGCTCAAGATATTCGACATCAACCTCCGTCAGAGTTTCTACAGCAAAGAAATCTTGTGCGACTCTTTCAGCCGTTGCAATGTACTGAAAATAAACGACGAAGAGCTTGTAACCGTAAGCCGTATGTTCGGTTATCCCGGCATCGACCTTCAGGACAAGTGCTGGATTCTGCTGGCCAAGTACAACCTGAAGATGCTCATTCTGACATGTGGCGTCAACGGCAGCTATGTCTTCACGCCAGGGCATGTATCGTTCGTCGAGACTCCTAAAGTGCAGGTGGCCGACACCGTCGGCGCCGGCGACTCGTTTACAGCAGCCTTTACCTCGGCCATTCTTCGCGGACGCTCCGTGGCCGAAGCCCACCGGCTGGCCGTCGAAACGTCGGCTTACGTCTGCACCCAACAGGGAGCTATGCCCGTCTTGCCCAAGACATTGACGGAAAGACTGGCCTGATTATTCCTGTTTCATGGAATTTCCGTATCTTTGCAACCATCAAAACTGCAAGAACGGAATTCCATGAAACACTTGTATTATCTTCCCGTCCTCCTTATCCTCTGTCTGCTATGCACCGCCTGCAGACAGAAGAACAGGCATTATACAATCGGCGTATCCCAATGCAGCGACGACGAGTGGCGCACCCAGATGAACAAGGAAATATGCCGGGAAGCCCTGTTCTACCCGGATGTGCAAGTGGAAATCCGTTCGGCCGGCGACAACAACGAACACCAGATAGCCGACATCGAACACTTCATCAGCGAAAAAGCAGACCTGATAGTCGTCTCTCCCAATGAGGCCGATGCCATCGCTCCCGTCGTAGAAAAGGCCTACAAGCAAGGAATTCCGGTGGTTCTGGTCGACCGCAAGATCAACTCCGAGAACTATACCGCCTATATCGGCGCGGACAATTACGAAATGGGCCGCCAGATAGGCATCTACATCGCCAGCCGACTGCGTGGCGAAGGCAATATCGTAGAACTTACCGGCTTGCAGGGATCGACTCCTGCACGCGACCGTCACCGTGGACTGACAGACGCTCTGGCCGAGGTACCCGGTATCCGCCTCATAGCCCAGGCCGATGCCGGCTGGTTCAGACAATCGGCCCAACATGCCTTCGACTCCATCCTCAGCCTGCAACCCCGCATCGATCTGGTCTTCGCCCACAACGACCGCATGGCTTCGGGCGCCCACGACGCGGCTGTCCGAAAAGGCCGTGAAAAGGATATGCTATTTGTCGGTGTGGACGCACTTTCCGGAGAAGGAATGGGAGTGGAAATGGTGGCCGACGGTACACTCGACGCCACCTTCATCTACCCTACCGGAGGCGACCGTGTCATGCAGGTAGCCATGGACATTCTGGAAGGACGGAACTATCCGCACGAAACACTCCTGTCTACCGCACTGGTCAACCGGCAGAATGCCCGCATCATGCAGATGCAGACAACCCACATCGGTACACTGGACAACAAAATAGAAAAACTCAACAAGCAGCTCGACGCATTCCTGCTGCGCTACTCCGCCCAGAGCATGTTCCTTTATGCCTGTATCGTCATTCTGATACTGGTCGGCGCCTTGCTCGTGTTCGTGGTCCGTGCGTTTTGGACCAAAAACCGGCTGAATTCCGAACTGTCCAGGCAAAAGCAACAATTGGAAGAACAACGCGACCAGCTCATCACCCTCTCCCGGCAGCTGGAAGACGCCACACATGCCAAGCTGTCCTTCTTCACCAACGTATCCCACGATTTCCGTACTCCTCTGACCCTGATAGCCGACCCCGTGGACCAGCTCCAGCAGAGTCCCAACCTGAACGAACACGAGCGCTTCCTGCTCAACATCGTCCACAAGAATGTCACCGTACTGCTACGCCTCGTCAACCAGATACTCGACTTCCGCAAGTTCGAGGACGGAAAGCTCCAGCTCCGCCTCAGCCGGTTCGACCTTCGCACCTCGCTGCTGGAGTGGACCGATGCCTTCCGCACACTGTCTTTCCGCAAGCACATCCACTTCCGCATCACGGCCGACGAACAGGCCGACTATACCGTTACGGCCGATGCCGAGAAACTGGAACGTATTCTCTACAACCTGCTCTCCAACGCATTCAAGTTCACCCCCGAGAACGGTAGCATCAGCGTCGGTCTGGCGCTGTTCAACCAGGAAGGCGAACCCGCTTTCCGCCTGCAGGTGACCGATACGGGTGTAGGCATGCCCGCCGAACACGTCCGGCACATTTTCGACAGCTTCTATCAGATAGACGTCCATCACGCCGGTTCGGGTATCGGCCTGGCCCTGGTAAAGGCCTTTGTGGAAATGCACCACGGCAGCATCCACGTAGATACCACCGAGGGACAGGGAACCTGCTTCACCATCGAAATGCCTGTCTGCCAGAAAGGAATGATCGACCCGGATACCACCCGAAGTGCCGCATTGACCAACCTGAAAGAAGGTGCCGTGCTGGCCGCCGACCAGGAAACGCTGCAGACAGCCGACACAGCCACCTCTCCCGAAGACAAGGAAAGCGTACTCGTGATAGACGACAATCAGGACATCCGCGACTATGTACGTTCCATCCTTCAGGACGACTACAACATACTGGAAGCCGCCAACGGTCAGGAAGGCATCCGTCTGGCCATGAAATACGTGCCCGATGTAGTCATCTGCGACGTCATGATGCCCGTCATGGACGGTATGGAGTGTTGCCGCCGTCTGAAGTCGGAACTGCAGACTTCGCACATTCCCGTAATGATGCTCACCGCCTATGCCGTAGACGAACAGAAGATCAAAGGCTACGAGTGTGGTGCCGATTCCTACATCTCCAAGCCCTTCAGTGCCCGCCTGCTGACGGTGCGCCTGCGCAACCTCATCGACAACCGCCACCGCCTGCAGAACTTCTTTTCCGACAAGAGCAACCAGCCGTTACAGAAAGCGGCCGTAACCGATGTGGACAAAGGCTTCCTGGAAAAGCTCCGGGAACTGATCGAACAAAAGCTGCCGGACCCCAATCTGAGTGTGGAAGAACTGGGCGAACAGATAGGCCTGAGCCGTGTCCAGCTTTACCGCAAGACCAAAGCCCTCTGCGGTTATGCTCCCAATGAGCTGTTGCGCATTGCCCGCCTCAAGCGGGCTTCCCTCCTGCTGGCTTCTACGGAAAAGACCGTTTCCGAAATCACGTACGAAGTAGGGTTCAGCTCACCGTCCTACTTCACCAAATGCTACAAGGAATACTTCGGAGAAAGCCCGACCGACTTCTTGAAACGGAAGAAAGGGGAAGGATAACGTAACAAAAAAAGCTGTATTTTTGCTGCCGTATATAATTAAAACTTCAGAAGTCATGAAACAAAAAGAAATTCCCATACTGCTGCTCACAGGTTATCTGGGCAGCGGCAAAACGACCTTGGTAAACCGCATTCTGGCCAATAAGCGGGGAATCCGCTTTGCCGTTATCGTAAACGACATCGGCGAAGTGAACATCGACGCCGACCTTATCCAGAAAGGCGGTGTCGTAGCTCAGAAGGATGACAGCCTCGTAGCCCTGCAGAACGGCTGTATCTGCTGCACCCTGAAGGCTGACCTCATCGAACAGGTTTACGAATTGATGTGCACCGAGCGATTTGACTACATCGTCATCGAAGCCAGCGGCATCTGCGAACCCGAACCCATCGCACAAACGCTCTGCTCCATTCCCCGTCTGGGGGATGCCTATACCCGCCACGGCATCTGCCGACTGGACTGCCTGGTGAGTGTGGTGGACGCCCTGCGCCTGCAAAGCGAGTTTGCCTGCGGTGACAGCCTGACCCGCAAGGGGCTGGACGAGGAAGACATCGAAAACCTCATCATCCAGCAGATAGAGTTCTGCAACATCATTCTGCTGAACAAAGCGGCCGAAGTGAAACCCGAAGAACTGGGACGCATCAAGAAAATCATCCGCACCCTGCAACCCTCAGCCGAAATCATCGAATGCAACTATGCCGACGTGCCGCTTGAGAAACTGCTCGACACACATCTGTTCAACTTTGAAAGGGCTGCGACCTCGGCCGGCTGGATCCGTGAGATAGAACGGGCCGCAACGGAAGAAGAGGAACGCGAAGCGCATGCCCACGACAGTCATCACCACGGACACGAACATGAACATGAAGACGACCATCATCACCACCACCATCATCACGAACACGAAGGAGGGGAGGTGGAAGAATATGGCATCGGGACCTTTGTGTACTACCGCCGGCCTGCTTTCGACATCCACAAGCTGGATCACTTCATCGCTACCCGCTGGCCGAAAAACATTATCCGCGCCAAAGGGGTATGCTACTTCAGCCACAACCGCGACATGTCCTATCTCTTCGAACAGGCCGGCGTGCAGAAACAGCTCACCGAAGCCGGACAATGGTATGCCACCGCTCCCGAAGAAGACCTTATCCAGCTGATGAAACAGGAGCCCGGCCTGCTGCGCGACTGGGACGAGAAATACGGCGACCGTATGCAAAAGATTGTCTTCATCGGCCAACACCTGGACAAAGAACAGCTTGCACACGATCTGGACGAATGCTTGGAATAAACCTTCAAGGAAACAAATGAAAAATAAATGCCCCCAACCGCCAGGCCTGGCAGTGGGGGCATTCTTTATACTGTTAAGGTTGAGTTTCAGGAGGATTACATATATAAGCCGACACAATGGTGGGAGCACCCGAAGCGGTAAAATCCCATATTTTGCCGGCTTCCCAGACGGAACCGTCGTCGGCCGTAAGATTGCCAACCCCAGTCACCAACGTCTGATAGTCAGTACTGCCGGCCTCCACACAATGGTCCGGAGCATATGAGCTATATTTCCCTACGAGAGCAACGCTTGCCCCATCATTGGCCAAAACAGCATAACAGGAGGTCACATGGCCTGTAGTGTATCCGGCAATGGTTCCTATCCCCGATTCATTGCCGCTTACCGAACCTGTAAGAGAAACGTGCGTAGAATAACACCCATAAACATTGGCAGCCCTGTTATTATTATATCCTACGATGCCCCCCATAGCTTCCGAAGAAAGTCCCTGCCCTCCAATGTGGGAATAGGCCGAGTAACTGGCTATCACATCACCACGGGTATTGTATCCGACGACACCTCCCAGACGGGTACTTGCAGCCGACGACTGATGTGTCACCGTAACTTGATTGGCCACACATTGCGCCACAATACCAAAACTATTTTCGCCTGCAATACCACCAGCCATCACACCAGAAACAGTGGCTCCCTCAACGGCACACTTCAACAAACGACCACTTGTAGAAATACCGCTTTCTTCAGAAGAATAACCTACAATACCTCCGGCACGGCTATTTGAGCCATTGGCCGTAATAAGGCCTTGACCGGATACTGTACAATATTCAATCTTTCCATAACTAACTCCAGCTATACCACCCGACATGCCTCCTTGTACATCAGCATGCACCACGACATCAACTACCGTACATCTGTTCACCTGTACACTGTTGTTTCCCACAATGGTACCCGCATATTGTCCCGATACTTCAGAACCACGCACATTGCAATCTTCAATCATGCCCAAACTGGAACCTGCCACTACACCTGCACAAGAACTACCGTTACCCGTCACAGTTGCATTAGAGAACTTCACATCGTGCACCTTCGCTCCCTTAGCCAAAGCGCCAAAGAAACCGACATTGCCCGCATCGCTGGTAATCGACAGGTTATGAATATACCTACCATTACCATCAAAATCGCCGGAGTAACCATTAGTATCCATACTACTGCCTATAGGCGTCCATTTTTTGTCCTGCAAATCGATGTCGTTTTCCAATACGACACCTTGAGTCAATGCATCCGCCTGCGAAGCCCAAGCCATGAGACCATCGGCATTGTAGATATGATATACGCCATCTATCACTTCATAACCCGACAAAGGAGTAAATGAATCGGGAGTCAAAGTTCCTAAATTCAACATTCCTCCAGTTGTTAAAGCTACTTCTTTAGTACCTTGTCTCTTCCAATACCCATTGGACTTATAAAGTGTCAGCGTCAAACCTTTGCTCAGGACAGCAGGGGCGACAACAAAGTAATAAGTGCCTCCCGAAGCCAGAGAACCAGTCAATTCGACCTCCGTTTCACCGAAACTGGCATCCGCAACAGCCGTCGGATCGGAAACTGCGGCATCTATCGACAACGTACCAGCCAATGCCTCTCCGCCGTTCCCACTGAAAACTGCCTTTACAATTGTTTCGTGGATATTGCTGTCCAATGTGAACTTTACCAGCGCACACACATTCCTGAAACAAAGATTCTGTTGCGCGTCGGCCCTTGCAACCGAAGGATTCAACATCGTAACAAAACTACTGCCCTGTGCCGGCTGCAAGGCAGGCAAGGTGGTGGTCACAATACTTCCCGCAATTTTACTATCCTTATCATAAGGATATAGCGCATAGTAAGTTCCTCCGGCTTGGGCAGCCCTACCGGTAAAGGTTACAGACGAACCGCCCTCTGCCGTAGAAAACTCATTGTTGGCACCCGACGGATCGAACAAGGAAATCTTGTCTCCTGCCAACCAGTTTACGGCATTGTTCTCCACCAACACGGTGCGTGTAGAGGCATCTGCAGTAGCATAAAACTCCATCCGTACTTTGTTGTCCGGCAGTATGTTGTCCAACTGTTCGTCTTCTGTACAAGCCACCATAAGCGTGGCCAAAGCCACTATATATAAAATTGGTTTCATAATTGTTGCTGTTTTACCATCCATAAGGATATTCATTAAAACCTTCGTGCGTACTGCTGGCGCAAACGATCTGCTGTGCTTCCATCTCGATGACTGTGCATACTGGAGCTTCATATAATTCTTTTTTTTCCATACGTCGTCTGATTTTTTATTCATTGGGAAAAGATGATGACGGATGCCGGCTTCCATCACTGACAATAACAACAAATCTGAAAGACATTTGCTCACGGTCGGGCCATTTATTTTTTCATCTTCAATAAAAAAACATGCATACAGAGAAATCACTATCTTTGCAACCGCTAACAACAAGACAGAAACCTCAAAATGAAACAGAAATACCAACTGCTCGTCCTCGACCTGGACGGTACCCTGACCAACTCGAAAAAAGAGATTTCTCCACGCAACCTACAAACTCTGCTCCGCCTCCAGCAGAACGGTGTCCGCCTGGTACTGGCTTCGGGCCGACCCACATTCGGCATCGCCCCGCTGGCCGATGCCCTGCACATGAAAGAATACGGTGGTTTCATCCTGTCCTATAACGGTGGCGAAATCATCGAATGGGGTACAGGACGCCTGCTCTACAAGAACCTGTTGCCAGACGACGTATTGCCGGTACTCTATACGGCCGCCGTCCGTAACAACCAGGCCATCCTGACCTACGACAACGAATACATCCTGACCGAAAATCCCGACAACGAATATGTCCATAAGGAAGCATTCCTCAACCGGATGAAGATACGCGCCGTGGACGATTTTCTGGAAGCGGCTCCCCGCCCCCTGCCCAAATGTCTCATCGTAGGCGATCCCGACCGGTTGATACGGACCGAAGCCGAACTATCGCTCCGCCTACAGGGACAGATCAGCGTCTACCGCTCGGAACCTTACTTCCTGGAGCTGGTGCCAATGGGCATCGACAAAGCACAGTCCTTGTCCGTACTGCTGGACAAGCTGGGACTGACGCGCGAAGCGATGGTAGCCATGGGCGACGGTTACAATGACCTCAGTATGATTAAATTTGCCGGTATGGGTGTAGCCATGGCCAATGCGCAGGAGCCCGTGAAACAGGCGGCAGACCACATCACCCTGAGCAATGATGAAGACGGAGTGGCGGCAGCGGTGGAAGAATTGTTCGGCCTGTAACCTCCAGGCTTCATTCCTGCATCAGCCGTTCGTATACACGGGGGTGAAGAAAATAGCGCACATCTTTCCCGGCCTCGATTGACTCGCGGATAAAGGTGGAACTGATTTCGAGTACCGGCGAATCGACCAGACGTACACGGGAAGGCAAGGAGGAAACTTCGACAGGATAACCCGAACGGGGATAAATCAGGATAGGATTCTCGGCCAGCAGGCGTTCGGCCTGATACCAGCGGGTGAAGGAGTGCCAGTTGTCCGACCCGATAATCAGATGGAACGTGTGTTGGGGATAGACTTCCTTCAAACGGTCGAAGGTATGGATGGTATAGGAAGGCTGGGACAAATGGAATTCGAAATCGGAAGCACGAAACTTGGGATAACCCTCTACGGCCAGTTGCACCAGCTCCAGCCGCAAGGCATCGGGCAGCAGGTCCTGCCCCACCTTGAAAGGATTGCGGGGAGTGACCAAAAACCACAATTCATCCAGCCCGCAAAACTCGCAGAGGTAATTGGCCAGGGCCAGATGGCCGACGTGGATGGGGTTGAATGAACCGCTGAAAATACCGATATCCATAGGCGCGTATCAGATTTTCTTTCCCTTCAGGCGAAGGAAAGCAAGGGTGCCGTTCGCAATAGAAACGATCCCAACAAGCCCCATGGCTATCGCCGTAGTGTATTCTTCATACTTTACATTGGCAATGAGCAGATACACAGCGCACACCAGCAAGATAACGTTGACAGCCAGCAGCCACTTGTTCATCTTGCGCGAGAATTTCTTTCCGTTGTAATCTTTCGTCATGCCTTCAGGAATTGGGTGATTACTTCCAGCGCCTCGGCTTTGGCCGTTTCCAGGTCGTCGTTCACAATAATCTTGTCGAACTTCGGAGCGAAGGACATTTCGTAGGCAGCCTTGGCCACACGGTCCTCGATGACTTCGGGCGCATCGGTACCACGGCCCACCAGGCGCTTGCGCAGCTCTTCGACCGAAGGCGGCTGGATAAAGACTGACAGGGAACGGTCGCCGTAAAACTTCTTGATATTGCACCCGCCTACCACATCGACGTCGAACACTACATTCTGTCCGGCAGCCAGCTGCTTTTCGACCTGCGACTTCAACGTGCCGTAGAAGC
>ENA-UONW01002023-UONW01002023.1-human-gut-metagenome-genome-assembly--contig:-CS52-NODE-2023-length-21460-cov-7.623593_pt1 | contig 21460 bp, 15 predicted proteins | sample MGYA00242463_ERZ724010 | MGnify/ENA metagenome assembly ERZ724010 | reverse complement strand
ATAGTATGGAAATTATATTGAAAGAAGACGTAATTAACTTGGGTTATAAGAACGACATCGTGACTGTAAAGTCCGGTTATGGTCGTAACTACCTCATCCCTACCGGCAAGGCCGTTATTGCTTCACCTGCTGCCAAGAAGATGCTGGCTGAAGAGTTGAAACAGCGTGCTCACAAGCTGGAGAAAATCAAAAAGGATGCCGAGGAACTGGCTGCAAAATTGCAGGGCGTTTCTTTGACTATTGCAACTAAGGTTAGCTCAACCGGTACTATTTTTGGTTCTGTAGGCAGCATTCAGATTGCTGACGAGTTGGCTAAGTTGGGTCACAACATCGATCGTAAGATTATCGTTGTTAAAGATGCTGTAAAGGAAGTTGGTCACTATAAGGCAGTTGTTAAGCTGCACAAGGAAGTGTCTGTAGAGATTCCTTTCGAAGTTGTAGCTGAGGAAGCTTGATTTCGCATCGATAGATAAACTTCTAGTATCGGCATATACTTGAAAAAAGTATATGCCGATTTTATTTTAGTCTTCAAACATGCGGCTTCTGGCCAGCATACATGCGCCAATGATACCGGCTTTGTCCTTCAATTTGGATGTCATGATGACTGAGTCTTTGTTTACTAAGTTGAGCGAGTATTTTCGGACTGCTGTTTTGATGGGTTGTGTAATGTAGTCGCCTGTCAGCGATAAAGTACCTCCAATGATTACCAATTCTGGATTGAACAGATTTATTAGTCCGGCTATTTGTCTTCCGAGTTTTTGCCCTATTTCTTCTACAATTTCTATGCAGAGAGGATCTTCTTTGCATGCGGCGGCTATCAGTTCGTCCAATGTGAGTACCCAATCTTTTTGAGAAAGCTTTGCGGATAGAATGGAAGTCTCTCCTTTTTTGATTCTTTCCAGGAATATACGGTGAAAGGCACTGCCGGATGCTTCTGTTTCCAGACATCCTTTTTTCCCGCAATGGCAGATAATCTCATTATCGAATGCGTTTAAGTGACCGAATTCTCCCGAGAATCCCGATTTGCCTGTGTATATTTTCCCTTCAATAATAATGCCGACTCCCAATCCCCAACTGATGTTGACAAAAATGATGTCTTTTTCCCCTTTAACGCAGCCTTTCATGTATTCTCCATATGTCATGGCGCGTGTATCGTTGTCAATGCATACGGGAAATCCTATTTTTTCTGCGATTATTTCGGCTAGCGGGCGCTCAGAGAAATTAAACATACTGAAGCTATAGCCCGATTCTGGATTGACACGACCGGAAATGTTAATGCAGATGTTCATGATTTTAGCGGGAGGTATCTCGGTTTGGTTGATAAAATCTTTAATAAGCCTGCATAACTCTTCCAAGGCTTGCGGAGTGTTTTCAAACCTGTAGGGAATGTTCATTTTCAGATCTAACATATCTCCTTTAAAGTTGATCATGGCAATATTGACAGCAAATTTCTTTATGTCTACGCCAATAAAGTAACCTGATTCGGGATTTAGCCCATATAAGCTAGGATGCCTTCCGCCACTTGTTTCCAGTTTCCCGTAATCATTAATGTATCCTTCTTCGTACATTTCAGATATAAACTTGGTTACAGTGGGAATGCTCAAGTCCAACTCTTTCGCCAGATCTGTGATGGTGGAGCAACCATTATATATATAATGGGTAATGATCTTTTTTTTTAGAAGAGCATTTTTGCTTCCTATTTCTATTTCTTTTAGCAATGCTTGTTTCATACAATTTTCGTAATATAATTCTTGGGTTACAAATATAGTGATTTCTTTATGATAATGTGAAGCTTCTTGTTGTCTGTATGTTGCCTTTTCTTATATGTTGTGCAACATGATTAATAAAATAATTTATTAAAATACGCCATTTTGATATATTGTTTTTATAAATTTGCCTATTGTGTTTTTCTGTGTTGCTTTGGTTGTTGACGATTTTATTGAATTCGTTAAAAATAGTCTGTGATATTTATAGTGATAGTTAAAATGTGATTTGTTTTATGGAAGGTAAAAAAGCATATCCTTGGATTGTTGTGGGGCTACTTTGGGTAGTGGCATTACTCAATTATATGGACCGACAGATGCTTTCCACTATGCAGGAAGCGATGAAGGTTGATATTGTAGAACTGAATAAGGCTGAAGCTTTTGGAGCGTTGATGGCTGTTTTTTTGTGGATATACGGCTTTATGAGTCCGATTGCTGGTATGATAGCCGATCGTTTCAGCCGTAAATGGTTGGTTGTGGGGAGTTTGTTTGTCTGGTCGGGGGTTACTTACTTGATGGGATATGCCGATACATTCCGTGAGTTGTATTGGCTTCGTGCCATTATGGGTGTTAGTGAGGCACTCTATATTCCGTCTGCATTGTCTTTGATAGCTGATTGGCATCAGGGTAAATCCCGCTCATTGGCTGTAGGTGTACATATGACCGGACTTTATATAGGACAAGCAGTTGGTGGGTTTGGTGCAACAGTTGCAGCGATGTTTTCCTGGCATTCGGCTTTCCATTGGTTTGGTATTATCGGCATAGCCTATTCTTTGGTTCTTATGTTGGCTTTACGTGAGAATCCTCAACGTGTTTCGGTAGAACATTCTTCGTCGGTGGGGATGGTAAAGAAAAAGCCGTCGTTGCTCAGTGGCTTGGGTATCTTGTTTTCGACTTGGGCTTTTTGGATTATACTTTTTTATTTTGCGGCGCCGAGTCTTCCCGGTTGGGCTACTAAAAACTGGTTGCCGACTCTGTTTGCCGAGAGCTTGGATATTCCGATGTCAGAAGCCGGTCCTCTCTCGACTATAACCATTGCAGTTTCATCTTTTGTCGGTGTGATTTTTGGTGGGCTACTTTCCGATCACTGGGTGCAGAAAAATGTCCGGGGGCGTGTTTATACGGGTGCTATAGGCTTGGGAATGACGATTCCAGCCTTATTATTGTTAGGATTTGGACACAGTCTGGTTGCTGTTGTCGGTGCCGGTTTGTTGTTCGGGGTTGGTTATGGTATTTTTGATGCTAATAATATGCCCATCCTCTGTCAGTTTGTTTCGTCCAAATATCGTGCTACGGCATATGGAATCATGAATATGACCGGTGTTTTTGCAGGAGCAGCCGTAACGGAGCTCTTGGGACGATGGACCGATGGCGGTAACTTGGGACTGGGATTTGCCATGTTGAGTGTTGTTGTATTGGTGGCATTAGGATTACAATTATATTTCCTTCGTCCTGCAACTGATAATGTAGAATGATTTATGACCTTTTATATATTTAAGTTATGGAGAAAATATTAGGATTGATTGATGCACCGTTTACTCCGTTCTATGAGAATGGTGAGGTGAATTATGAGCCGATAGAGGCTTATGCACAGATGTTACAGAAGAATGACCTGAAGGGTGTCTTTATCAACGGTTCTTCGGGTGAGGGCTATATGCTGACGGAAGAAGAGCGCATGAAACTGGCTGAACGTTGGATAGAGGTAGCTCCCGAAGGTTTCAAGGTGATTGTTCATGTTGGAAGCTGTTGTGTCAAAGCGAGCAGAATGCTGGCTGAACATGCGCAGAAGATTGGGGCGTGGGGGATTGGAGCCATGGCACCTCCTTTTCCTAAGATTGGGCGCATTGAAGAACTGGTTAAGTATTGCGAAGAAATAGCAGCCGGAGCTCCCGGGCTTCCTTTCTATTATTATCACATTCCAGCTTTTAATGGAGCATTTTTGCCGATGACCGAACTGCTGAAAGCAGTAGATGGCCGTATTCCCAATTTTGCAGGAATCAAATATACGTACGAAAGTATCTATGAATACAATCAATGCCGGCTTTATAAAAATGGTAAGTATGACATGCTCCATGGACAGGATGAAACGATTCTTCCTTCCTTGGCAATGGGTGGAGCTCAGGGAGGTATTGGAGGTACTACCAACTATAATGGTGTTAATCTGGTAGGCATCATCGATGCTTGGAATAGCGGTGATATTGAGAAAGCCCGTGAGCTGCAAAACTTTTCGCAGGATGTCATCAATGTTATTTGTCATTATCGTGGTAATATTGTGGCTGGCAAACGTATTATGAAACTGATAGGTCTTGACTTGGGCAAGAATCGTACCCCGTTTCAGAATATGACCGATGAGGAAGAGTCTCGTATGAAAACCGAGTTGGAGGCTATTCATTTCTTTGAACGTTGCAACAAATTCTAATTATTATGGTAGCAAAAGATTATTTGAATACGTGGGCATCTGCCTATAAACGTGAACTTCAGGATAACATCATGCCGTTTTGGCTGAAATTTGGGCTGGACCGTCTGCACGGTGGGGTATATACTTGTCTGGACAGGGAAGGTCGCCTGATGGATACGACCAAGTCTGTATGGTTTCAGGGACGTTTTGGTTTTGTCGCCGCTTATGCCTACAACCAAGTGGAGAAGAAGCCGGAATGGCTGGCAGCGTCAAAAAGTTGCATTGATTTTATAGAGCAGTATTGCATTGATACGGACGGACACATGTTTTTTGAGGTGACAGCCGATGGCAAGCCTCTACGCAAACGCCGTTATGTATTCTCGGAATGTTTTGCAGCCATTGCCATGTCGGAGTACTCCATCGCTTCGGGAGACATGTCCTATGCGGTAAAAGCCTTGAAGATGTTCGACCGTATCCGGTATTTTTTAGCCACTCCAGGCTTTCTGGAACCCAAATATTTACCATCTCTACAGTCACGTGGCCATTCCATAACAATGATTCTGATCAATACGGCGTCGCGGATAAGGGCTGCCATCGCCAGTCCTGTCCTTGATGAGCAGATAGACAGATCGTTGTCTGCCATTCGTCGCTATTTCATGCATCCGGAATTCAAGGCGTTGCTCGAGATGGTCGGTCCGGAGGGTGAGTTTATCGATACTTGTAACGGCCGTCTCATCAATCCCGGTCATTGCATCGAGACTTCCTGGTTCATTATGGAAGAAGCACGGCATCGTAACTGGGACAATGAATTGGTTCAGATGGCTCTCCAAATATTGGACTGGTCCTGGGAATGGGGTTGGGACAAGGAATATGGTGGCATTATCAATTTCCGCGATTGTCGTAACTTCCCTGTGCAGGACTATTCGCAGGATATGAAGTTCTGGTGGCCACAGACCGAAGCTATTATCGCTACTCTATATGCCTATCAGGCCACCAAGGACGAGAAATATCTTGAAATGCACAAGCTGGTCAGCGATTGGGCTTACGCTCATTTTCCGGATAAGGAGTTCGGCGAGTGGTATGGTTACCTCCATCGGGACGGTACGGTGGCACAGCCGGCCAAGGGGAATTTGTTCAAAGGTCCGTTTCACATTCCACGTATGTTGATTTGTGGATATCAGTTGTGTGAAGGAAACCTGTAAAAGTAGGGTATAATTTATTCAAGACATGTTATGAAAACAGGCCGTCTGTTGTTTTGGGGAGCCTTGTTCGGTATTGCCTGTTTAAGGGCAGGCGTTGCTGTGAGTATGGATACGGCTTTGGGAATACAGGGAACTATGCAGAAAGTCAGTAGGAAGGAGAAAGTCTGTTTAGAACAGGTTTCGGAAGGTATGGGAACCGATGAACGTTATTCTCAGGGGGTGTCTGCACTTTTTGCCGGTGTTTCAGGGAATTGCCTCCTGATGGCCGGAGGAGCCAACTTTCCGGATATACCGGCAGCTCAGGGGGGATCGAAATGCTATTATCAGGAGATCTATGCGACTTCTTTGGAAGATACGGTGCTGTCATGGCACAAGGTCGGACAACTGCCGGTACCGGCGGCATACGGATTTTCCGTTTCTACTGATGACGGTATTGTCTGTGTGGGCGGTATGAATGCTCAGGGAGCTTTGTCGTCGGTGTTCCGTATATCGATGGAGAATGATGGCAGGGTGAAGATTGAACAGTTTCCTTCCCTGCCTTGTACGCTGGACAATATGTCCGGTTGTCTGGCGGGTCAGAAATTGTATGTGGTTGGCGGAAACAGGGATGGAAAGCCTTGCAATGCCTTCTATATGCTGGATTTGGAATACCTTTCTGACGGATGGGTCGAATTGTCTTCCTTTCCCGGTAAACCGCGTATCCAGCCGGTTTGTGCGGCACAGAAGGATACGAGGGGTGAATATACCATTTATTTGTGGGGTGGTTTTGCTCCGGCTGCAGCCGGTAAGGAGGCTTCTTTGTCAACAGACGGATATCGGTACTCCCTATCAAGCAAGGAATGGATTCCGCTTCCTGCTCCTGTGAATGCCTGCGGCGAAGCAGTTTCATTGGGCGGTGGGGTAGCTGTTGCGATGGACGACAGTCTGATAGTTTGCATGGGTGGTGTACATAAGGATGTTTTTTTGCAGGCGCTTCGTAGTCCTGCTCCTGACTATTTGTCGCATCCGGCCGAATGGTACCGTTTCAATCGGGAATTGCTGGTTTATCATACAAGCTTGCAGGAGTGGCATAGCGTGTACGATTCTTCTGTACTGGCCCGTGCCGGTGCGGTGGCTGTTCCATACAAACATATGATATTTTATATTAACGGAGAAATTAAACCGGGTGTCCGTACTCCGTCTATAGTTCGGATTGGTTCGATACCGGAGTTGTAATGATGGTTCCCATTGCCGGTGAAACGTTTTCCCATTGCCGGTGAAAGGCTTTCACATTGCCGGTGACAACCATTCTCCTTGAATGTGAAAGACCGGCAGCAGGAGGAATCGGGGTAATAAAAAACGTCCGGCCCATCTCTTTGCGGGGAGGTGGGCCGGACGTTTTATAAGGATATCAATCGATTTATTCGAACAGACTCTTGAATTTCTTGAATATTTTTTCCTTGATGGAAGCGTTGGGCTTGAAGTTGTCTGAGTCTTCCATTTCTTCCAGCGCCTTCTTTTCGTCCTTGCTCAGGGTTTCGGGAACATAGACGCTGACATTGACCAGCAGGTCGCCTGTGCCATAGCCGTTGACGCTGGGCAGACCTTTGTTGCGCAGACGGAGCACTTTGCCCGGCTGAGTACCCGGTTCTATCTTTACTTTCACCTTGCCGTCGATGGTCGGAATCTCTACTGCGCCGCCCAGGGCTGCCGTGGGGAAGCTCAACAGGAGGTTGTAGATGAGGTCGTTCTCCTCGCGGATCAGTTCCTTGTCCGGCTCTTCTTCAATGAGGACCAGCAGGTCGCCCGGCACACCGTTGTGTTTGCCGGCATTACCTTTCCCGCTCATGGAGAGCTGCATGCCTTCGGCCACGCCGGCCGGTATCTTGACCGTTACCACTTCTTCGCCGTAAACGATGCCTTCGCCGGCACATTCCTTACACTTGTTCTTGATGACCTTGCCTTCACCGCCACAGGTAGGGCAGGTAGTACGCGTCTGCATGGTGCCCAGAATGGTCTGCTGGTTGCGGATAACGGTACCCGAACCTTTACAGGTGGGGCAGGTCTCGCTTCCTCCGTTACCTTCGGCACCGGTGCCGTGGCAGTGGGTACAGGTGACGTATTTCTTCAGCTTGAACTTCTTTTCTACGCCGGTAGATATCTCTTTCAGGTTGAGCTTCACCTTGACGCGCAGGTCCGAACCGCGGAAACGGCGCTGCTGGGCACCGCCACCTCCGCCAAAGCCTCCGAATCCGCCGAATCCACCTCCGTGGCCACCGAAGATGTCACCGAACATGGAGAAGATGTCGTCCATAGACATGCCACCGCTGAATCCGCCGAAAGGACCTCCGTTGCCGGCCGCACCGCTCATGCCTGCAAAGCCGAACTGGTCATAGCGGGCACGTTTCTCGGGATTGCTCAACACGTCGTAGGCTTCGGCTGCCTCCTTGAACTTTTCTTCCGCTTCCTTGTCGCCCGGGTTCTTGTCGGGGTGGTATTGGATGGCTTTCTTGCGGTATGCCTTCTTTATCTCGTCGGCCGATGCGTTCTTGTCGACCCCCAGTACCTCGTAGTAATCTCTTTTTTCCATATCCTGCTTGTTGTCTTTATTCTCCGACTACCACTTTGGCGTGACGGATTACTTTGTCGTTCAACGTATAACCGGTCTGTACGCAATCCAGAATCTTGCCTTTCAGTTCTTCCGCCGGTGCCGGAATAACGGCGATAGCTTCGTGGAAGTCTGTGTTGAGCGGCTGTTCCTTGGTTTCGATGACCTTTACGCCGTTTTGTCCGAGTACGGTCATGAACTTGTTGTAAATCAGTTCGACACCTTCTCTGACGGCGGCCACGTCTTCGGCCGTTTCCATGTTCTTCAGCGCGCGTTCGAAGTCGTCCACGATGGGCAGGATGCTGCTGATGCTTTTTTCGCCGCCGTTCAGGATGAGTTCGGCCTTTTCCTTCATCGTCCGTTTCCGGTAGTTATCGAATTCGGCGGAAAGACGCAGGTATTTGTCTTTCATTTCGTCCACTTGGGCCTGAAGTTTCTCTACCTCATTGGGTTCGTTGTTTTCTTCGGCAGCCTGTCCGTTGGCGGCGTTTTCTTCTTCGCATTTGCCTTCCTGCTCCTCTTGAGCGCTGCGGGCTTTCAGCTCTTCTTCGTTCATGGTTTCTTTTTTCGGATCCATATCTTTATTTGTTTTATTGTTCTTGTGGATAAATGGCCTGTCGGGCCTTGGCACGTTTGTATCTATTGTGCTAACAAAAACTTTGCCAAAATGTTTCCTTTTCTAAAAAACGCCGCAAAGTTACGATTTTTATGTCACATTGGCAGTGTAAAAAGCCATAATTAGGATGTGAACGTTCTCTTGTCGGCCTGTATACATCCTGCCGGTAGGATGTTTACAACGTATTTCCAAGATGTTTACGGGATGCAATGTCTGATATGTCATTATAAAGTCGTATCTTTGCATCTTAAATTTTAAGGTATTAGTATTTATAAAGAAAGAAGATAATTCATGATTACAGTTTCTAATGTATCGGTGCAGTTTGGTAAGCGGGTATTGTTCAACGACGTCAACCTGAAGTTTACCAGCGGTAATTGTTATGGTGTCATTGGTGCCAACGGTGCCGGCAAGTCCACTTTCCTGAAGACCATTTCGGGCGAGTTGGAGCCAACGACTGGAACAATCACGTTGGGGCCGGGCGAACGCTTGTCCGTGCTCAGTCAGGACCACTTCAAGTGGGATGCCTACACGGTGATGGACACGGTGATGATGGGCCACACGGTGTTGTGGGACATCATGAAGCAGCGTGAGGCTCTTTATGCCAAGGAAGACTTTACCGATGAAGACGGTCTGAAGGTGTCCGAACTGGAAGAAAAGTTTGCTGAGCTGGACGGATGGAATGCCGAAAGCGACGCAGCCTCCTTGCTGAGCGGACTGGGTATCAAGGAAGACAAGCACTATGTGCTGATGAGCGAACTGAACAACAAGGAGAAGGTGCGCGTCATGCTGGCACAGGCTTTGTATGGCAATCCGGACAACCTGTTGCTGGACGAGCCTACCAACGACCTGGATATGGAGACGGTGACCTGGCTGGAAGAATACCTCTCGAACTTCGAACATACGGTGCTCGTTGTGAGCCACGACCGCCACTTCCTCGACTCGGTCTGCACGCATACCATCGATATCGACTACGGGAAAATCAACCTCTTTGCTGGTAACTACAGCTTCTGGTACGAGTCCAGCCAGCTGGCCCTGCGTCAGCAGCAGAACCAGAAGGCCAAGGCCGAGGAGAAGCGTAAGGAGCTGGAAGAGTTTATTCGCCGTTTCAGTGCCAACGTGGCCAAGAGCAAGCAGACGACGAGCCGCAAGAAGATGCTCGAGAAGCTGAATGTGGAGGAAATCAAGCCCTCGTCGCGTAAGTACCCGGGCATCATCTTTACGCCGGAACGCGAGCCGGGCAACCAGATACTGGAGGTGTCGGGACTGACCAAGTCGCTCGACGACGGTACGGTACTGTTCCGTGACGTAAACTTTAACGTGGAGAAGGGAGACAAAATCGTGTTCCTGTCGCACGACCCGCGTGCCATGACAGCCTTGTTCGAGATTATCAACGGCAACATGAAACCCGATGCCGGACACTATAACTGGGGGGTAACCATTACGACGGCCTACCTGCCGCTGGACAACACGTCCTTCTTCAACACAGACCTGAACCTGGTGGACTGGCTCAGCCAGTTTGGCGAAGGCAATGAAGTCTATATGAAGAGCTTCCTGGGACGTATGCTCTTCTCGGGTGAAGAGGTATTGAAGAAAGCCAGCGTGCTGTCGGGAGGTGAGAAGATGCGTTGCATGATAGCCCGCATGCAGCTGCGCAATGCCAACTGCCTGATACTCGATACGCCGACCAACCACCTCGACCTGGAGTCCATCCAGGCCTTCAACAACAACCTGAAGATTTACAAGGGCAATGTCCTGTTTGCGTCGCACGACCATGAGTTCATCCAGACGGTGGCCAACCGTATCATCGAGCTTACGCCGAACGGCATCATCGACAAGATGATGGAGTATGACGAATACATCACTTCCGATCACATCAAGGAATTGCGGGCCCGTATGTATCAATAAGCCTGAATAGAAACAAGAAGAGGGTGCAGCTCACTATGAACTGCACCCTCTTCTTGTTTACAGAATTTTGCCTTATTGGGCAGACTGATAGACAATCTTATTGGTGGTATTGCTCTCGCCGAACAGGTTCTCGCCCAGCGTTGTTATTTTAGATCCGGTGGCCAGCACCCGGCGCAGGTTGTCGCATCCGATAAAGGCTCCGTACTCGATGGCTGTTACCGATGCAGGCAGAACCAATGTCCCGGTAAGGCGGGTACAGCCGCTGAAGGCACGTTGCCCGATGGTGGTCAGACCTTTGGGCAGAGTGATGTTCAGCATGTATTTCTTTTGCGTGAATGTGTATTCAGGGATGACAGTCGCATTACACTTTTCCATGTTTACCGAAACCAGATTGGGCATGTAGTCACGGATAAGCTTGAAATCCGCTTCGTCCATCTTGCCTTCGATGGTCAGGAAGTTTACATCGCGTGGTTGTACGCCTGCATTCAGCAGCTCGCTGGCCAGGCTTCCCATTTTGGCTATCTGGACAGTGACGGCCGTCGGATTGCCTTCGACAAAGGAGAAGTTCTCCCATCTTTCCTTGTTGCGGTAGGAGTCACTGCTTCCCAGCGGTACAAAAATGGCTGTGATGCTGTCTGCCAGCGCACCCGGCAGCAGGTTGGGAGCTGTTTTCTTTCTGATTTGGCAAATCTTCAGGTTGGTACATCCCTTGAAAGCGGCATCCTCGATGTTCTTGGTCTTTTCAGACAAAATGACATGCTCCAGACTTGCTTTGCCCTGATAGGTCCCGTCAGCATTCTGCTTGCAGAAGGCGTATGCGGGAATGCAGTTTCCCGGGTAGATGTAGAACTTGTCGGGGAAGGTACCGTTCTTTCCCGTATACATGCTGATGGTGGCATTCGAAATGTCCAGTACTTGCAGATTGGTAAATTCGTCCCGCAGATGACGGAAGTCAATGGCGTTGAGTTTACCTTGCAAGGTAAGATGCGTGATTTGGTTGGCTTCTTCTTGTGTCATCAGTTCGACCAGCGTACCGGCTTTGGGTACGTAGAATGTTTTTTTCTTTTGGGCGTATGCCCCCAGCGTGATACAGAGGCTGGCTGCTACAAGCAGTATGTTTCTAACTTTCATAATCGCTGTTTTTAGGTTCGCATACAAAGATACGCAAGATTTGTAGAGAATGGATATCTTTTTTCTTTTTATTTGTATTTTTGTGGCTGTGTTCAGCTGATTTTAGACAATATATATAATAAGGTATGGAAACAGGAAACAAAATGTTATGGAAATCGGTCGGTCGTCTGGCGGCTGATATTTTGTTGTTTTATGTGATAGGAACATGTCTGATGATGTTTCTGTGTATGTTCCTTTTCTTGGGATATAAGTTGGCGGCAGTTGAGATGCCGGAAGGTGGTTTGCTCTCCCATGTATGGGAAACGCTGTTTATGCTGGCGGGTTATCTGAGTGCGGCGGTCTTGATATTGCGTTGGCGTAACCTGCCCCTGTCGTTGCTGGGCTTGTCTCTGAAGGGACGGGGAAAAGACTTGCTGGCAGGTGTAGGTGTAGCCGTGTTGTTGTATGCTGTCGGGTTCGGCCTGTCGCTCCTGATGGGGATGGTCGAGGTGGCTGATGTACAGTGGATGCCCCGTGATTTGCTGGGGGCGCTGATGTTCTTCCTGCTGGTAGCTGTTACGGAGGAAGTGATGCTGCGCGGCTTTGTGTTGGGAAGGATGCTTTCGGAGGGTATGAACCGTTTCGTGGCACTGCTTCTGTCATCGGCCCTCTTCTCGGCGATGCACCTGTTCAACCCCAATTTTGCGTTCCTGCCGTTTGTCAACATCCTGCTGGCAGGTTGCCTGCTGGGCGCTTCTTTTCTGTATACACGTAATTTGTGTTTTCCCATTGTGCTGCACTGGTTCTGGAACTGGCTGCAGGGACCGGTGCTGGGTTATGAGGTCAGCGGGACGGACTGTGGCCAAACATTGCTTACCCTCCGCCTGAAGGGTAGTGATCTGCTGACTGGTGGCAGTTTCGGCTTCGAAGGTTCGCTGCTCTGCACGGTGCTGCTCGTTGTAGGGACATTGGCCATTGTCGGTTATTACGAACGGCGCGGCAGGAAGGAGGTTTAGAGTCCTTCCTGCGATACGCCGCGCAGAGTCAGCTGGATGCGCTTGCGCTCGGTGTCGATGCCCAGTACGCGTACCCTGACGTGTTGGTGGATGGACACCACTTCATTAGGGTCGCTCACGTAGCGGTCGGCCAGCTGGGAGAGGTGTATCAGGCCGTTTTCCTTGATGCCGATGTCCACGAAGGCACCGAAGTTGGTGATGTTGCCCACGATGCCGGGCAGCTCCATGCCCTCGCGCAGGTCGTCCAGCGTACGGACGTTCGGGTCGAATTCGAACACCTTGATAGGGCCGCGCGGGTCTCGTCCGGGCTTGTCCAGTTCCTGAAGGATGTCCTTGAGGGTGGGCATGCCGACGGTGTCCGTCAGGTAATGCTCAGGACGGATGCGCAGGCGCAGCTGCTTGTCGGCTATCAGTTCGCTGACGGTGCAGCCCAGGTCTTGGGCCATCTGCTCCACGATGCCGTAACTTTCAGGATGGACGGCCGTGTTGTCCAGCGGGTTCTTGGCGTCGGGGATGCGCAGGAAGCCGGCGCACTGTTCGAAGGCCTTGGCACCCATGCGGGGCACCTTCAGCAGGTCGCGGCGCGAAGCGAAAGGACCATGTTCGGCACGGTAGCTGACGATGTTCTGCGCCAGTTGCGGCCCGAGGCCCGATATATAGGTCAGCAGATGGCTGCTCGCCGTGTTCAGGTTGACTCCTACGAGATTCACACAACTTTCCACCGTCTGGTCGAGCGATTTCTTCAGTTTCGTCTGGTCCACGTCGTGCTGGTACTGGCCCACGCCGATGGACTTCGGGTCTATCTTCACCAGCTCGGCCAGCGGGTCCATGAGTCGGCGGGCGATGGAGACAGCGCCGCGGACGGTGACGTCGTAGTCGGGGAACTCCTCGCGGGCCAGCTTGGAGGCCGAGTAGATGGAGGCACCCTGCTCGCTGACGACGAATATCTGCATGTCGCGGTCGAAGCGCAGGTGCTTCAGGAAGTCTTCCGTCTCGCGGCTGGCGGTACCGTTACCGATGGCCATGGCCTCGATGCGGTAGGCCTCCACCATCTTCTGTATCTTCTGTGTCGCTTCCTTGGGTTTGCTGACGGGCGGGTGGGGGTAGATGTTCTCGTTGTGGAGCAGGTTGCCCTGCGCGTCGAGGCATACCACTTTGCAGCCCGTGCGGAAGCCGGGGTCGATGCCCATGACACGCTTCTGTCCCAGCGGGGAGGCCAGGAGCAGCTGGCGCAGGTTGGCGGCAAATACACGGATAGCCTCGTCGTCAGCCCGTTCCTTGCTCAGGGCGGCAAACTCGGTTTCGATGGAGGGCTTCAGCAGACGTTTGTAGGCATCCTGTACGGCGTCGGCCACGTAGCGGCTGCAGGCATTATTGCCCCGCACATACCGGCGTTCGAGGCGCTCCAGGCAGGTATCGTCCTCGTCGGGGGCAATGCTCACTTTCAGTACTCCTTCGGCCTCGGCACGGCGCATGGCCAGCAGGCGGTGGGAGCTGCAACGCTTCAGCGGGTCGGACACGTCGAAGTAGTCGCGGTAGTTGGCCGCTTCGGCTTCCTTGCCTTTCACCACGCGGGCGGTGATGACGGCACGGCGGTCGAAGGTCGTGCGGACGGTCTGCCGCGAACGTTCGTCCTCGCTCACCTGTTCGGCTATGATGTCGCAGGCGCCCTTCAGGGCTTCTTCCACGCTCTTCACGTCGCCCTTGACGTAACTCTTTGCCTGTCGGTCGGGGGCGGGGTCTTTCTGGAGCAGCAGCAGGGTGGCCAGCGGTTCGAGTCCCTTCTGGCGGGCGGCTTCGGCGCGGGTCTTGCGCTTGGGGCGGTAGGGCAGGTAGAGGTCTTCCAGCTCGGTGTTGTCCCAAGTGTCAGCAATGCGTTGCTTCAGCGCGTCGGTCAGCTTGCCCTGCGCCTCGATGGTGGTCAGGATGGTTTCCTTGCGTCGTTCGGTTTCCTTCAGCTTCTCGTAACGGTCGCGTATGCTTTCTATCTGCACCTCGTCCAGTCCGCCGGTGGCCTCCTTGCGGTAGCGGCTGATGAAGGGGATGGTGGCCCCGTCGTCCAGCAGGGCAAGGGTCTGGCGCACCTGCTTGTCCGTCAGGGCGAGCGGTGCGGCTATCAGGTGGGGAAACAGGTCGTTCATGTCAGTGATGTTTGGATGAATAAATCGGGCCAAAGATAGTGCAAACGGGCTGAACTGCCAAGCGGAAACGGTGTTTTCGGTCGGAAGCCTCTGCCGGAAGGGCTGTTTCTTCTGTCTCGGCATGAGGGCTGGAGTATGTGTTTTTTCCAAGGAAATTCGTATATTTGCCGTCAGGACGTAACCGTTGGTCCGTGCAGAAGGGCGGACAAGTGTAGGCTTTGTCTTGCCTGTCTCCGTGCCTTGTCCATGCTTCCTGCCGAAGTCATGGAGGAATCATCCGGGATGATTCCTACTATCATCCGCAATGATTCCTGCCATCATCCGGGATGATTCCTCCATGAGGCAGTAGGTTGGAGACCTTACTTTGCAGGTCCGTGGTAGCTTTGTCCTGTGAGTATCATTATAAACTGTAACGAACTATGAGAAAAAAGAACATCTTGTTCCTGATGTGCCTGCTGCTGGCCTTCCCGATGTGGGCGCAGGAGCAGCAGGAAGTGAAACTGAAGCTGGTGCAGACGAGCGACGTGCACGGCAATTATTATCCTTACGACTTCATTGTGGGCCGCGAGGCGGCTGGCAGCCTGTCGCGCGTCTGCTCGTACGTGCGGCAGGAACGCCGGACGTATGGCGACCGGCTGGTGCTGCTGGACAACGGCGACATCCTGCAGGGGCAGCCCACGGCCTATTACTATAATTATATGGACACGACGTCCGTGCATCTGTGTGCCGACATGATGAACTTCATGGGCTACGACGCAGGCAACATGGGCAACCACGACGTGGAGACGGGCCGCACGGTGTTCGACCGCTGGGCGTCGGACTGCCGTTTCCCCATCCTCGGTGCCAACATTGTGGATGTGGCTACCGGGCAGCCACACTTCAAGCCTTACGTCGTGCTGCAGCGTGGCGGGGTGAAGGTGGCCGTGCTGGGCATGATAACTCCTGCCATCCCCGCCTGGTTGTCGGAGAACCTGTGGCGCGGCCTGTGCTTCGACGACATGGAGGAGACGGCCCGCCGCTGGATGCAGGTCATCCGCGAACGGGAAAAACCTGACGTGGTGGTGGGTATCTTTCACTCGGGACGCAATGCCTACGTGATGAACGGCAAGTATAACGAGAACGCCTCGGCCGACGTGGCCCGCCGCGTGCCCGGCTTCGACGTGGTGATGATGGGCCACGACCATGCCCTGGCCTGCGAAAAGGTGGTGAATGTGGAGGGCGACTCCGTACTCATCATCAATCCCGCCAACAATGCCTCCATAGTGTCTGCCGTGGACGTGACGCTGACGCTGCGCGACGGTCGTGTCACCGGCAAGCACGTCTCCGGCGAACTGGTACGGATGGACGGTTACGAACCCGATGCCGAGTTTACAGCTCACTTTGCTCCCCAGCGTAAGGCGGTGGAGCAGTTCGTGTCCAAGCGGATAGGTCGTTTTACCGAGAGTATTTCCACCCGTCCGGCCTATTTCGGTCCTTCGGCCTTCGTGGACTTCATCCATCAGCTCCAGCTGGCCATCAGTGGGGCCGACATATCATTGGCCGCTCCCTTGTCTTTCGACGCGGAGATACGGGCGGGCGATATCTTCGTGAGTGATATGTTCAACCTTTATAAATATGAGAACATGCTCTACGTCATGAGCCTTTCCGGTAAGGAAATCCGCGGGGCCCTCGAGATGTCGTACGCCTTGTGGACCAACTGCATGACTTCGGCCGACGATCCGCTCCTCCTCCTGCGCGACCGTCCCCGCGAGGGAGCTGCCGACCGTGCCGCCTTCCAGAATCCCAGTTACAACTTCGATTCGGCGGCAGGCATCATCTATACGGTGGATGTGACGAAACCCGAAGGGCAGAAAGTACACATCGTGAGCATGGCCGACGGTACTCCCTTCGATGAGGCAAAGATGTACAAGGTGGCCGTAAATTCCTATCGCGGCAACGGCGGGGGCGAACTGCTGACCCGCGGAGCCGGCATCCCGCAGGACGAACTGGAGAAACGCATCCTCTCGTCTACGGACAAGGACCTGCGTTATTACCTGATGCAGTACATCGAGCAGCAGCAGACCCTTACCCCCCGTTCTCTGAACCAATGGCGCTTTATTCCCGAAGACTGGGCGGGACCGGCCTCCAGACGCGACTACAGAAGGTTGTTCGGAGATGGAAACTAAGATACCTCATATAGACTTGTCGCATATCCAGCACTTGCCGATGATTGACTTCATAGGCAACGACTTTGCCATTTTTGACAATATCAAGGATATACCTTTTTCCCATTATCCTAGTCGTCTGGGTGTGGTTTGCCTGTACGTTTGTCTGAAAGGAGAGGGTACAATGTGGCTCAACCTGCAGGAATATAAGGTGGAAGCGGGGATGATGGGTGTTATTTTGCCGGAACAGATTATTCAGCAAGGAAGATATTCCGATGACTTTTCGGGGCTTTTTATTGTTGTGTCCAAAGATTTTGTAGACGGGATTTTACCCACCATGCAGAAGTTGTTTCCGGTATTTCTGCTGGTGAAAGACCATCCTTGTATTCATATCACTCCGGAAGAAGAGCAATCCTTTTGCCAGTACCATTCTTTCCTGCGGAGCAAGGTGCGCCAGCAGGGACATCCTTTCCGTCGGGAGGTGGCCCAAGGACTTCTTCTCTCTTTGTTCTATGAGATATATGGCATCTACCTGCAGCGCAATCTGGAAGTAAAAGGGCCAGAGAATCTGCAGGAAGAACAGTTCCGCCAGTTCATGCGTCTGGTGACCGAGCATTGCAAGCAGGAACGCAGTGTCTCGTTCTATGCCGGCGAGATGTGTCTTTCGTCCAAACACCTGTCGGCTGTGGTGAAGCGGGTCAGTGGACGTACGGCAGGTGAATGGATAGACAGTCTGGTGGTACTGGAGGCCAAGGTGATGCTCAAATCGTCTGAAGCAAGCATACAGGAGATTGCTGAAGAACTGCATTTTGCCAACCAGTCCTTCTTCGGCAAATACTTCAAGCAACATGCAGGTATGTCGCCCAAGGCATACCGAAAACAGCAGGTCGGTCTACAAGACTCCTGAACGTACCCTGCTCAATGTTTCGGGAGTCATCAGCAGATAGGAAGCTATGTGTGAGAGGGGAGCCCGCTTGATGACTTCCGGCTGTGTCTGCATCAGGTTGTTATAGCGTTCGCGTGCCGTCTCAAATCGCCACGAGTCGGCTTTCACCTGCGAGGTAATGAGTGAATGCTCCAGTACTTTGCGGTAGAACATGTTGACTTCCCATGACACTTCGGCAAGCAGCATCAGTTTGTGATGGTTGAGCAGATAGATGGTTCCGTCTTCAAGAGCTTCCATCATCAGTCGGGTAGGCTCCTGTTTCAGCAGGCTCTCGATACACATGGCGATGCAGCCTTCATAGGAAAAGTGTTCGGTTACGTCTTTCCCATTCTTATAATAGAATTGGCGTATCATACCTTTTCCTACCAGAACAATGTTTTGGCTGATCTGTCCTTCGGCAACGAGGAGTTCTCCTTTGGAGAAATCCTTGCGGACGAGAATATTCTCTATTTGTTTTCTGCCTTCAAGGTTCATACCCGGGTATCGGGAGTTGACAGCCAGGTTGACGGTTTCTTTTAATAAAGTGTCCATATCTTGCTTGTTTTTCTTCACGTTTTTAATTTAGGCCTGCAAAGATAACAAAAAACATGGGTTTTTGGTTTATTCGTCGTTCGCTTTATAGGTTTGAAAGTTAGAAGATTATGATTTTGTATGAAAAAACAATGAAAAAAATATGCCGTAAAGCTTTGCACAGTCCAAAACTTTGTCTACCTTTGCAGCGCATTTGAAAAAATGCTGGTCACTAAGGAAGTTTGGGTGAGTGGCTGAAACCAGCAGTTTGCTAAACTGCCGTACGGGTTACCGTACCGGGGGTTCGAATCCCCCAGCTTCCGCACCGCTTTTTTCAAATATGTCGGTGGATTCGTCTAGCGGCTAGGACACATGCCTCTCACGCATGGAACACGAGTTCGATTCTCGTATCCACTACAATTGAATGCACTCTTAGCTCAGTTGGTAGAGCAACTGACTCTTAATCAGTGGGTCCAGGGTTCGAATCCCTGAGGGTGTACAAAAGTGAAGCAACTGCATCGGTAAACTGCAGTTGCTTTTTTTATGCTTTTATTTTCCCTCTCCAAGGATAGTTCCTATCTTTGCAGAGTAAAACGTAAATGTGATATCTTTTGGACTGGTTATATAGTTTGTTTGTAGAACATTCCGCTTTGCAGGCGGTTGTTGTCCTCTCGCTGATTTCCGCAATCGGCCTCGGACTGGGGAAAGTCCGTTTTTGGGGAATTTCCTTGGGGGTAACTTTTGTTTTCTTTGCCGGTATTCTGGCTGGTCATTTGGGGCTTTCAATTGATCCTCAGATGTTGAATTATGCGGAGAGTTTCGGACTTGTGATATTTGTATATGCTTTGGGGCTTCAGGTTGGTCCGGGTTTTTTCAGTTCTTTCCGTCAGGGAGGAGTCCGGTTGAACATGTTGGCTTTGGGGGTCGTATTGATAGGTACGCTGATGGCTGTATTGGGTAGTTTCCTTACTGGCATATCATTACCTGATATGGTGGGTATTCTGTGTGGAGCCACCACCAATACTCCGGCCTTGGGTGCAGCTCAGCAGACGTTGAAACAGTTGGGTATGGAAACCAGTACACCGGCTTTGGGTTGTGCGGTAACCTATCCGTTGGGGGTGGTCGGTGTTATTCTGGCCATTCTTGTCCTGCGTAAGTCGATGGTAACCGATAAAGATCTGGAAGTACAGGAAAAGGAAGGTGAGAACAAAACTTATATAGGTGCTTTCCAAGTGCATAATCCGGGTATTTTTAACAAAAGCGTGAAGGAAATAGCCGATCTGAGTTATGCCAAGTTTGTGATTTCCCGCCTCTGGCGCGACGGTAAGGTAACCATTCCGACTTCGGATAAGATTGTGAAAGAAGGTGACCGTCTGCTGGTCATTACTTCGGAAAAGGATGCGGCTGCCATGACGGTGCTCTTCGGTGAACAGGAGCATACTGACTGGAATAAGGAGGATATCGACTGGGATGCCATTGACAGCAAATTGATATCCCAACGAATTGTGGTAACTCGCCCCGAACTGAACGGTAAGAAATTGGGAGCCCTCCATTTGCGTAACCATTATGGAATCAATATCACACGTGTGTATCGTAGCGGTGTACAGTTACTGGCTACGGCCGGGCTCACATTGCAATTGGGCGACCGTCTGACCATTGTCGGTGAAGCTGCGGCGGTGCATAATGTGGAAAAAGTATTGGGTAACGCTATCAAAAGTCTGAAGGAACCCAATCTGGTTGCTGTTTTTATCGGCATTATTTTAGGACTTATTTTAGGATCCATTCCTATATCATTTCCCGGAATCAGTCAGCCCGTAAAGCTTGGACTGGCAGGTGGCCCTATCGTGGTGGGCATTCTGATAGGAACTTTCGGCCCGCGGCTGCACATGGTGACTTATACCACCCGTAGTGCCAACCTGATGCTTCGTGCTTTGGGACTGTCTTTGTATCTGGCCTGTTTGGGCCTGGATGCCGGAGCTCATTTCTTTGAGACCGTTTTTCGTCCCGAAGGACTTTTATGGATTGGAGTAGGGTTTGTACTGACGCTGGTCCCCGTTCTGATAATGGGTGTGGTCGCCTTTAAATGGATGAAGGTGGATTTCGGTTCTGTAACCGGAATGCTTTGCGGCAGTATGGCCAATCCGATGGCATTGAATTATGCCAACGATACGATTCCCGGTGACAATCCATCGGTATCATACGCTACCGTGTATCCGCTTTGCATGTTCATTCGGGTGATTATCGCCCAAGTGCTGCTGATGTTCCTGTTGGGATCCTAATATTGAATAGAAACAGATAAAAATATAAAGTCATGGGAAACATTACTTCTGAAAGCATAATCAGTGATTTGCGTTATCTCCAGTTGTTGTCGTGCAGTTTTCCGACCATAGCCGATGCCAGTACTGAAATCATTAATCTGGAAGCTATCCAGAATCTGCCGAAGGGAACAGAACATTTCCTGACCGACCTTCACGGAGAATACGAAGCTTTTCAGCACGTGCTGAAAAATGCTTCGGGTGCTGTAAAACGTAAAGTGAACGAGATATTCGGCCACACGCTCCGTGAAAGTGAAAAGAAAGAGCTTTGTACACTGATTTATTATCCGGAAGAAAAGCTGCAGCTGATCAAGGAGCGGGAGAAGGATCTTGATGACTGGTATCTGATAACGCTGAACCAATTGGTCAAGGTCTGTCAGAGTGTGTCGTCCAAATATACGCGTTCGAAAGTGAGGAAAGCTTTGCCGAAAGACTTTTCCTATATCATTCAGGAGTTGCTGCATGAGTCGACGATTGACCCTAACAAGCATGCTTACATCAACGTCATCATCAGTACCATTATTTCGACCAAGCGTGCCGATGACTTTATCATAGCTATGTGTAACCTGATACAGCGGCTTACCATTGATCTGTTGCATATTGTAGGCGATATATACGACCGTGGACCGGGCGCCCATATCATTATGGATACCCTTTGTGACTATCATAACTTTGATATCCAGTGGGGCAATCACGATCTCCTTTGGATGGGGGCGGCATCGGGAAATGATGCTTGTATGGCAAACGTGATCCGTATGTCCATGCGTTATGCCAATTTGGCTACATTGGAAGACGGATACGGCATCA
>ENA-UONW01002020-UONW01002020.1-human-gut-metagenome-genome-assembly--contig:-CS52-NODE-2020-length-21475-cov-7.383847_pt1 | contig 21475 bp, 17 predicted proteins | sample MGYA00242463_ERZ724010 | MGnify/ENA metagenome assembly ERZ724010 | reverse complement strand
ATCCCGTAGGTGGTATGTTTCAAACATAGGGGCCGAATGTTTCAAACATTCCCCCTCTATGTTTCAAACATTTCCCGAAGAACCTTTTACCCACCCCATACGACACCTGGAAGCAAAAAAAGAGGAAACGGTATGTTTATTTTACAAACGCACCGTTTCCCCTTCGATGGCATCAACAAACGACCGTTATTTTTTCATCCGTTCCTTCTGCCGCAGCACCAGCCACAGCAACAGAACGATGACATACGATGCAACGACGGTGAGATACTTCTCCGTCACACTGATTTCCGTATTGCGCGGCAGGAAATAGGCCGCGGTAGCCGTGATGTAAATCAGCAAGTTCATGCTCAGGTCAGTCGTTTTTTTGTTTTTCTTCATATGTTTTCCGTTATCAGATTCTTGTAATCCGCCCCACTTTCTTCTTCCAGATGCCAAACCAGAGGAGTGCCACCAGTGCGGCTCCGACGGCTATGGGGCAGGCATATTGCAGACCCAAGTCGAGGCCTCCCTTGGGTTCGACACAGATGTAGGACGTACATACCGCCGTCATCAGCAGGGCGGGCAGCAGTGTCACCAGGAAGCTGAGGCCCCTGCGTTCGCGCGCCAGCCATACCGTCACCGCCCAAAGGGTGAAGACAGACAGCGTCTGGTTGGCCCAAGCAAAGTACCGCCATATCAGCTGGAAGCCGTCAGCATCACGCAAACTGTAAACCAGCAGGGCAGCCGCGGCCACAAACATGGGGATGCAGATGTACAGACGGCTCCGCATGGACTTCTGCTCCATCCGCAGGAAGTCGGCCACAATGAGGCGCGCCGAACGGAAAGCCGTGTCGCCGCTCGTGATGGGAGCAGCCACTACACCGAGTATGGCCAGTATGCCGCCTACCTCTCCCAGCCAGCTCTTGCTGATGTCGAACACCACAACCGAGGCATCACTGATGCCCATCCCGTTCTCGTGGAAGAAATAAGTGGCCACCGTCGCCCATATCAGGGCTACGATGCCCTCGGTAATCATGGCGCCGTAGAACACAGGACGCCCGTGACGCTCGCTGGTCATGCAGCGGGCCATGAGGGGACTCTGCGTGGCATGGAAGCCCGAAATGGCTCCGCAGGCTATGGTAATGAACATCATCGGGAAGATGGGACTCGTCTCAGCCTTGGGATGTGTGTTGTTCATTCCGTCCCACAACTCGGGCAAGGCGGGATGATGGACGTAAAGCATCACCAGAATGCCCAGTGCCATGAAGATGAGCGCCACGGCAAAGAGCGGATAAATCTTGCCGATAATCTTGTCGACCGGCAGTAGCGTAGCCAGGATATAATAGATGAAAATGACTATGATCCAGAACGTTACGTCAAGCGACTCCGGCGTCAGGCGGGCCAGCAACCCCGCAGGCGAGGCTACAAAGACAGCTCCCACCAACATCATCAGCACCACAGTAAAGGCGCGCATCACCTGCTTGGTGGTCAGTCCCAGGTAGCGTCCCACAATCTCGGGCAGGCTCTCTCCTCCGTTGCGCAACGACAGCATGCCTGCCAGATAGTCGTGCACGGCTCCGGCAAAGATACTGCCCAACACAATCCACAGGTAGGAAGCCGTACCGAACATGGCTCCCATGATGGCACCGAAGATGGGTCCCACACCGGCTATGTTGAGAAATTGTATCATGAAGATTTTCCACGTGGGCAACGGAATATAGTCCACTCCATCGGCTTTTGTCAGGGCAGGTGTGCGCCGGTCGTCGGGTCCGAAGATACGTTCCACCACCCTGCCGTAAAGAAAATAGCCGGCTATCAGAGCCAGCAGGCAAATTGTAAATGTAATCATGGCGTATGTTTTTCTGTTTAAAATCAGGAGTGCAAATGTAATTGTTTCCAAACAAACTGCACAATTTAGCGGCAGTTTTTGTAAATTCGCCCCCGAAAAATAATAAATCATCAATCCCTTGCCTAACGATATGAAGCGTCTGCCCCTGTTTTCCGCCCTGCTCTGCCTGCTGTTCGCCGTTCCCCTGCTTCACGCCCAGCCTTCGCCCAAGCATGAAGTGCGGGCAGCCTGGATAACCGCCGTCTACGGGCTCGACTGGCCCCGCACCAAAGCCACCTCGGCCGCCGGCATCCGCAAGCAGCAGGAAGAGCTGGTCGAAATACTGGACAAGCTGAAAGAGGCCAACTTCAATACCGTCCTCTTCCAGACACGCACACGGGGCGACGTCCTCTACCGCTCTGCCATCGAGCCCTACAACTCCATCCTGACAGGCAAGGTGGGGCAGGACCCCGGCTACGACCCGCTGGCCTTTGCCGTCGAAGAGTGCCACAAGCGCGGCATGGAATGCCACGCCTGGATGGTGACCATCCCGCTGGGCGGACGCAAGCATGTGGCCTCGCTGGGCAAGCAGTCCGTCACCCGCCGCCAGCCCGACATCTGCCTGCGCTACAAGAACGAATATTTCCTGAACCCCGGCCATCCGAAGACCAAGGAATACCTCATGAGCCTTGTCAGGGAAGTGGTGGAGCGATACGATGTGGACGGCGTACACTTCGACTACCTGCGCTACCCCGAACGGGCCCTGCGCTTCCCCGACAATTACGACTACCGCAAGTATGGCAAGGGACGAAGCCTTGACCAGTGGCGGCGGGACAACCTTACCGAAATCGTACGCTATATATATAAAGGTGTCAAGCAGCTGAAACCTTGGGTCAAGGTGAGCACCTGCCCCGTAGGCAAATACCGCGACACGAGCCGCTATCCGTCCAAAGGATGGAATGCCTTCCACGTTGTCTATCAGGACGTTCAGGGCTGGCTGGGCGAAGGCATTCAGGACCAGATATATCCGATGATGTACTTCCGTGGCAATTCCTTCTATCCCTTTGCCCTCGACTGGCAGGAACAGAGCAACGGCCGCCACGTAGTGCCCGGCCTGGGCGTCTACTTCCTGCACCCCAGCGAAGGCGACTGGAGCCTCGACGAAATCAAACGGCAGATAAACTTCGTACGCCAGAACCACCTGGCTGGCGAGGCGCACTATCGGGTGAAGTTCGTGACTGACAATACACAAAACCTCTACGATGCCCTGAAGACCGACTTCTACACCTGCCCCGCCCTGCAACCGCCGATGACGTGGGCCGACAGCATCGCCCCCACCCCTCCTGCCCGGCTCAGCGCCACGCAGATAGCCGACGGATACACCCGCCTGCAATGGGAGGCTTCGGCAGACAACGATACAAGGAACACCCCCACCTACGTCGTCTATGCGTCGGATACCTGCCCCGTCGATACAAGCAACCCTGCCAACATTGTGGCCACAGGCATACGAGGCACAGAATACATCTACGCCCCCATCCTGCCGTGGACAAGCCGCCTCTACTTTGCCGTGACGGCCACAGACCGCTATGGCAACGAAAGCGCGCCTTCGCCCACTGTCTGCAAGGATTAGCCCGGCAAGACAGACAACACCGCCATGCAACGGCCGAGAGATGTCACCGGCACCAAAGGCAGGCTTCCTGCGACCAACCGCCCTTCCCTCACCACTGGAGGATTGTCGTGAAGCCCATGAAGGGAAGCCTCTCGCAAAGCCTCGTTCGAAGCATAATGACGGATGGTGAATTCACCCGTCAGCCCCCTGCCCAAGATACGCTCCGCTAGACGAAGCGCCACAATTCCCATGTTCATGCGCAGGTTGACTTCCACCATCGGATGAATAAAGTATCCGCCATCCTCCGAGCGGCACACCATCATGTCCACTCCCAAAGGCCCCCGATAGCCCGTTTCCGCATAGCTGCTGAGCAGACGGCCGACAACCGTTTGCAGACGTACCCATTCAGCCCGACCTACATAACGCTCCATATAGACCTCGAACGCCTCGGCCGACAACACCCGATTGCCTTGATAACGCCCACGGCCATCGGTCTTGAACAGAGAATATCCCATAAAGCAAATCTTCCCCGCCTCGTCTGCCTCGAACTCCAAGGCAAAATCTTCCACCTTATTATATATAGGAGAAGCAACAAGCATCCCCTGCTCGCGAAGCACCTTCCCGCACCAGTCGGCTGATAAGGCAAAACCGTTCCTGCACCAGCACAAGCCTTTCCCGCTGCTCGACCACGGTGCCTTGAACACTACCGCTCCACGGCTGGCCTCATAAGCCCTACATTCGTCCAGCGTGTGCAACACTTCGGCCTCGCCCTTGTACAACCCGCCATCAGCCAAGCTCTGCAACAACCCGGCCGACGTCTGCCGCGAGGCCAACCGCCGATATGTCTCCAGCCAATCGACCGACGGCAAGGCAGCCGCAGGAACTCCATGCTTCAGAAAGAGCTGACGGACGGCGGGATTCCATCCCCAGGGCACCATCTCCACTCTTTCACCCGCCTGCGGAGCCAAGTCGGGAACCACCTCCACCTTCATGCCGAACAAAAGGCACATTTGCGAGGCATAATCCATTGCTTTCCTGTCGGCAATCCATACCTTTTCGCCTGTCCCCGCATACCACAACGGAAGCAGGGCCAGGTCGCGCATCATGCCCCGCACCTGTTCAGGCGCAATGTAATGCCCCCCGTTGCAGGCCAATGCCAAATCGGTATCGGGATTAAAATAATGTATCTTCATACTTTTTTTCCGTTTCGAGTGCAAACTTACACAAATTTTGCAATGTCTACTTTGCAATTGTATAAAAAAGCTATATCTTTGTGCCCTGATAAGGAGACAACAACATGGAAGCATTTTACCGTACACACGCTTATCTTGTGGAGCATACCAATGCTCCGGTACGCCGCGACCTCATGGATGAGATTGACTGGAACGACCGGCTCATCGGTATCAAAGGCACACGCGGTGTAGGGAAAACCACTTTCCTGCTGCAATATGCCAAGGAAAAGTTCGGCACGGACCGTTCCTGCCTCTTTATCAACATGAACAATTTCTACTTTTCGGGCCATGGCATTGTCGAATTTGCCAACGAATTCCAGCGCCGCGGCGGCAAAGTGCTGCTGATTGACCAGGTGTTCAAGTACCCCAACTGGAGTCAGGAGCTCCGCATGTGTTACGACCGCTTCCCGAACCTGAAGATTGTATTTACCGGTTCGTCTGTCATGCGGCTGAAAGAAGAGAACCTTGAGCTTCGCGACATCGTAAAGAGCTACAACCTGCGCGGCTTCTCTTTCCGCGAATTCCTTAACCTGCAGACAGACATGAAGTTTCATGCCTACACGCTGGACGAAATCCTGAACAACCACGAGCAGATAGCCAAAGGCATACTGGCCAAAGTGCATCCGCTGGACTATTTTCAGGACTATATACATCACGGCTTCTATCCCTTCTTCCTTGAGAAACGGAACTTCTCCGAGAATCTGCTCAAGACGATGAACATGATGGTGGAAGTGGACATTCTCCTTATCAAACAAATCGAGCTGAAATACCTCTCGAAAATCAAGAAACTGCTCTACCTCCTGGCTGTAGACGGCCCCAAAGCCCCCAACGTCAGCCAACTGGCCAACGACATCGAGACTTCGCGCGCCACCGTGATGAACTACATCAAGTACCTGGCCGATGCACGCCTCATCAACATGGTGTACCCGGTAGGAGAAGAATTTCCCAAGAAACCGGCCAAGATAATGATGCACAACCCCAATCTGATGTACTCCATCTATCCCGTCAAGGTCGAAGAACAAGATGTGCTCGACACATTCTTCGTCAACACCCTGTGGAAAGACCATAAAGTGAACCGGGGCGACAAGAACATCCCGTTCATAGTGGACGGTACGCGCGCATTCAAGATATGCCCGGAAGGAGCCAAAATAAAGAACAATGCCAACATGACATACGCCATGCACAAAATGGAAATCGGACGCGACAATCAGATACCCCTGTGGCTGTTCGGTTTCCTGTATTAAAAAAGGAGCACAAAAAAACGAAAGGATATAATAAACAAAAGGTTTTTGATTTTATAAATTCATTTAGTTATGACTAAACAGAAAAAATTCATCACTTGTGATGGTAACGAAGCCGCTGCTCACATCTCGTACATGTTCTCCGAGGTGGCAGCCATCTACCCCATCACCCCGTCGTCTACAATGGCAGAACACGTAGACGAATGGGCTGCCGCAGGTCGCAAGAACATCTTCGGCGAAACAGTATTGGTACAGGAAATGCAGTCGGAAGCCGGCGCTGCCGGTGCCGTACACGGCTCTCTGCAGGCAGGTGCGCTGACTACCACCTACACCGCTTCCCAGGGTCTGTTGCTGATGATCCCCAATATGTACAAGATTGCCGGTGAAAACCTGCCCTGCGTATTCCACGTATCTGCACGTACACTGGCCAGCCACGCTCTGTGTATCTTCGGCGACCACCAGGATGTTATGTCCTGCCGCCAGACAGGCTTCGCCATGTTGGCCGAAGGCTCTGTACAGGAAGTGATGGACCTCGCCGGTGTTGCCCACCTATCTACTCTGAAGGCACGTGTACCGTTCATCAACTTCTTCGACGGTTTCCGTACTTCTCACGAAATCCAAAAGATTGAAAAGCTGGACAACGAAGACCTCGCTCCGCTGATCGACCAGGAAGCTTTGGCCGAATTCCGTAGCCGCGCCATGAATCCCATGACTCCGGTTGCCCGCGGTATGGCTGAAAACCCCGACCACTTCTTCCAGCATCGTGAATCTTGCAACAGCTTCTACGAAGCCGTTCCTGCCATCGTGGAAGACTACATGAAGAAGATCAGCGAAATCACTGGCCGCAATTACGGCCTGTTCGATTACTATGGTGACCCCGAAGCCGACCGTGTCATCATCGCCATGGGTTCTGTAACCGAAGCTATCCGTGAAGTTATCGACTACCTGCGTGCCAAGGGCGAAAAAGTAGGTTTGGTAGCAGTTCACCTCTACCGTCCGTTCTCTGCCAAGCACTTCCTGGCAGCTGTGCCCAAGACAGCCAAGCGCATTGCCGTGCTCGACCGTACTAAGGAACCGGGTGCCAACGGCGAACCTCTTTACATGGATGTTAAAGACTGCTTCTACGGACAGGAGAATGCCCCGCTTATCGTTGGCGGACGCTACGGTTTGGGTTCGAAAGACACCACTCCGGCACAAATCTTTGCCGTTTACGACAACCTGTCATTGCCGACTCCGAAGAACCACTTCACTATCGGTATCGTAGACGACGTTACCTTCACTTCTCTGCCTCAGGAAGCTGAAATCGCCGTAGGTGGCGAAGGCATGTTCGAGGCCAAGTTCTACGGTCTGGGTGCCGATGGTACAGTTGGTGCCAACAAGAACTCCGTGAAGATTATCGGTGACAATACCGACAAGCACTGCCAGGCATACTTCTCTTACGACTCCAAGAAGTCGGGCGGTTTCACTTGCTCTCACCTGCGTTTCGGTGACACTCCTATCCGCTCTACTTACCTGGTAAATACACCTAACTTCGTAGCTTGCCACGTACAGGCTTACCTGCACATGTACGACGTAACCCGCGGTTTGCGCAAGAACGGTTCGTTCCTGCTCAACACTATTTGGGAAGGCGAAGAACTGGCAAAGAACCTGCCTAACAAGGTGAAGAAGTATTTTGCACAGAACAATATCACCGTTTACTATATCAACGCAACTCAGATTGCACAGGAAATCGGTTTGGGTAACCGTACCAACACTATCCTGCAGTCTGCATTCTTCCGCATCACAGGCGTTATCCCCGTTGATCTGGCTGTAGAGCAGATGAAGAAATTCATCGTGAAGTCTTATGGCAAGAAGGGTGAAGACGTTGTGAACAAGAACTATGCTGCCGTTGACCGTGGTGGCGAATACAAACAGCTGACTATCGATCCGGCATGGGCTAACCTGGCCGACGACGAAAAGGCTGCCAACAACGATCCTGCTTTCATCAACGAAGTGGTTCGTCCTATCAATGCTCAGGACGGCGACTTGCTGCCGGTATCTGCATTCAAGGGTATCGAAGACGGTACTTGGGAACAAGGTACTGCCAAGTATGAAAAACGCGGTGTTGCCGCATTCGTTCCTGCATGGAATGCCGAAAACTGTATCCAGTGTAACAAGTGTGCTTACGTTTGTCCTCACGCTGCCATCCGTCCGTTCATCCTTGACGCTGAAGAGCAGAAGGGTGCCAACTTCACTCAGCTGAAAGCTGTTGGTAAGGTATTCGACGGCATGACATTCCGCATGCAGGTTGACGTACTCGACTGTCTGGGTTGCGGCAACTGTGTTGACGTATGTCCGGGCAATCCGAAGAAGGGTGGCAAAGCCCTGTCAATGGTTCACCTGGAAAGCCAGATGGCCGAAGCCGACAACTGGACTTACTGCGTAGAGAACGTGAAGAGCAAACAACACCTGGTAGACATCAAGGCCAACGTGAAGAACTCTCAGTTCGCTACTCCGCTGTTCGAGTTCTCAGGCGCTTGCTCGGGTTGTGGCGAAACTCCGTACGTGAAGCTGATTTCTCAGCTCTTCGGTGACCGTGAAATGGTAGCCAACGCTACAGGATGTTCTTCTATCTACTCAGGTTCTGTTCCTTCTACTCCTTACACCAAGAACGAGAAGGGTCACGGTCCTGCATGGGCTAACTCCCTGTTCGAGGACTTCTGCGAATTCGGTTTGGGTATGGAACTGGCCAACGAAAAGATGCGTGCCCGCATTGCCAAACTGATGGAAGAAGGTATTGCAAACGAAGCTACTCCGGCTGAATACAAAGCTATCTTCACTGAATGGTTGGAAAACAGCCTTGATGCAGACAAGACCAAAGACATCTACGAGCGTATCGTTCCGATGTTGGAAGCTGCCAAAGACAAGTGTCCTATCTGTGAAGGTATCTATAACCTGAAGCAATATATCGTAAAACGTAGCCAGTGGATTATCGGTGGTGACGGTGCATCCTACGATATCGGTTACGGTGGTCTTGACCACGTTATCGCCAGCGGTAAGGATGTAAACATCCTCGTACTCGATACAGAAGTTTACTCCAACACCGGTGGTCAGTCTTCTAAGGCTACACCGGTAGGTGCTATCGCCAAGTTTGCTGCTGCCGGCAAGCGCGTACGTAAGAAAGACCTCGGTCTGATGGCTACTACTTATGGTTACGTTTATGTAGCACAGATTGCTATGGGTGCCGATCAGGCTCAGACTCTGAAGGCTCTGCGCGAAGCTGAAGCATATCCCGGTCCGTCACTCATCATCGCTTACGCTCCGTGTATCAACCACGGTCTGAAGGCTGGTATGGGTAAGAGCCAGGCTGAGGAAGAAAAGGCCGTTAAGTGTGGTTACTGGCACTTGTGGCGTTACAACCCGGCTTTGGAGGCTGAAGGCAAGAATCCGTTCACACTGGATAGCAAAGAACCCGAATGGGAAGGCTTCAAAGACTTCCTGAAGGGTGAGGTTCGTTACGCATCAGTAATGAAGCAATATCCTGCAGAAGCCGAACAACTCTTCCAGGCTGCCGAGGACAACGCTAAGTGGCGTTACAACAGCTACAAGCGTCTGGCCCGTGAAAACTGGGGAGCAGAAGTTGCTGAATAATCAACAATCATCATTTCTAAAGGGAGGAGGCTATGGAGTTTCCTCCCTTTTTTCATATATCTCCTTATCAACATGGAAAAGCACAGGCAGAAAGCATAAAAGGATACGCTTTTCAAAAACCCGATATTCCCTTCCAAGTTCCGACATAACATACCCAGCCATCCCCCAATTGAGAATATTTTCAGCCAAAACAAGAATTTTCAGCCAAAAGTTTTTGTAATATCCAAGTAAATTGTATTTTTGTGTACAATTTTGGTGTAGTGATGACAGAAGAAGAAAAAGAGCTATTGAGTACCTTTGAAGCCAGGCTGCGACATTTAATCTATCTGCATGATGAATTAAAGCGCGAGAATGCTGACCTGAAGCAGCTTCTGGAAGCCAGCCACGAGGATTGTAACAGGCTCAAAGCAGAGTATCAGATTCTGGAGAAACGCTACACAAACCTAAAAACAGCTACGACAATCAGCCTTAACGGTAGTGACGTAAAGGAGACGAAGCTGCGATTGTCAAAATTAGTGCGTGAAGTCGATAAATGCATCGCTTTATTGAATGAATAAAAAGAGGATGTATGAACGATAAGATAAAGATAAACCTGCAAATGGCAGGAGCCTCCTATCCACTCACCATTTACCGTGAAGAGGAAGAAATAGTAAGGGAAGCTGCCAAACAGGTCGATATCAGGCTCAATGCGTATAGACAACATTATCCGGGAGTAAGTAACGAACGGTTAATGGGGATGGTAGCATACCAGTTCGCTCTCGAAAACCTTCGGTTGAAAGACAGAAATGATACCGCCCCCTATACTCAAAAGATAAGGGAACTGACCGAAACGCTGGAAACATATTTTAAGGAAGCAAAACCTTGAAACTAATGAAGAAAGCATAATACGGACAGCTGATATAACAGATTAATGAAACTTTTTGCGCACTGTATGAGTTTTTCTCCAAGACAGAAAAGAACTCCGACAGTGCGCTATTTTATTTATATATAAACTTTTATCAAAATGACAGTAGTTACAATAGTAGTATCCATTGCCTGTTTTCTTGCAGGAGCAGCCCTCTCGTATGTGCTGTTCAAGCATGGTTTGAAGTCCAAATATGACGGTATCCTGAAAGACGCAGAAGCAGAAGCAGAAGTGATTAAAAAGAACAAATTGCTCGAAGTAAAGGAAAAGTTCCTCAACAAGAAAGCGGACCTTGAAAAAGAGGTGGCTGCAAGAAACCAGAAGATACAGCAGGCCGAAAACAAGTTGAAACAGCGTGAATTGGTATTGAACCAACGACAAGAAGAAATACAACGCAAGAAACAGGAGGCTGAAGCCATCAAGGAAAACCTGGAAGCACAACTGGGTATTGTAGACAAGAAAAAAGAAGAACTGGAACATCTGCAACGCCAGGAAATAGAGAAACTGGAAGCTATTTCAGGACTTTCGGCAGAAGAAGCCAAAGAGCGTATGGTAGAATCATTGAAAGAAGAAGCCAAAACGCAGGCACAATCTTACATCAATGACATCATGGACGATGCCAAACTGACTGCCAACAAAGAAGCCAAACGTATCGTCATCCAGACAATCCAACGTGTAGCGACCGAAACAGCCATTGAAAATTCGGTCACCGTATTCCATATCGAATCGGATGAAATCAAAGGACGCATCATCGGGCGCGAGGGCCGAAACATCCGTGCTTTGGAAGCGGCTACAGGAGTTGAAATCGTAGTAGATGATACTCCAGAAGCTATCGTTCTTTCAGCTTTCGACCCTGTTCGCCGTGAAATCGCACGTCTCGCCTTACACCAACTGGTCACCGATGGACGTATCCATCCTGCACGTATTGAAGAGGTTGTAGCCAAAGTGCGCAAACAAGTTGAAGAAGAAATTATTGAAACCGGCAAACGTACGACCATCGACTTGGGTATCCACGGATTGCACCCGGAACTGATTCGTATCATCGGAAAGATGAAATATCGTTCATCTTATGGACAGAATCTGCTGCAACACGCACGCGAAACAGCCAATCTCTGTGCCGTCATGGCATCTGAACTGGGATTGAACCCCAAGAAAGCCAAACGTGCAGGTCTCCTTCACGATATAGGTAAAGTACCCGATGAAGAACCGGAATTGCCACACGCACTCTACGGTATGAAACTGGCTGAAAAATTCAAAGAAAAACCAGACATCTGCAATGCCATTGGTGCTCACCACGACGAAGTGGAAATGAGTAGCTTGCTTGCACCTATCGTACAGGTATGTGACGCTATTTCAGGAGCACGCCCTGGAGCACGCCGTGAAATTGTAGAAGCATATATCAAACGTCTGAACGACTTGGAGCAATTGGCCATGTCTTATCCTGGAGTAACAAAGACCTATGCAATCCAAGCCGGTCGTGAATTACGTGTCATTGTTGGTGCCGATAAGATTGACGACAAACAGACTGAAAGCCTGTCTGGAGAAATAGCCAAGAAGATTCAGGATGAAATGACTTATCCCGGTCAGGTCAAAATTACGGTTATCCGCGAAACACGTGCCGTCAGCTATGCCAAATAATACAAGTATTTGCTGATATAATATCAAAGAGGCTGTATCAAAACATTCTACCTATTTTGATACAGCCTCTTCACATATAAGTATCCCTCTATTTCTTGAAATTAATATCTGTAATCCATGAACCATTTTCAATTTGAAGTTTGTGCAAATAGTGTAGAAAGCTGCCTGGCCGCCCAAGCAGCTGGTGCAGACCGCGTTGAACTTTGCGCAGGAATACCTGAAGGAGGAACAACTCCTTCGTATGGTGACATCGCAACCGCCCGCGAGCTTCTTGAACGTACACGCCTACATGTTATCATCCGTCCACGAGGCGGAGACTTCTTGTATTCACCTCTCGAACTGCGTATTATGTTGAAAGACATAGAAAATGCACGTAAATTGGGAGCTGACGGTGTTGTGTTCGGTTGCCTGACAGCAGACGGTGATATCGACATAAACATAACACAGCAACTCGTGCAAGCCGCCCAAGGCATGTCCATCACCTTTCACCGCGCCTTTGATGTATGTCGTAATCCGCAAAAAGCATTGGAAGACATTATCGGATTAGGTTGCCACCGCATTCTCACTTCAGGTCAACAAGCTACAGCGGAAGAAGGTATCACATTACTCAAACAATTACACGAAGCAGCTTCCGGACGAATCAAACTGTTGGCCGGATGCGGCGTAAACGAAAAGAATATTGCAAGAATTGCCCACGAGACAGGGATAACAGAATTCCACTTTTCGGCCCGAGAAACCCTTGCCAGCAGCATGCGTTACCACAACGAGAATGTATCAATGGGAGGCACTGTAAAAATAGAAGAATATTCGCGTCCCGTCACAACAGAACAGCGCGTAAAAGATACAATTGCAGCATTATACAGAAAATAAAAAAAGAGCGTACAGATTGTACGCTCTTTTTTTACCCTAATGAAAAACCTCTAAAACAAGAGTTCCGCCTTTTTAAGACAGAAAACAGGAGTTTCTTACTTGACAACCTTATTGGTCACCGGATCTGGGAAAATCACTGTCGGTTTGAACGATTTAGCTTCTTCAAAATCCATCAATGCATAAGACATGATGATAACAATATCACCCGGCTGTACACGACGCGCAGCTGCACCATTCAAACAAATTTTACCAGAACCACGTTCACCTTTTATGATATAAGTTTCAAAACGTTCACCGTTGTTATTGTCGGCAATATGAACCTTTTCACCGGCAATCAGATTGGCCGCATCCATCAGATCCTCATCAATAGTGATACTACCCATGTAATTCAGATTGGCTTCTGTCACACGAGCACAATGGATCTTGGATTTCAAAACTTCAATCATCATAGAGTTTCTTTGTTTAAGATTTATATTTCATATTATCAATGAGACGGACATCCCCACAGAATACCGTAATACAACCTACCGCATAGTCCGTGTCATTCCAATTTTCAATTTGTTGCAAGGTATTTCCATCAACCAGCTCAAAATATTCCAAACGAAGGCCGGGGGCATTTTCAATCGCATTTTCAACAAACTGCTTGGTTTCAGCCACCGTATGGTCAATAGCATAGCTACGGCTTTCGAATAAAGTCTGGGATATTTTCAAGGCATTTTGACGTTCTTCAGCCGACAAACGCGCATTACGGCTACTCAACGCCAAACCATCCTCTTCACGAACGATAGGACATCCTACAATTTCTAACGGAAATTTCATTTGACGAACCATTTCGCGGATAATAGCCAACTGTTGGAAATCCTTTTCACCGAAATAAGCGCGATCCGGTTTTACCATATCGAACAACTTACTTACAATCTGACACACACCATTGAAGTGCCCTGGACGATATACGCCTTCCATCACCGTATCCAAAGGTGCAAAACTGAATTGCCTCGTATCTGGCTCCGGATAAATCTCCTCAACTGAAGGTGCAAAAGCTATCGCCGCACCACATTGCTCCAAAAGACTGCAATCAGCCTCCAACGTACGAGGATATTTCTCCAAATCGTTCTTGTCATTAAATTGGGTGGGATTGACAAACACACTGACTACCGTAGCGTCATTTTCCGACACACTGCGCTTCACCAGCGAAGCATGACCTGCATGCAAAGCACCCATTGTAGGAACCAAGCCTACCGTCTTACCCTGGGCCCGCAAAGCAGCCAATTTAGCCTGCAAGTCCTTGATAGAATGTACTATTTCCATTACTTTTAAGTTTGATAATTACAGGGTTGTTTCAAAAACGGCTGCAAAATAAGCTATTATTTACCACATAACGAAGAAATATCGCATTTTTTCTGAAAAAACAATCAGACAAAAAGCCCAATACAATTCCAATGCAAGATTGAGACACAAGTACTTAACAAATCATAAGGAATTATAGCCAACCCTTTTTTGGCATAATGAGCGTTTTTTTTGTAACTTTGCAAAATAATTGAGAACTGATTATGACAAAGGCTAACAAGGTTTTATTTATAACACAAGAAATTACCCCTTACGTCCCAGAAACTGAAGTATCCCTGACAGGCCGGCATCTGCCACAGGCCATTCAGGAAAGAGGTAGAGAAATCAGGACTTTCATGCCCAAATGGGGAAACATTAACGAACGCCGCAACCAGCTCCATGAGGTAATTCGTCTGTCGGGAATGAATCTTATCATTGACGACACCGACCACCCGCTCATCATCAAAGTTGCCTCCATACAATCGGCACGCATGCAAGTATACTTCATCGACAATGACGACTACTTTCAAAACCGTTTGCAGGCAACAGACGAAAATGGAATAGAATATGAGGACAACGATGCACGTACCATCTTTTATGCACGTGGTGTACTTGAAACCGTAAAAAAATTGCGCTGGTGCCCGGATGTAATCCATTGCCACAGCTGGATGACTGCCTTGGCTCCGCTATACATTAAAAAAGCCTATCGTGACGAACCCTCTTTCAGAAGTTCAAAAGTTGTCTTTTCATTATACGAAGATAAATTTGACCAACCTTTTCATGCAGATTATGCCAATAAACTTATGTTAAAGGGCATTGCTAAAAAAGATATTGCCGTATTGAAAGAGCCGATTGACTTTACAACAGTTTGCAAATTGGCCGTCGAACATTCTGATGGAATTGTCCAGCAAAGTCCAAATGCCAATAAAGAAGTTTTGGATTATGCACGAAGCTTAGGCAAACCAATACTGGAATATCAAGATACCGATGATTTTGCAGACCGTTGCAATCGTTTTTACGATCTGGTTGCAGAAACTGAATAACTTTATTATAAAAGGACCTCACTCAAATGATGAAAACAAAATATATAGGAGCATTACTCCTAACTGCAATAACATTGTTGGTAGCTTGTGATGATACCACCAATACTTTAGGCATGGACATGCTTCCCGACTCAGACAAGATGTCGGCACACACAAAGACTTTCAATGTCACAACTTGTTCCTATTTGGCCGATTCCGTTTATGCTAAGACGAGTACAGGCTATGTAGGACGATTTACAGATCCTGATTTTGGAAGTTACACCTCCAGTTTCCTGACAGAATTAAATTGTACAGACGGTTTTAAATTCTCAGATATTCTTCCGGATGTATATGGAGAATATACTGAAAACGACACTCTCAAAGGAAAAGGTACACTGGTCGATGAAAATGTCAGAGGAGTGAGACTGATTGTATATTATAGCACTTGGTTTGGAGACTCACTGAATGCCTGCCGTATGAGCGCCTACAAACTGAATGAGAAGTGGATAAACGAGCGTAAAGATGAAACCAGACGCTACCGATATACAGATATTGACACTGAATTATATAAAGGAGATTTATTGGGACGTAAAGCTTATACCGCATACGATGCAACTGTTCCCGATTCTATTCGCAATGCCACTGATTCCAACGGGAATCCCGCCTATTCACCCAGTATCGTTTTCAATTTAGACACCGAACTGGGACAGCAAATCTATGATTTAAATAAAAGTAATCCTGAATATTTCAATAATTCGGATGCTTTTATTGAACATGTATTCCCTGGTGTATGTATTCAAAATGATTATGGTGACGGTACCATTTTGTACGTAGATCGTGTTGATATGGAATTTTCTTTTGAATTCCACTATGTAGACAGCCTAGGAATAAAGCTCACAAAAAAAGTAGACGATGAAAATGGAAGCATCGGAGAAGACTCTACTTATATAGGTAGACAGACTTTATTTGCTTCAACCAAAGAAGTTATCCAAGCCAATCATTTCGAGAACTCTGATAAATTAATTGAAAAGGCCAACGAAAAAGGTTGGACCTATATTAAATCGCCTGCCGGCATCTTTACCGAAGCAACCCTACCCTACGATGAAATTTATCAAGAGTTGACTAATGATACGCTGAATGCCGTAAAACTGACATTCACGAACTATAACGAAAAGAACGACTATAAATTCAGCATGGATGCTCCCAGCAATGTATTGTTGTTGCGTAAGCAGGATTTGAAGACATTCTTTGAGGAGAATCAGGTAAACGATAATATAACATCGTTTACAGCAACCCACAACAGTGTGGCAACCAACCAGTATACCTTCCAAAACATAGCCCGGTTGGTTACGACCTGTATCAACGAAAAGAAAGCGGCCAGAGATGAAGCTCAAAAGAATGCGACGAATTGGGATGAAGAAGCATGGAATAACGAATGGAATGAACAACATCCTGATTGGAACAAAGTACTATTGATACCAGTTACCATTTCAACCCAAAGTTCCGGCTCCAGCAGCAGTACAATCACGGGTATCCAACATGATTTGCAACCCAGTTATGCTAAACTGCAAGGTGGTATTGAGGGACCACAATTAACATTGGAGGTGACATACACTAGTTTCGAACAATAATCTCTCTTCCAAGAAGCAATTTTGTTTGTTATAAAATAATCTCCATAAAAAAACTCCCACTTTTAAAAAGTGGGAGTTTTTTATCATATCATTTCATCTTCATTCCTTTATCTTGGCCGCAGCAACTTTCTTTTTGGCTGTTGTTTTAGTAGCCGGCTTTTTCACAGCAGCTTTCTTCTCAACCTTCTTTTCAGCTTCTCCTTTCTCTTTTATCAGTTTTCTGCGAACATCATTAAGTTCTTTCTGCAATTCCTCAATCTCGTCTCCCTGATTCTTGATTGTAGTAAGCAATGCATTCAATTCCTCGTTATCAATATCAACCGGATATAATGAGTCAACCCGCTTGATAAAATCACCCAAGATATTCATATAGTTGGTAAACGCATCATAAGGAGATTCATAAATTCCCCGATAAAGCGAAATACTGGAACTCTTGGTAGTCATAAACCGGAAATTATTGCTGGCCTGCAAATAATCCCAGTCCTGCTTAATTCGACGGTCATCGCACAAATGAACACGTTCGGCAACACTATACAGTTTGTTGAATGCCTCACGCTGCATTACGTTTCCAAGCCAACAACTCGTATCTCTTTCCTCATCGGCCCAAGAAAGCGGATAAGGAACATCAAGCTGAGAAACAGACTTAAGTTTTGTTACAATTTCGGTTGGAGTGGAGAAAGTGATCCCCTTCTCTTTCGCACAGGCGGGAAGTGCCTTGAAGAACTCCAGAATATTGGAAGACAATGGCTGATACTTGCCTAATGCACAGAGTTCCATAAAGATATTAATTACCTGTTCCTCCTGTGGCAAGGAATCAATCCAAGAAATATACTTGTCTGCAAACAAAGGATATTCACTCCAATCAGAATTGGAAAAACGCAAACTGATATCATCCGAAAGTTTGAAATCGCGCAACAGCAACTTCAAATTCGGATTCATATTGCAATGATAAACATAATGCGAACTCTTCCATCCCAAAACATGTTTGGCGCCTTCTGTCAACATACCTTTGAAGCCCAAACTTGCAACTACCGCACCAATCTCATCATTATAAATCAAGCTGGAATTACGAACAACCTTAGGAGCCTTGCCAAACATTTGCTTCATTTTGGCACTTTGCCTCATTAGTTCCTCTTTGAAACATTCCTCATTGGCCAAAGAAGAGAGGCCATGAGAATATGGTTCAGCCAAGAACTCACAGCAACCGGTATCATTCAACTGATGCAAGAGATCCACGACTACAGGCGCATACATTTCCAACTGCTCCAAAGCAACACCTGAAATGGAAAAAGCGACCTTAAAACTACCACCTGAATTTTTCACCATTTCCAGCAAGGTAGTCAAAGCCGGAATATAGGAATTCTCAGCTACATCACTGATACTTGTTTCATTAGCATAATCATCATAATAATAATGATCAGTACCTATATCAAAGAAACGATAACGTTTCAAATGAATAATCTGATGTATTTCAAAATAAAGACAAATCGTTCTCATGTTCTATTCTTTTTTGTTATTTTCCATAATTTCTTAATACATTCTCATAAAGAGCACGGATTCGTAGACCGACTTTCTCCCATGTGATACCATCAACCTCCTTCTTCCCCTCTTCTTGCAGATATTGGAACAGAGCTGGATTGGTACAAATGGAATATATGGCATCGGCCATTGCATGAATATCCCAATAGTCGGTCTTGATTACCTTATCCAGAATCTCCCCACATCCCGACTGCTTGGAAATAATGGATGGAGTACCACACTGCATGGCTTCCAACGGTGCAATACCGAAAGGTTCCGATACAGATGGCATGACGAAGACATCACTGTTTTTATAAACCTCATACACCTGCCGGCCTTTCATAAAACCGGGGAAATGGAAACGGTCAGCAATTCCACGTTCGGCAGCCAGATTGATCATGGCATTCAACATATCACCCGAACCCGCCATAACAAAACGAATATTACGCGTACGTTTCAAAACCATGGCAGCAGCTTCCACAAAATATTCAGGCCCCTTCTGCATGGTTATACGTCCCAAGAAAGTCACAATCTTTTCCTTTGAATGATCCGGGCGGGGAATATCCTGCAAATCTTGCGAAAGAGGATAAACGGCATTATGCATGGCAAACACCTTCCGCGGATCCTGATGGTATTCATTGATAACTGTGCGACGGGTCAGTTCCGACACACACATGATGCAATCTGCATAGTCCATACCATTCTTCTCAATAGAATAGACCGTCGGATTGACTTTACCGCGGGAACGGTCAAAATCGGTGGCATGCACGTGAATACAAAGAGGCTTTCCACTCACCATCTTGGCATGTACACCGGCAGGATAAGTCAGCCAGTCGTGAGCATGAATAATATCAAATTCTTCCTTACGTGCCACTACTCCGGCTATGATGGAAAAATTGTTTATTTCCTCATGCAAGTTACCCGGATATCCGCCGGCGAACTCCATACATCCCAAATCATTGACATGCAAATAGGAGAAATCAGCATAAATATGGTCACGGTATGCATAATAATCTTCAGGAGTCATCTGACCATACAGACGGGACTTCAGATAATCATAATCCACTCCCCGCCATACGACCGGAACCTGATTCATTCCTACAATCTTAAGGAAATTCTCCTCCTCGCCCGAAGGCTTGGGCATACAGAATATCGTTTCTACATCCCCCTGCAAACTCAATCCCTTGGTTATTCCGTAAGAAGCAACTGCCAGTCCGCCATATATTTTGGGAGGAAATTCCCATCCAAACATTAATACTTTCATTTCCGTTCCTCCTCTTTTTCTATTTGTTCATACTTATATAACAAACTCAGCAAGCGTAAAATCTCGGCCACATTCATTGCAAACGAAACTGCTCCACGGCCCACAAAAGGCGGATTACCGTCAAACAACTCAGGCAGGGTACTGATGCAATGACGCGTCATTTCATCTTCCATACCTATCAGATGTCTTTCGACGAATGAGATGCCGCTCATCTTATAGATACGCAGATAAGCTTCCATATAGAAGCCTAACAGCCAGGGCCATGCGGTACCTTGATGGTAAGCATAGTCGCGTTGGGTTTGCGGACCTACATAATTGGGATTGTAACCACCGCTCTTGGGACTCAGAGTACGAAGTCCCTTGGGAGTCAGCAACTCCTTGGTTACAATATCCAGCACCTGACGCTTCTGAACACGATCAAGAGGAGAATAGTCGAAAGCTACAGCAAATATCATGTTCGGACGTACACTCCAGTCCATCATGTAGCCGTCGACATAGTCAAACAAATAGCCGTACTCATTTCTGAATGTCTCAACAAACGACTTGCCTGTCACTTCGGCCTGCGCGTCGAGAGTATTGGCAAACGCCTCATTGCCTTCTTCACGTACCATGTCGGCAACAAATCGGAGAGCATTATACCACAACGCGTTGATTTCCACTACATATCCAGTACGGGGTACCACCGGCCTACCATTGGCAATTGAGTTCATCCATGTCACAGGATGTTCCGTACCATTGGTATAGAGCAGCCCGTTGTCATGCAGGAACAAATTGTCATGTCGGCGGCCACGGATGTACTCAAGCAAATCTTTGAGCAACGAGCCATACATTTGCCGGCAACGTTCGCGTGAAGTGAATTTGGCATATTGTTGCAAACACCAGATGGCCCATAACAGCACATCCGGATGTTCCATCTCATAAATTTTATAGGCAAGCGGTTCACCGTTCATATACTGCCGGAGCGCTTTCTCTGCCGTCTTCATGACATCTTCAAATTCATCTTGCTCGTCAATGGCAAGTGTGAGACCCGGCAAGGAAACAAACAAATCTCGGGCACGGCACTTGAACCACGGATAACCGGCCAAAATATAATGCTCGTCACCCTGCTTGTTATGGAACTGATGTGCCGAATTTTTCAAGCAGTGATAGAAACTGTCCCGAGGAGTACGGTCAGCTGCTTCCGCTTCAAAAGTATGTTTTAATTTACGGGTATCAACTTCAGAAATGCCGGCAGAGAATACCACGCTTTCTCCCTTCTTGATATCCACCTCAAAGTAGCCGGGAACATAAAGGTCCTCATTGAAATCATAACCACGTTCCTGCTCCTTGGGATATTCAATACCTCTATACCAGTCGGGCTGGAAATGGAATTCATTCTTCTTGTTCAGCTGCATGAACAATTCAGGATAACCGGGATACATACAGGTCTTGATACCATTTTCCACCAACTGATAATCCCGACTGGCCTGAGAATTCTCGTGCGTATATTCGCGCACGCTGCGGAAAGCCAGGAAGGGACGGAAACGCAATGTCGTGGCCGAATGGGCATCGACAAGCGTATAACGAATCAGAATACGGTTCTCATGATGTACAAAAATCTTTTCCTTACGGAGGATAACGCCTCCTACACGGTAAGTTGTAGCCGGGACGTGCTCGCAATCAAACTCACGGATGTATTTATGTCCGTTGGGACTGAAGTGATTGCCTTGATATTTGTGCAATCCCAGATTAAACTCTGCACCGTGCTGAATTACCGTTTCGTCCAAAGAAGAGAGCAGCACAT
>ENA-UONW01002009-UONW01002009.1-human-gut-metagenome-genome-assembly--contig:-CS52-NODE-2009-length-21604-cov-5.930623_pt1 | contig 21604 bp, 10 predicted proteins | sample MGYA00242463_ERZ724010 | MGnify/ENA metagenome assembly ERZ724010 | reverse complement strand
GTTTTATAAAGGGAAAAATACCGAATAGAGTTATTATTTCCTAAATAATATATTTCAGTCTTGTCTTTAGTCATAAATCTTGCAACTTTGCAATGCGTTATTTTATGGCATGCCGATGCTTCTTTACCGAAGCAAGCGTTTTTATGTCCTCTGTTCCTCTGATGTATTCAGAGCTAAGTGCTTATAAACCTGATGCTTGAAAGCCGTGCATGATTTTTACCCCATTCGTGCATGATTTTTACCTATATACAATATCGGTACCTTTATAACTTTGAAAAAAATATAGTATGAAAAACGAATTTTATTCTTTTGGCTTTTTATTCAGAGCCGCTGCAGTAGGCGGAGCTGTCATGTCGTTTCAGAATGCCGTTGCCGATGACAATGCAAGCAAACGCCCCAATGTGATTTTCGTCTATGCCGATGATATAGGTTATGGAGATTTGGGATGCAACGGCACGTCATCCGTCAAGACTCCCAATGTCGACAGACTTGCATCTGAAGGCATACGTTTCACCAATGCACACAGTGTGGCATCGACTAGTACACCGTCGAGATATTCTCTTCTCACCGGCGAATACGCATGGAGAAGAGAAGGAACCGGCATTGCTGCAGGCGATGCGGCAATGATAATATCACCGGAAAGATATACGTTGGCAGACATGTTCAAGGATGCCGGATACACAACGGCTGTTGTCGGCAAATGGCATCTGGGTTTGGGACGGGAAACAGGCAAGCAGAACTGGAATGAGACGGTCACTCCCAATCCTCGTGACATAGGTTTTGACTACTCATATATTATGGCAGCGACAGCCGACCGCACACCTTGCATTTTCATGGAGAACGGCAAGGGAGTAGGACTGGATCCGAACGATCCTGTATTCGTGAGCTACACCAAGAACTTTGAAGGTGAACCTACCGGTAAGGACAACCCTGAATTGCTGAGGATGCACCCTTCTCATGGACATGACCAGTCAATCGTAAACGGTATAAGCCGAATCGGATATATGAAGGGTGGAAAGAAAGCTTTGTGGCGCGATGAAGACATTGCCGACAGCATCTGTTCTCATGCCGTCCGCTTTATTGAAGAATGTGCAGAGGCTGACCGTCCTTTTTTCCTGTATCTCGCAACGAACGACATACACGTTCCGAGAGTGCCGCATGAACGTTTCGCAGGCAAGAGCGGTTTGGGACCGCGAGGCGACGCATTGCTTTCGTTCGACTGGACTGTAGGGCAGGTTATGGATGTTCTTGGTCGTTTGAATCTTGACGAAAATACGATAATAGTACTTTCAAGCGACAATGGAGCTGTTGTGGACGATGGATACAAGGACCGTGCCGTCGAGCTTCTCGGCAACCACAAGCCTACAGGTGTGTACCGAGGCGGCAAATACAGCATCTTCGAGGGAGGCACCCGTGTTCCGTGCTTATTGAGATGGACGGGGAAGGTCAAGCCTGGTGTTTCCGACTTCCTTGTAAGTCAGATAGACTTTTTTGCTTCCTTTGCCGATTTGTGCGGTGTTGATATTCCTGAAGGAGCCGCGCCCGACAGCGAGAACCATCTAAAATCGCTCCTCAACAAGAAACGTTCCGGACGAAAATATCTCGTAGAGCAGAACATCCAGAACAATCTGTCCATCACCTGCGGCGACTGGAAATATATCCCCAAGGCAAAAGGACCTGCCAAGAACTGGCAGACGAATACCGAGTTGGGAAACAACTCCAAGACGGGACAGCTTTACAACCTGAAGGATGATCCGTATGAAAAGAACAATCTGTATGACAGCAACCGGAAAAGGGCTGGCGAACTCCACCGCGAACTGTTGAAAATCGTGGAGAGCGGAGTTCACTACAGAACACTTGAAAAGTAGATATCAGTTTTCTATTTTGAATTATAAAGATTATAAATATTGATTTGAGATATATGGGAACAACCTTTTCACCATTCGCACGCCCCCTCTATGTGATGGCCAAGCCTGCAGGTGCCCTTTGCAATCTGGCTTGCGATTACTGCTATTATCTGGAGAAATCAAAGCTCTACAACGGTTCTCCAAACCATGTGATGAGCGATGCTCTTCTGGAAAAGTTCATTAAGGAATATATTGAGAGCCAAACCATGCCGAGTGTCTTGTTCACCTGGCATGGCGGCGAAACACTCATGCGTCCGCTGAGTTTCTACCGCAAGGTGGTTGAGCTTCAGCGCCGATATGCCGGAGGACGTATAATCGACAACTGTATCCAGACGAACGGCACAATGCTTACCGACGAGTGGTGCCGTTTTTTCCGCGACAACAACTGGCTCGTCGGTGTGTCCATCGATGGCCCTCAGGAATTTCACGATGAATATCGCCGTACCCGCCTTGGAGGCCGTTCGTTTGTCAAAGTCATGCAAGGCATACGTCTGCTTCAGCGTCACGGTGTGGAATGGAATGCCATGGCTGTAGTGAATGACTACAACGCCGATTATCCTCTCGAGTTCTATCGTTTCTTCAAGAGCATCGGTTGCCGTTACATTCAGTTTGCACCCATCGTCGAGCGTCTCGCACACCACAACGACGGACGCCACCTTGCAACTCCCAATCAACAGGAATGCAAAATGGCCGATTTTTCAGTTTCTCCAGCTCAGTGGGGCAACTTCCTCTGTACCATATTCGACGAGTGGGTCCGCAACGATGTCGGACAGGTCTTTGTGCAGATTTTCGATTCCACTCTTGCCAACTGGATGGGTATAGAGCCCGGGGTATGCTCGATGGCAAAGACGTGCGGTCATGCAGGAGTGATGGAGTTCAACGGCGATGTATATTCGTGCGACCACTACGTCTTCCCAGAGTATAAGCTTGGCAACATCTATGAAAAGAGTCTCGTGGAGATGATGTACAGCGAGCGTCAGCTCCGTTTCGGTGCCATGAAGCAGAAGTCACTACCGCGCCAGTGCCGCGACTGCCGTTTCCTCTTTGCCTGCAACGGCGATTGCCCGAAGAACCGTTTCGCTGTCACCAAGGACGGTGAGCCTGGACTGAACTATCTGTGCGAGGGATATTACCGCTTTTTCAGTCATGTGGCTCCGTATATGGATTTCATGAAACGCGAGCTTGAGGCCCAGAGGCCACCTGCAAACGTGATGAATGCAATAAGGAACGGACAGATATAGCTTGTTTTCTTGTTTTTATTTCATATATTAGCTTCCTGTTGTTAATCTTTAGTCAATATGAAAAAACTCACAGCTTCCGAATCTTTCATTCTCCGTCATGTCTATAGAGGACTGCTGTTACTCTTTCTCTTGCTCTATGGAGCAGTTCTGCATGCAAATGGTTCCGGCAGTAATTCCATATCTATATCCAATTATTCCACAAAAGATGGTTTGTTGAGCAACGAAGTCAATTGCATCATGGAGGACGATTTGGGCATGATGTGGTTCGGAACAACCAACGGAATTTCAAGTTTCGACGGGATTGATTTCAAGGAGTATCATTGGGGTTTGGATGGAAAACCTTTGTTCCTTTCAACCAATATTAAGCTGTTGGCAAAGAGAAGTGGCGGAGATTTTGTTGTTGTAGGCGACAAGGGCATGGACATCTTCAATCCTAAAACATTTTCTTCTGAGCATATTGAAAAATCACCTGTCCCGTTTTACAATATAAAAAGTTTATTGGTGACAAAAGACGGTGATATACTTTTGGGTACAACGGCAGGTTTGTATAATTTTGATTTGAAGGAAAAATCTTTTGACCTGTTATTTAAGGGATATGTAAAATCAATTTTCGAAGATTCAAGAGGTTATATATGGATTGGAACATGGGGTAAGGGGTTCTACAGCCTCAATCTGCAGAACAAGTCTGTCACGTCGTTCGATTGGATTGCCGGTCGTGAAGGAATGAGGGTAACAGGCTTTGCAGAAGATTTAAAACATCGTATATGGGTTTCTACTTGGGGAGATGGATTTTTTGTTCGTCTTGACAAACCGTTTGACGCAAGGTCAAGATTGTATAAAAGATACAACGTAGAGAACAGGAGCGGTGCTTTGTCCGATCCTGTTATGTATGGCATAGAATATGATGCCTCAGACAACTGTTTGTGGTTTGCAACAGGCAACGGATTCTATAAAATGAACGATCTTGAAAATCCGCTTTCTTTTCAGATGTTCGATCCGGAACAGATAAAAGGAAGCGAGATTCACTCAATTTTTCTTGATTCAAGAGGTTATAAGTGGATTTCAGTTTTCGGAAATGGAATTTGCAAAGTTTCTGAAGAGATACATTCTTTCAGAAATTATTCGTTCGACAACGTACTTCTTGGAAGCAATATCATTACTTCAATATATCCGGTTTCAGATTCACGTGTAATTCTTGGATGCCGTCTTGGTGTTGCTCATGTCTGGAATCCTGAGAACAACACTGTTTCCAGATACAGCGACTTTGCGTATCTGAATGGCATATCTGAGAAGTGCAATGCTTTTGTTTCCATTAAGGAAGACAAGACGAGAAAGCGTCTATGGATAGGTACGAGATATGATGGTGTGTATCTGATTTCTGCTGGACGTACTATACGCATGATGGATAAGTACCCTAAATGCCGTTTTGTTGAAGACATGGCAGTCTTGCCGGACGGCAATGCCGTTGTGTTGTTTGATGATGGACTATATAAGGTTTCAGTCGATAAAAAACTGCAGTACAAATTGGAGGCATTTGATTTTGATGATAAGGACACATTGAAAGTAAGAAATATTACATGTGTACTGTATTCACAAAACAAATTGTGGCTGGGAACTGACGGTTATGGAATTGTAGGAGTTGACGACAGAGGGCATTCCGATGTTTATGGATTTGAAGAGGCTGATGTTAAAAGTTTGAATGTGCTGTGCCTGTATGAAGATTCCAGAAAAAGAATCTGGACAGGTACAAATGGTGGAGTTTTTATGTATGATAAAAACGGGCGGGTGTTCAAACATAACAAATCCCTGCAGTCGGTGTCAGGAAATATAGTTTATTCCATTGTTGAGACACGGGATGACCGTATGTGGATGGCAACAGGAAAAGGAATTGTTTGCATGGATATGGCAGATAATGGAAATGTAAAACTGTACACGACTTCGGATGGAGTGGGGAACACACAGTTCATACCTGGAGCCGTCGCTGTAATTGCTGATTCGGTTGTTGCCTTTGGAGGATATAATGGAATAGACTGTTTCACAAATCCCCAAGAAGATGTTGCCTGTAAATCCTCAAAGACTGCAATTGTCAATATATCCATTAAAAATGTTCCTTTAATAGAACTGATGCAAGAGTCTGATGTTGAGGCCGTTTGCTTGCCTCCGTATTTGCGTGAACTTGTGTTGGAATATGACCAGAACAACATCATGTTTGAGTACAGCAACCTTTCTTTTGCAGGTACAGCATCTGTGAGATATGCGTATATGATGGAAGGCATTGACAAGGAATGGATATATGCCGATGAAAGACGTGTTTCATATAACAATCTGACTCCAGGAACTTACGTATTCAAAGTGAAGTCGTGCGATGATAACGGTATATGGTCGGAACCGGCAGAAGTACGTCTGACAATCAAGTCGCCTATGTGGCTGACGTGGTGGGCTTTTGTTGTTTACATAATATTGTTTGTCGCATTGACGTATGTCGCATACCGTATTGTGAAGAAGCATATAAAGCTTCAGAACGAACTTAAGATAGAACAGATTGAAAGACAGAAATCGGAAGAACTAAATGGTGAAAAACTTAAATTCTTCACAAATATTTCTCACGAGCTGTTTACCCCGCTCAGCGTCATTCAGTGTTCTATAGATAATCTGCGCCAACAGAATTCTTCAGATGGCGAGATTCTTTCGATAATGCACATCAATCTGCAGAGACTGCAGAGGCTCTTGCGCCAGATTATGGAATTCAGAAAGGCCGAAAGCGGAAATCTTAAATTGAAGGTCTCTCGTGCAGACATTGTTTCTTTCGTCAGCAAACTTTGCAGGGAAAATTTCTTGCCTATGCTGCAGAGCAAACATATATCATTGAACTTCAGTGCTGAGAAGGACACGATATATGCTTATTTCGATTTGGACAAAATGGACAAGATTCTGTATAACCTTTTGTCAAATGCTGTGAAATATAATTATCGTGACGGTGTCGTAATGGTTTCCGTGTCTGAACGTTCTTTCGAGGACGGTATGCATGTGATTGTCAAGGTTGAGAATACCGGAGATGGAATTCCTGCGTCAAGATTGCCCATGCTTTTCAAGCGTTTCTATGAGGGCGATTACCGTAAGTTCAAGACAACCGGAACAGGTATCGGACTGTCGCTTACCAAAGATTTGGTGGAACTGCATCATGGACATATCGATGTTAAAAGTACAGAAGGCGAAACTACTGTCTTCACCATTGATATTCCGGCTTATGCTGAAGCATATAGCGGCGATCAGTTTGATGAGGTCAAGGAAGAGGCTGATTTGGTATTGCCCGTTTCTGCGGAAAATGAAGAGCGCCTCCGTCTGCTGCTTGTGGAAGACGATTCGGAATTGCAGCTTGTCATGTCTAAAGTGCTTTCTCATTATTACGATGTGTCAACGGCTTCAGACGGTAAGGAAGCTATGAAAGTGCTGCGTGGCGATAATGCAGTGGACATTCTGGTGACAGATTACGTCATGCCTGAGATGGACGGAATAGAACTATGCAAGGCTGTGCGGCAGGACAAGGATTTGTGTCATATTCCTATTGTCATGCTGACCGGAAGAACTCAGGTGGAATATCAATTGGAAGGATACAATGCCGGAGTAGATGTCTATGTGTCTAAACCTATTGAGATGGCCGTTCTGCTTGCACAGCTCCGTACGCTTGTTGACAACCGCAAGAAGATTGTTGAGCGCTTCAAGCAAAATGACAGTCTCGACATGCGCAATCTGAATCTTTCCGACCCGGACAAGGATTTGCTCGACAGGATTGTGAAAATTGTTGAGGAACACATAGAAGATACAGGATTCTCCTACGAACAGTTGTGCGATATAATGGGGTCGTCCACTTCGACTCTCTATCGTAAACTGAAATCTCTGACAGGTATGTCAGGCAATGAACTCATCAGAAACATAAGGATTAAAAAGGCCTGCATGCTTCTTGCTGGTTCGAATATGTCTGTAGCCGATGTTGCTTATGCGGTCGGATTTACCGACCCTAAATATTTCGGTCTGGTGTTCAGAAAGGAAAAGGGCATGTCGCCGTCAAAGTACAGGGAGGATAACCAGAAGAATTAGTATGTCCTTTTGCAGGTAATATTCCTTTGGAAATACTTAAGCTTAATGCTGCATTGTCCCATTTTCGCGTTTGTGGCGATACTTGAATGATATTTGGCTATTATATGAGCGATTTGTAAGGTATTTGTGTGCATGCCGCATGTTAATTTTGTGGTGTTGCAATAAATAAATCGTGTTATGGATATTTTTAAAAAGTCTTTTCCATTATGGCTGCTAGGAGCAATGCAGGTTGGTAAGCTATGCGCCTCTGACAGCCAGGCAGCTGTGCCCAATATCATATTCATTATGGCCGACGACCTTGGATGGAATGACTTGGGTGTAACTGGCAGTGACTATTATGAAACTCCCAATATCGACAGGTTGGCTTCTGAAGGAATGCTTTTCACTGATGCTTATTCTGCCGCCGCAAATTCAGCACCAAGCCGGGCTTGTTTCATGAGCGGAATGTATACACCGCGTCATGGAGTTTTTACAGTCAGTCCTTCTGCGCGAGGCGACAAAACAAAAAGAAAGCTTGTACCGATAGAAAATACAGAAGACCTGTCTGCCGATTTTGTGACTTTTGCAGAGGCTTTAAAATCTAAAGGCTATGTCTGCGCCAGTATCGGGAAATGGCATCTTGGAGATGACTGCGACGGCACAGGTCCGTTGTCGCAGGGGTTCGACGTGAATATTGCCGGATGCAGGGCCGGAACTCCTTACTCTTATTTCTATCCATATTGCAGCAAGAAGAAAAATGCGTGTATGCCGGGATTGTCGGACGGGCGAGAAGGAGAGTATCTCACCGACAGATTGACAGATGAGGCTGTTGATTTTCTGAAGAGCAGGAAAGATGCAGATAAGCCGTTTATGCTCTACATGGCGCATCATGCGGTGCACACACCACTTAAGGCTCCTGCTGATGTAATATTGAAATATAAAAATAAGACCAAGGGGCATTTCCACCGGAATCCTGTCTATGCTGCAATGATTGAATGTCTTGACAACAGTGTGGGACGTATATGTTCCGTTGTTGATTCATTGGGCATGGGCGATAATACAATAATTGTTTTCACTTCAGACAACGGAGGTTTAGAACCTGTTACCGACAATTTCATGCTTCGGGGTGGTAAGGGCATGCCGTATGAAGGCGGAAGCCGTGTTCCGCTTATAGTGAAATGGCCAAGTGTGATTAGGAAGGGAACAAAATGCAAGACTCCGGTAATCAATGTTGATTTCTATCCGACATTCATGTCTGTTGCAGGTGTTGAAAAATATGCCAACCTCGACGGCAAGGACCTAACACCTTTGTTCAGAGGTCTTGACCTGGATTCTAACAGAGATTTGTTTTGGCATTTTCCTGCCTATCTTGAATCCTATCGTGGAAGCGGAAAAGACTTCAGAGCCACTCCTTATTCTACAATACGTTCCGGCGATTGGAAATTGATTTATTTCTATGAAAGCAAAAGCTGTGAGCTCTACAATCTTTCTGCTGACATGAAGGAACAGAAGAACCTCAGTGCTGAGTATCCGAAGAAGAAAGAAGAGCTGCTGAAGAAGCTCAACGAGTGGCTGGCTGAAACAAATGCTCCTCGGCCGGAGAAGAAAAATCCGTTTTATTTGAACAGATAATTATTGATAAAATATATGCAGGTTATGAAAAGAAATGATTTTACATTGAAAGCGGGTGCTTTGTTGCTTGCCTCGGTCAATGCTTCGTCGTTGATGGCCCAGACGAAGCCTCAGGAAAACAGACCTAATGTAGTATTTATACTAGCCGACGATTTGGGTATAGGTGACCTTCAGTGCTACGGTCAGGACCGCATCAAAACTCCGGCAATAAGCCGTCTGGCCGCGGAGGGTATGAAGTTTACGCAGCACTATTCCGGTTCGACCGTCAGTGCGCCTTCGCGCTGCGTTCTTCTTACCGGAAAGCACACGGGGCATTCGTTCATACGTGGAAACAAGGGATACACGGCCACCGACGGTCGTCAGTACGACCTGAACCTGAAGGACGAGGAAACGACTCTCGGAGAAATATTCAAACAGTGTGATTATACGACGGCCTGTGTGGGTAAATGGGGACTCGGCGGACCTTCGGGCGAGGGACATCCGAACAATCAGGGATTTGACTATTTCTTCGGATACCTCGGTCAGGGCAATGCGCACACATATTATCCAAGCCAGTTGTTCGAAAACAATACGCCGGTGATGCTCGACGGCAAGGTTTATTCGCACGACACAATAATGAACAAGGCTCTCGAATTCATTGAGCAGAATGCCGACAAGCCTTTCTTCCTGTATCTTACGCCGACAATACCGCATGCCGACCTCGTAGTGCCGGAAGGAGAACTGATGGGTTATGACGGTAAATTCCAGGAAACACCTTATCCTGGTCCAGGCTATCGCCCGCAACCTAAACCTCGTGCAACGTTTGCCGCCATGGTGTCCCGTCTCGACAGAGATGTCCAGAGGGTTGTGGACCTTCTTTCTAAAAAGGGCATACTGGACAATACGATAGTCATATTTACCTCCGACAACGGTACGCATCGCGAGGGCGGTCACGATCCGCGCTATTTCGACAGCAACGGACCGTTCCGAGGTACTAAGCGCGACTTGTATGAGGGTGGTATACGTACACCGTTCATCGTTATGTGGAAAGACCGCATACCGGCCGGAAGTGTATCGTTCCACGAATCGACATTCTGGGATTTCATGCCTACGGTGTGCGACTTGCTTGATGTGAAATGTCCTGATGGCACCGATGGAATTTCCTATCTTCCTACTTTGACAGGCAAGGGACATCAGCGCACTCACAAGAGTCTTTATTTTGAATTCCATGAACAGGGCGGCAAACAGGCTGTCATCTGCGGCAGGTGGAAACTTGTCCATCTGAATGTGAACAAACCGAAAAAATCTTATTATGAGCTGTACAACCTTAATGCAGATCCGGGAGAGACCTCTAATGTCTTTTCTCTGTATCCTGATAAGGTGGAAAAACTCAAAAAGATAATGAAGGAGTCCAGAACTGAAAACGAAAATTGGAAATTTGCTTTTGAAAAAAATGATTAACGGTAATTGAGCTTTGTAATTGTTTTTATAGGTTAATAGTTATAGTTTCTTCATCTGATTAGTTGAAAATGGGATGGCTTGAGAAAGTCATCTCATTTTTTATAAATAATACATGTAATTGTGATATAAAATGCAATTTTTCAGCATTTTGGGTGATTTATATACCATTCATGCATGATTTTTATGCAGATACATCGTGTGCGTATGGCTACTTTTGCGGTATAAGTTGAATTAAATAATTAATGAGTTATGAGAGTAGTCAAGCAGAATCAGTGTATTCCGAATAATTGGAACAAACTTCTGTTTGTTTCTATGTTTTGCTGTTGTTCTCAATGCCCTGCTTCATCTGAAGAAGCACCGAATGAGGTTCAGAAAAAACGTCCTAATATAGTTTGGTTTCTTACTGAAGACCTTTCAACGCACTACCTGTCCATATATAATGACGGGCGGGGGGCGCGGACACCAAACGTCGAATGGATGGCCGAAAACGGTATCCTATACAGAAATGCATACAGCAATGCTCCGGTCAGTTCGGCCGCACGTACAACATTGATAACGGGATGCTATGCACCACGCATGGGTGGAAGCTTTCACCGAAGTCTTAAAGGTATGTCGATGCCTGAAGGGCTGCACATGTTCCCTTATTATCTGCGTGAGGCTGGGTATTTCACCTGCAATGCCAAGAAGACCGACTATAATGTAAAGCTGGATAAGGAGGCATGGAACGTAATCAACGGAAATCTCGGTTCGTGGCGCAAACGTCCCGACAAGAGCAAACCTTTCTTCTTTATGAGAAGCAATATGCTTACTCATGAATCGAAGCTTCATTTCGGCTTGGATGAATTTAACAACAAGCCGACATCCTGTTCGCCGGACAGTGTATATCTGAGTCCGGTTCTGCAGGACAGCAAGCTCGTGAGGTATACTTATGCCACATTCTATGACAGGATTGGGGATTCGGACAGAGAACTTGGAAAACTTATAAATATGCTCCGTGAAGACGGTGAACTTGACAACACCATAATATTCTATTTCGGTGACAATGGCGGTTCATTGCCTGGCACAAAGGGCTACATAAATGATATAGGAATTCATGTTCCGCTTGTTGTATATATTCCTGATTCCCTGCAGAAAGAAATGGAACTTGAAGACGGAATGAAGGTGAACGACCTGGTTTCGTTTATGGATTTTGCACCGACGGTTTTGTCGCTCGCCGGAGTTGAGATACCAGAACAGATGGATGGAAAGGCTTTCCTTGGAAAAGGAAATGATGGTGATGAATTCATTATGGGTTATGGCGACCGTTTTGATGAACTTTATGCTTTCAACAGAACAATCAGAAAAGGACGATTCTTGTATAAGCGTAACTACCAGCCTTACCACAGTCAGTCGCTGTTCGCTTTCTACAGATACGAACAGCTGGCTTTCCGCGAGTGGAAAGATTATTATGAATCGGGCAGATTGAATGACGTGCAGAGCGACTTTTTCGAGCCATTCGGTCCGGAAGAATTGTATGATATCGAAGCAGATCCATTTGAAACAAACAATTTGGCCGGTTCGCCGGAATATTCATCTGTAGTAAAGGATTTGCGCTCTGAAATGAATGGATATATGGTTAAGAAGGCTGATTTGGGCTTTATTCCTGAAAACATTATAGTAGAAAAGCTTTCTGAATATCCGGCAGAATGGGGCGACAGGAATAGAAAGCGTATACGTGAATATATCCGTATTGCAGATATGCAGCTTGAGGAATGTGACGCGAAAGCAATAAAGGAGATTGGAAAGCTGCTTGCATCTGACGATGAAATCGAACAGTGGTGGGCGGCAACAACCGGTGCCTACTTTGCCGAAAAATGCGTGACCTTGAAACCTGAAATATATGGACTCATGAGCAATGCTTCCGCACTGGTACGGATGAGAATGATGGTGATGCTTGCGCGAATGGGTGAGAAGTTCGGAAAGGATGATGTCGTTGATGTTCTGAAGAAATCAAGAAGCGGTGCAGAAACTCTTATAATGCTTAACGATCTTGCTTATCTTCTTGAGAACAGGCTTGTGGATGCATTCGAACTTAAAAAGACTGATATAGCGAACAGCTGCAACGGTGTTGATTGGAGACTAAAGTATATCAACAGTTTTGTAGGTGGCGGTCAGCGTACAAATTGGAATCTGATATATTCAGGCAACAAGCAGTAGATTCCTTATGTTCAGATGCCTTCAGATACTGAATGCGTTTATGTGAGACATGTATAATTATTGGATTCAGCAAATATAAATATTATATGGATAAGAAAATATTGTTTTTCGGCGTCATGGCTTCTTTTGCAGAAGTATCGATGAAGGCCGAACCTGCGAATGACAAGCCCAACGTCATCTTTGTACTTGCAGATGATATGGGAATCGGTGACCTCGGCTGTTATGGACAGAAAAAAATTAAAACTCCGAATATCGATGAGCTGGCAAAGCACTCTCTGCTGTTCTCCAACCACTACAGCGGTTCGACAGTAAGTGCGCCTTCAAGGTGTTGTCTGCTGACAGGAAAGCATACCGGACATGCTTATGTAAGAGGAAACAAAGGTGAGAAAACACCTGAAGGTACTTTTGACCTTGCGCTTCCAGATTCGGAACTTACGGTGGCTGAACTTTTCAAAAGAAACGGATATGCGACAATGTGTGTCGGCAAATGGGGATTGGGTGGACCGCATACCGACGGAAGTCCGCTGAACCAGGGTTTTGATTATTTCTTCGGCTATCTGAGTCAAGGAGCCGCCCACAGGTATTATCCTGAGTATCTCTATGAAAACGAGTCGAAGGTTTATCTGAACGGTGAGGTTTACAGTCATTTTATGATAATGGAGAAGGGATTGGATTTTATGAGGAAGAATATTGACAAACCGATTTTTGCATATTTCGCAATTACTCCACCTCATGCAGACCTTGACTATCCTGATTTGAGCCAATATGACGGAACTTTCGAGGAGGTGCCTTTTATAAACAACAAGCCGACCGGCTTCAAGACGCAGATGAAGCCTCGTGCAGCTTATGCTTCTATGGTATCGGAGATAGATAAGAACGTGGGTGAACTGATTGCATTCCTGAAAAAGGAAGGAAAGTGGGAAAATACAATTCTTATTTTCTCTTCTGATAATGGTGTTCATAAGGTTGGAGGCAATGACCCTGACTTCTTTGACAGCAATGGTCCTTTCAGAGGATACAAGAGAGATTTGTATGAGGGCGGCGTGCGCACACCTATGATAATCAGCTGGCCTTCTGTCATAAAGGAAAAGCGTGTTACCGACCATGTGTCTGCTTTCTGGGATTTCCTTCCTACAATGGCAGATATGCTTGGCGATAAGGTAGAAACAGATATTGACGGAATTTCTTATCTGCCTACAATAATGAATAATAAGGATGCTCAAAAGGAACATGAATATATTTATTATGAGTTTTATGAGCAAGGCGGAAAACAGTCAATTCTGAAAGATGGATGGAAACTTGTGAGACTCAATCTCTCGAAACCAGGAAAACATAGAAATGAACTCTACTATCTTCCAAAGGATGAAGGCGAAAGAAATGACCTGTCAGCCAAGTACCCTGAGAAAGTAGAGGAACTGAAGAAACTGGCAATGAGCGTAAGAACCGAAAGCAAAAACTTTAAGTGGAAATGGAAAAAACAGTAAATAAGCAGTGTTTCTATGCTTCATGTTGTAGCAGTAGTGCAGTGAGTTTTGTGTATTTGCATTAAAAATCCCCTCTTGCCTGTGTTTTAGTGGTTTATGCATGATTTTTATACATCAGTTGCACGATTTTTACCGTAACTGCAGAGCTTTTTATGCATTAATTTGCACTGTATGAAATTCTATTTTTTTTAATCATATTAATTTAACGATTATGAAACACACATTATTCTTAATGGCCATGCTCGGGGCAGGTGTATGTTCTCAAGAAGCGTATGCCGACGATTGGGTGAAACCTGTTCCGCAAGCCACGGAAATGCAGTATGAGGACACTCTGTATCTGTGGAACGTTGGTGCCAAGGGCTTTTTCAGCGACAAGGGCGGTGCCTATGGCACACAGGCTGTTTTGGCCGATGAGGGCATCAAGCTTTATCTGCAGAAATACATTGATCCGGCGCTGACCCCGCCTGACTCTGTTTGGGACGGCAAGACATTGGTGATTTACAACTATTCTACCAAACTTCAGGGATGGGCCAATTTATACATAAACAACGGCAATAATATATATGTCGACCATACGAACCAGCCCAACTGGTTCTGGCAGGTGGAAGAAAGAGGCGACAATGTTTACAGATTATTCGGCGCAGACATGAATCCTACATTCAATCAGCTCGTGTGGCCGGATACATATATGGGATATGATTCGACAAATATTGAAAGCATCGCACTAAGTCCGTTGCTTGACATTGCAAACGGTGAAAATAAGGAAAACTATTGCGTTGACTGGATATTCGTATCTCCCGAGGAATATGAGAGGGTACAGGGACGGTTGGTTACATATAATCTTGCAATGGAACTGAAGGGCAGGATTGAGGAAGGTGCCGCTGTTGGAGCAGATGTCTCTGGTCCTCAAGGCGTGTATGAAAACACCGGCAGTACAGACGAAGAACTGCGCCAGGCTATACACGACGCCGATGAGGCCATCCGCAGAGTTGTCGAAAATTCTGCATCTGTAGACAGTCCTTTGGATATGGCCGCCAAAGGGTATTTGAAGAATCCTACGTTTGATAACGACAGGAACGGATGGCTGAGTACAACCGGTGCGCAGAATCAGGGATTGAAGAGCAATCAGTATGACGGTGTCAATTTTATAGGCAACGTGTGGGAGAACTGGAATCCTGATCCTTTCACCGGCAAGATGTATCAGCTGATTCCTAATGCTCCGAGGGGTATATACAGTTTCACGCTTGGTGCACGTTCCGATTCAGGCAATGGAACTTATGTCTATTGTGCCGGCGACAGTGTTGAGCTTGTCGGCCAGACGGCACAGACAAAGACAGTTTTCGCCAGCTTTGAGGGTGATACTCTCGAGGTAGGTTTGAAGAAGTATGTCAATGTCGGAAAGTGGATGCTGATGGACAATGCTGTTCTTACATATTATGGAAACAGCAGGGATTCGTATATTTTCTGGATAAATTCCATTATGGATGCAGCACCTGATTTTGAAGACTCTTACAAGCAGAATCAGGCATACGATGATTATCAGAATGTGATATCTTCTATTCAGGCACTTCAGACAAAGGAGGAGATACTTGCAAGTGCTTCGGTTTTCAAGGAGGCGCTTGCTGTGATGCAGGCCAATGTTGATGCCTATAAGGCTTATGCTGAAGAGATAGAGATTGCCAGGAGGGTGGTCGACGAGTATGGCATCAGTGCGATAGAAGATTATATAATGGAGGTTGCCGAGCCTAATCTTTATGACGGTGAACTCTCGACTCAGGAAATTCTCGATGCCGCTGAAGAATTGAAGAATTTTGTGCAGGAACAGAGCATTGAGTCGATTGAAGTAGGCAGGGAATGTTCTTCGGTCATCTATAACAACGATTATTTCGGAGGTTTCGACGGGTGGACGATTGACGACTCGAAGGGCATCCCTGGAATAACCCAAACAGAAAGCTACAGTTGCGGAGGTGCATGGAACATGAATTTCGATGTCTATCAGGATGTACATAATCTGCCTGACGGTGTGTATAGACTAGAAGTGCCTGCATTCTATCGTACTGAAGGAAATGCAAATGCATGGAAAAACAAGGAAACAGCAGAAATAAAGGCATACATATATCTTAATGACTTGTCTATGCCTCTTGCAAACGTGATGGACGGGGCAATCGCCAGCAACGACAACGGCGCCGGCGGAAACATCTACGACAGCTATTATCAGACACCTGACGGGACGTTTGTTCCGAACGATGCAACCGCGTCTATCGTTGCGTTTAAGAACGGATTATACAAGAATGCCATCCACGGCATCGTGAAGGATGGAGAACTGAGAGTCGGCATCAACTGCGATGGAAGCAAATCCAACAGATGGACAGTGTGGGGTGCATTCAAGCTGTTCTATGAAGGATATGACGAAGAGCAGTTGACCATATTCCTCAATCCTCTGATTGAAGAAGCTAAGGACACGGTGGCAAATTGCAGGTTTACAAAGAGTTTCAAGGACCAGTTGACACAAAAGTATGTAGCTGCAAGCAACGCCATCAGTACCGGTGCCGATGGAAAGACACTGTTTGATTGCTATCTCGGTTTCAGAGATATGATTGATTCGGCAAAATATATAATCGACCGTTACAAGGAGCTGAATAAAAACACTGCAGAATTATTGGCGGTCATTGATGAAACGGCAGGGAGCGCACCTGAAGATGTTGTGAATCGTGCTTCGGGTATATATTCCGATGCCGTTGACGGATACGAATATGAGTCGTTTACTCCTGAACAGGCAGACAGCGTCATTGTCGAGATAAAGTCGGTCATCACGCAGATGCGTATACCGCACATTGCCGCCAGCGATGATTCGCCGGTCGATATGACGGTGGCAATTGTCAATCCAGGTTATGACAATGACGACAATGAGGGATGGAGCGGAACGGAAGCTGTTCATCAGACTTACAAAAATGCTCAGTTCTATGCAAAGAATTTCGATGCATATCAAGTGATATATGGTCTTCCTGACGGTACGTACAAGGTGGAACTCGATGGTTTCTATCGTTCGGGAGAAGCAAAGGCAAGTTATGCGAAGTATCTTTTGGATGAAGATTCCGTCATCATCCATGCGTTCCTCTATGCTGAAAGCGGTGGTCAGACATTCAGTGTGCCGTTCATGTCTATCTTCGAGGGAATAAACGAGGGCGCTCTGAACAGAGGTCAGGGTGAAGTCATGCTGGAAACCGGCAAGTACATCCCGAACACAATGCAGACTACGTCGCTCTATATGGATGCAGGACATTACAGGGACAATGCTCTGATATGCCAGGTTAAGAACGGAACACTGAAAATCGGTATAAAGAAGGATGTGCTCCTTTCGGGAGACTGGACAATGTTTGACAACTGGAGACTTACATATTACGGCGACGGCAGTACACAGGAAACTGATGGAGATGCAAGCGGCATCGTTTCTACAGAGAGCAGTGAACTTGTGTCTACTAAGTATTATTCAATTGGTGGTGTTGAATCTCCGGTTCCTGTAAAAGGAATAAATATAGTCAAGTCTGTTTACTCTGACGGTTCTGTCGAAGTTCATAAGATTTTGGTTAAGTAAGAAGTGAAAAGAAAATGTGTGCGGCTGTTTCGTCGAGTGCGAGGCGGCCACGCTTTTTTGTATTTTGTCGAAAGAAAGAGCAGGGCGTGTATATTTATTTCAGCCTTTATGTTAACTATCCGTAAATGCAGAACTGAAGTTGCTGAACTATAGTTTTCCAATTGATTTTATGTCTATCTTTATCTGATGAAACAAAAGCGTAAGTGTATTTTTGTGTCGGTATAAACAATGTGTTTTTACCGAATTTCAGGATTAATCTTAAATTGACAATCAATATGAATAAAATGATTTTTGCTGCAGTACTGCTGGCGGTATCGACAGGCAGTGGCGCATGCCCGGCCTATGAACCTGAGGCTGTATTTCGGATAGACACGTCCGAGAAGTGTCAGACAATGGATTATTTCAGTGCTTCGGATGCTTGGAGCATGCTGAGGCTCGGACTTTGGCCGGAGGAAAAGCAGAGGCAGGTGGCCGATTGGCTGTTCAGCACTGAGAATGATGCTGACGGACAGCCGAAGGGCATCGGCTTGAGCTTGTGGCGTTTCAACGTAGGTGCGGGAAGCGTGGAGCAGGGCGATGCCAGCCAAATAAGTCCGGGCACGCGTACCGAGTGTTTCCGTAATGCAGATGGCACGTACAACTGGGACAAGCAGGAGGGACAGCGCCGTTTCCTGAAGCTCGCCAAAGAGCGCGGAGTGGAAAACTTTTTGGCTTTCCTCAATTCTCCTCCAGTTTATTTCACTCAGAACGGGCTTGCTACTAACACCGGCCGTGGTGGTACGTTCAACCTCAAGCCTGAATGCTACGACGATTTTGCCGTTTTCCTTGCCGACATGATTGAAGGTGTGGAGAAGCACGACGGCATAAAGTTCAATTATCTCTGTCCTGTCAATGAGCCTGACGGACATTGGAACTGGACGGGACCAAAGCAGGAGGGTACACCGGCAACGGACAGGGAGATTGCAAAAGCGGTGCGACTGATAAGCAAGGAGTTCGTGAAGAGGGGCATTGACACGAAGATACTGGTCAACGAGTCGTCCGACTATCGATGCATGTTCGATGTGCACATGACCGACTGGCAGCGCGGACATCATATTCAGGCGTTCTTCAATCCAGACAGCACTGCAACTTATCTCGGCGACACCCCGAACGTCCCGAAGATGATGGTAGGACACAGCTACTGGACAAACACTCCTCTCGACAACCTGAAGACTATCAGATGCCAGCTCCGTGATTCGCTCGACAAGTACGGACTTGACTTCTGGCAGACGGAAACGTGCATAATGAGCAATGATGAAGAAATAGGCGGTGGAGGCGGTTACGACTTCACAATGAAGACGGCTCTCTATGTCGCACGCATAATTCACCACGATATCGTCTATGCCGGTGCAAAGAGCTGGCAATGGTGGAGAGCCGTGGGAGGCGACTACAAGGACGGACTCATACGTGAATATCCCGACAAGGACGGATTGGACGGAACTGTGAAGGATTCCAAACTCATGTGGGCTCTCGGCAACTACAGCCGCTTCATAAGACCTGGTGCAAAGAGATATGCTGTTCAGGCACTTGATGAGAACGGCAATGTTGTTCCTGATGGTGAAACTGACCCTAAGGGCCTTATGATGTCTGCCTATAAGAACAAGGACGGAAAATGGGTGGCTGTCATAATCAACTACAGTCAGGAAGATAGAGAAGTAACAGTTTCTTTGGGCAAGAAGCTTTCTGACTGGAAGGTTTACAGAACTTCTGATGTTGAAGGAGAGGACCTCAAACCTTCTGAGAATTTCAAGAAAGGGCAGGGAGTTGTGCCTAAGCGAAGCATCGTTACTCTCGTAAAGATATGATAAATTAATCATAATGAGGAATCTTAAAAATGAGATATATAAATAATAAGGTTGTTTCATTGGGAGTGTTGTGTGCATCTGGCGCATTCGGCGCTTATGCCCAGAATACATCAAAGCCTAACGTGTTGTTCATTCTTGCTGATGACCTCGGTTGGAATGATTTAGGATGCATGGGAAGCCGATATTACGAAACTCCTAATATAGACCGTCTGGCCGACAATGGAGTGCTGTTTACAAATGCCTATGCGGCATGTCAGGTTTCAAGTCCGTCGAGAGCCAGTATCATGACGGGCAAATATACTCCTAGACATGGCATAACAGATTGGATTGGCGAAAAATACGGTGAGAATTGGCGCAGCATGGGAAGACACAGCAAGGTTTTGCCTGCCGGCTATGCCATGAATCTCTCCAAGGATGAATATACACTGGCCGAATGCATGCGCGATAACGGCTACACCACATTCATTGCCGGCAAGTGGCATCTGGGTGACGAAGGTTCGTGGCCGGAAGATCATGGATTCATGATAAATAAAGGCGGATGGTCGGCCGGTAATCCTAAAGGCGGATATTTCAGCCCTTACAACAATCCAAAGCTAGAGGACGGTCCGGCCGGTGAAAACCTTTCCATGCGATTGGGACGTGAAACGGTAGATTTTATCCGAGAATGCCGAAAGGACAATAAGCCGTTCTTCGCTTATCTGTCATTCTACGCAGTTCATGGTCCTATTCAGACAACAAAAGAGAATTGGGAGTATTTCCGCGACAAGGCTTCAAGGATGGGCATTGCTGACAAAGGATTCATCGTTGACCGTACGCTTCCGGTCAGACAGACGCAGGACAATCCTGTCTATGCCGGCTTGATTCGTCAGATGGACGACGCCGTAGGTCTCGTTCTTGATGCAATCGAGGAGATGGGGCTTGATGAGAACACCATGATTATCTTTACAAGTGATAATGGTGGTGTGACCTCTGGCGATAGCTTCTCGACAGCTCTGTTGCCTCTTCGCGGTGGCAAGGGACGTCAGTGGGAAGGCGGTATACGCGAACCTCTTCTGGTTCAGTATCCCGGATGTGCATCTCCTGGAAGCAGATGCGATGTTCCTGTCAACGGAATAGATTTCTATCCAACGATTGTCGACTATGCCGGACTTGAGAAACCTTCGCGTCAGCATGTGGACGGTGTGAGCATAATGCCGTTGCTGGATGGAAAGTCGATAGCTCCAAGAGCCTTGTTCTGGCATTACCCTCACTACGGCAATCAGGGTGGTGAACCTTCGTCCATCATACGTGACGGCGATTGGAAACTGATTTATTACCACGAGGACCACAGATGCGAGCTCTACAACCTTGCCATGGACATAAGCGAGAGTGAACCGCTCAACATTCAGTATCCGGATAAGGTGAAGGAACTGAAGAAGAAACTTGACAAGTGGCTCAAGGATGTTGATGCAAAGATGCCTGAGGCTGATATGCAATACGACCCTAAGAAAGAAGCCGAGGTTAAAAAGAAATGGCGTACCAATACTTTGTCAAGACAAGAGGCGGAGCGTAAGGCTATGCTGAAGGAAGGTTGGAAGCCTAACCGCGACTGGTGGGGCAGTTCCGTTGAGGAGTAGTTTTTTGTTTGAAGCAGTTCATATTCTTACTATGACTGTAATCTCAAAAACAAGAATTTACCAGATTCCTACGAAATGAAACCTTATTCTGTACATACAGAATCTTTATTTGTGAAAATTAGAGGCCGCATCAATGTGGCCTCTTTTCTTATGTAGTTATTGTGATTTGCTGTTTTGCAACTGAACTTTCATTTTCGTGTTATTATCATGCTGTTGCGCTGCCTCGTAACTATGTTCATAGAATATACGAATATCAGTCCTCTGCAAACTTCAGTTTTGTACTTGCAAAGATTGCCGACAGAGTTAACAACGCGACAAACAATTGTTAGTACAGATCGGAAGGATTAGGTAGAAAGGTTTTATGGTTGTGATGTAAAAAGCGCGTTTTACTTTTTACTGGTGCAATTAATAAAATCTTTGTATATTTCTGAGGGCTCACAGCTATTATTCCGAGGGCTCGAAAAAAACATTGTGAGCGCTCGGAATTTGTTGAATGGTTGTGTGTGCGGGGCGTCATGACACTGTCCAAAATTTTGTGTAAATGGAAACAGGATTCATTTATAAGTTCATTC
>ENA-UONW01002000-UONW01002000.1-human-gut-metagenome-genome-assembly--contig:-CS52-NODE-2000-length-21703-cov-15.854998_pt1 | contig 21703 bp, 17 predicted proteins | sample MGYA00242463_ERZ724010 | MGnify/ENA metagenome assembly ERZ724010 | reverse complement strand
CGAGCAGGCGCACGTCCACCTGTGCGGCGGCCTGCCGCAGGTGTTCGGTCAGGCGGTCGTCGGCCCCACTGGGGCGGCACTGCCCCGAGGGATGGTTGTGGCAGAGCACCAGCGCCACGGCACGCGCCACCAGGGCCTCGCGCAGCACGCAGCGCACGTCGACCGCCGAAGCCGTCAGTCCGCCGCGCGCCACGCAGCGGGCCGCCAGCAGGTGCAGGCTGTTGTCCAGACAGAGCACGTGACACTCCTCGTGGGGCAGCGTCTCGAGCCGCGGCCGCATGTAGGCGGCTATGCGGGCCGCCGTGTTCATGACGGGACGCTCGTCGTCGGCCTCCAGCTCCGTCAGGGCCCCGATGCGGCAGGCGGCCAGCAGCGTGACGGCCTTGGCCGGCCCGATGCCGTGGTAGGCGCACAGATCCTCCAGGCTCATGCGCCCCAGCTCCTTGAGGCGCCCGTGGCAGTCGGCCAGCAGGCGCTGCATCAGCATGACGGCACTCTCGCGCGCCGTGCCGCTGCCAATGAGCAGGGCCAGCAGCTCGGCCTTGGTGAGCGACTCCATGCCGCGGGCCATGGCCTTTTCGCGCGGGCGGTCCTCGGGGGCCCACTGGTTGATGCTCAGGCGGTGAGCGTCGGATTTGGGTTTCATCGGGATGGTTCGGATTGGGCGCCTGCCGGCGCAGTGGGTGGGCACGGCAGGCACGGGCGTTTTATTTATAGAAATTCTTCGTAAAGGCTTCAAATTCGCCGCGACCCAGTACGCAGCGGCGCCACCAGGCCCGCAGGAAGCCGCTGCCGTAACCCAGCAGCTGCACGTAGGAGGCCACCACGGCAATCAGGCCGATGGTCAGGCTGTGGTTGCGGCAGGCGGCATCGGTGGCAATAATCAGGGCAAAGAGCAGCAGGGGCGCCGCACCCACCACCATCAGCCAGCTGCCGCCGGCGCCGCAGAGGGTCAGGACCAGTCCCAGCACCAGCAGCAGCACCAGCAGCGCGCAGCCCACGGTGAACACGGCCGGCAGCAGATGGACGAGCTTGAGCGTACCGGGATGGCGCTTGGTCAGGTTGATGCGCGCAATGCCGGAATTGTGGACCTGGCGGAAAAACTTGCGGAAGTCCACGCGCCGCTTGTGCCACACCCACGCCTCGGGCAGCAGGCGGCTGGTGTGGCCGCTGCGGAAGAGGCGCGTGCTCAGGTCGATGTCCTCGCCAAAGCGCATCCGGCTGAAGCCCTTCAGCTCACGGAATACGTCGCGCCGCATGCCCATGTTGAAGGAGCGCGGATAGAACTTGTCGAGCTTCTTCTTGCCGCCGCGTATGCCGCCGGTGGTAAAGAAGGAGGTCATGGCGTAGTTGATGGCCTTTTGTACGGGCGTAAAGTCGGGATGCGCGCGGTCGGGGCCGCCAAAGGCGTCGCACGGCTCGCGCTGCAGCTCCTCCTCGATATGGGTGAGGTAGTCGGGCGGCAGCACCACGTCGGAGTCCAGAATAATCAGGTACTCGCCCCGGGCATGGTCGGCGGCAAAGTTGCGCGTCTGACCGGGCCCGGAGTTGGGCTTGGTGTAGTAGTGCAGCTGCAGGCGGTCGGCATAGGGCTGCACGCGGTCGGCGCAGGGCAACGTGGAGCCGTCGTCCACCACAATCACCTCAAAGTCGGTAAAGCGCTGGTGCGTCAGGCTCTCCAGCAGTTCCTGCACCTCGTCGGGGCGGTTGTACACGGGTATGAGTATGGAATATTTCATCGGTATTCAGGTATTAGCATGACAAAAAGCAAGGCAACCCGCACCTGCGCGCCGCCCGGCGGCATGCCCGAAACAGGAGGGGCACCGCCTTGCAAACTTACGGAAAAACTATGGAAAAGGAGCACAAAAACGAGGAAATCCTTCTTCTCTTTCGATATTTACAAACTCTATTAGGTAATATCAAAAATATTATTATTTTTGTATTTGGAATTGAGATAAGAATACATAATACAATCGCCTCGCTTCTAATAGTTTGAGAATAACATTTTATCCAATTCAAAACGCATAAGCTAAAAAGCTACAAAATCTAATACATCATGATTATAAAAAAACGACCTATTATATCTTGGCTTTTGGATGACAATTATCCTTTAAAAGATATGGGAAAACTATCAATAGCAGATACTGGTAATCCATTACATCTTAAATATTTATCCAATGGTTTTGAATCACTAAGACAAATCCGTGATTATAAACCCAACTGGGGATTACCCGAACTTCTAATGCCCTCTTTTGAACATGTTATGCAAAAAAGTGCCAAATCATTTTACAATATAGACCATCAATTATTTCAAGAATTCTATAATGATGAGGTTTGCGGCATTTTATTACATAAAATTTATGGAACTATAATTTATGGATTTGGTAAAGATACTCTATCTGTATGGTTATTCAAAGAAATCAATGGAGAAAGCGCTCTATATGATTTTTGCTATTTCGAATCAACTCCGCGTAACACGAGAAAAGTACACCATTTTCCCTCTAACTCAATGTCTGATGAAGAACAAAATGATTTCTATTCTTGCATCTCAAATTTACTAATTTCATACTTGGCTGTTAAGAAATATGCTAAGGTTGAAACCATTATAGTACCAATCAATGAAAAGATAATAGTAGAAGATGAAATTAAAGGATACAAACAAAAAGAAAAAGTAAAGAATGACAGCGGACAAGAAGTCATTATTATGGATTCACGCTGGTTTGTTAAAATAATCAACGACAATGACATTTTTGTACGAGGATTCTTTCGCATGCAGAGATATAAAGATGAAAATGGAGAATGGGCAAAAAAATTAATTTTTATTGACTCATTTATTCGTCATGGTTATCATCGCAATGCAAAAATAGAAGGAAAAGATACTCAAGAAGACGATATATAATTTCATTTCACCTACAACACCTATAGAAAGAATTGCACAAAAATTGCCGAACTGGGCTTCAAATGGCCTCAGGTCTGCCAATTTTGTTGTATCTTTGCCCTGATTTTCCACACGACTGCCCGCTGCAGTCGGAGGAATATTTTTATAGGATTATACAACACTCAATCACCCTTTACAAATTTGAAGACTTTTGAAGAACTTGGCGTGTCGGAAGAAATCCGCAGCGCCATCAAGGAAATGGGATACGAAAACCCCATGCCGGTGCAGGAGGCCGTCATCCCCTACCTGCTGGGCGTAGGTAACGATGTCATTGCCCTGGCTCAGACGGGTACGGGCAAGACGGCGGCCTACGGACTGCCGGTGCTACAGAAGGTGAACCCCGCCGACCGCGCCACACAGGCCATCATACTGAGCCCGACGCGCGAACTGTGTCTGCAGATTACGGGCGACCTGAAGGACTACTCCCGTTACATTGACGGGCTGCACGTGGTGGCCGTATATGGCGGCTCGAGCATCGAGAGCCAGATTAAGGCCCTCAAGCGCGGGTCGCAGGTCATCGTGGCCACCCCGGGGCGTCTGATTGACCTGATGGAGCGCGGCGTGGCCCGCCTGGACAAGGTGGAAAACGTGGTGCTGGACGAGGCCGACGAAATGCTGAACATGGGCTTTACCGAGAGCATTGACGCCATACTGGCGGGCGTGCCGGAGGAGCGCAACACGCTGCTCTTCTCGGCCACCATGAGCCAGGACATTGAGCGCATTGCCAAGAACTACCTGCACGACTACAAGGAAATTGTGGTAGGCTCGCGCAACGAGGGCGCCGAAAACGTGAACCACATCTACTATCTGGTGCACGCCAAGGACAAGTATCTGGCCCTAAAGCGCATTGTGGACTACTACCCGAAAATATACGGCATCATCTTCTGCCGCACGCGTCTGGAAACGCAGGAGGTGGCCGACCATCTGATTCAGGACGGCTACAACGCCGAGCCGCTGCACGGCGACCTCTCGCAGGCGCAGCGCGACGCCACGATGCAGAAGTTCCGCCAACACCAGACGCAGCTGCTGGTGGCCACCGACGTGGCGGCCCGCGGACTGGACGTGGACGAGCTGACGCACGTCATCAATTACGGCATGCCGGACGACGTGGAGAACTACACGCACCGCAGCGGACGTACGGGACGCGCCGGCAAGCGCGGCACGAGCATCTGCATCATTCACCTGCGCGAAAAGGGAAAAATCAGACAGGTGGAAAAGGTCATCGGCAAGAAATTCGAGGCCGGCACGCTGCCCGAGCCCAAGGAAATCTGCACCAAGCAGCTCTACAAGGTGATGGACGAGATTGAGCGCATCGAGGTGAACGAAACGGAGATTGCGCCGTTCATGCCCGAAATCTACCGCAAGCTCGACTGGCTGACCAAGGAGGACCTGATTAAGCGCGTGGTGAGCCGCGAGTTCGGCCGCTTCCTCAACTACTACGCCAATGCGCCGGAAATTGAGGTGCCCGTAGAGCGCGGCCACGCCGACAGGGACGAGCGGCCCGGCCGCCGCGAACGGGGCGGACGCGGTCCCAAGCAGGCCGAGGAGGGCTACGCCCGCCTGTTCATCAACCTGGGCAAGCGCGACAACTTCTATGCGCGCGAAATCATCAGCCTGGTCAACCGCTACGTGAAGGGCAAGATTGAGATAGGCCGCATTGACCTGACCGCCAACTGCTCCTTCTTTGAGGTGCCGGAGGAAGACGCGCCGCTGGTGCTGAAAAAAATGCAGAAGGCCCGCGTGGGCGACCGCAGCGTGGTGGTGGACCGCGCCGACCGCAAGGACGCCGCCCCCAAGGCACGCGCCGAGCGCAAACCGCGCAAGGCAGCCCGCAAGGCTCCGCAAAAGGCGGCGGGCAAGGACGACTGGAAACAATTCTTCAAACACGACTGACCCCTCATGACCATGAAACGCATCCTGACCGTGATGGCCTGCCTGAGCGCAGCCATCGCCCTGCACGGGCAAAACCTGATACTGGAAGCCGGCGGCGGACTGTCCCGCCACTTCAGCGACACGAAAAACGTGGGCGCCTACAAACTGGGCCTGGGCCTGGAATTTGAGTTCGGACAGACCTGGGCCATTGAACCGGCCCTGGTGTACTACGGCAAGGGCTGGCGCGAAAAGGACGAAACCGTCATCTACCGCGACGAGAACGGCGACCCAATAATGGACGAGGAAACCAAGGAACCGGTGACGGGCACCAAACGCACCACCTACTCGGCCGGCTACGTGGAGCTGCCGGTGCTTGTACACTACTACCTGCGAACAAACGATACGCAATACCTGAAATTTTCGGCAGGCCCCTACGTGGCCTACGGCGTGAACGGCAAGATGAAAGTAAAAGGCGATGCCGACCGCGAAGGCAGTGACAAAATGTTTTACAGCGAAAAAACTTTCAGCCAGCCGGGCATCAAGCGCTGGGATGCCGGCGTACAGGTGCGCGTGTCGTATCAGGTGAACCGCAACATCAGCGTGGGCGCCGAAACCGACCTGGGACTGGTCAAGGTGGTGCCGCAGGGACGTCGCAACTGCACGGCCATGATTTCGCTGGCCTGGCACTTCAGAGAAAGTCTGGATGCGCTAACCCAACAAAAATAGGCACGGGCCCCCAAGCCCGAACACACGCCCCAACGTCCACAGGCCCCACCCTGCCCCCCACACGGCGGCATGACGGGGCCTGCGGACGCTTAAAGGAAAAGCGGAAGCGTAGCCCTGAGCACGCACACCGCAATACATCTGACGATTATCCTCAAAAAAAATACCACATACCATGAAAAACGAAAACCTGACCTCCTCGCGCCTCATATGGGCCGACGTCATTCGCCTGCTGGCCATTCTGATGGTAATCTGCGCACACAGTGCCGATCCTTTCAACGTGTCGCCACAGGCACGGCTGAATCCTGACTTCAACTTCTGGGGTACCATCTACGGCTCGCTGCTGCGCCCGTGCGTACCGCTGTTCGTCATGCTGACGGGCATGCTTATCCTGCCCGTCAGAACCACCACGGGAGCCTTCTACCGGAAGCGGCTGAGCCGCATACTGTGGCCGTTTCTGATAGCCTCCGTAGCCTACAACCTGTTTCCGGCACTGACGGGCAGTATGGGGCTGGATGCCTCGGTAGTGGGCAAGGTGTTCCCGTATGCCGGCGAACATCCCTCGCAAAGCTGGGCCGACAGCCTGCAGCAGGTGATGATGATTCCGCTGACCTTCAGCACCTACACCACACACCTCTGGTACATTTACATGCTCATCGGGCTCTACCTCTACCTGCCCGTACTCTCGGCCTGGCTGCAACAGGCTTCGGAACGCGCCCTGCGTCTGTTTCTGCTGCTGTGGGGCGTCACGCTGCTGGTGCCCTACCTGACACAGTACGTCACGCCTGACCTGTGGGGCACGTGCGCCTGGAACCCCTACGGCATGCTCTACTACTTTGCGGGCTTCAACGGCTATCTGGTGGCGGGCTACTACCTGCGCCACTACAACCGCCTGAGCGGCCGCACCACGGCCTGGCTGGCCCCGCTGCTGTTTGCGGCCGGCTACGCCATTACCTATGCCGGCTTCGGCCACACCTCGCAACAGCCCGACATTACGGAAGAGGAGCTGGAATTCTTTTTCCTCTATTGCTCGCCGCAGGTGGCCATGATGACGCTGGGCCTATTCGTGGCCCTGCAACGCGTAAACGTCGGGAGCGAAAGGCTGCGCCGCCTGCTGGCCAACCTGACGCGCTGCGGTCTGGGCATCTACCTGATTCACTACGTACTGGTGGGACTGGGCTACACGCTGGTGGACCGGCTGCAGGTTCCGGTGAGTCTGCGCATTCCGGTGACGGCGGTGCTCGTACTGTTTACGGCTTGGGCCATCGTAAGCGTGGTGTACCGCCATGCGCCGCGCCTGGCCCGTATCATTTTTGGCTAAGCCGGAATCCACAAAAATACCGCGCAGCCGGAACCTTGCTCCTCCCACGTGGAGTGCGGTTCCGGCTGCGCGGTATATGGTCGTCTGACGAATGAAATTTACTCGGGCAGGAAGGCAAAGAGCTTTTTGAGCGATTCCTCGTCGTTCCAGCTGAAATAGTGGTCGTACATCAGATTCTTGAAGGCTTTCTTCATTTCGGGCTTGATGAGCTTTTTCAGATTCTTCTCGGTGGCCTTGTAAGGCACGCCCTTAATCATGAAATAATAGGTATCCTTGAGCGGATAGCCCTGAGCTTCCTCGCGCTGGTCGCCGTCGATTTCAAGAAATACGTTCAGGTCCTCCATCTCGAAGAAGGGCAGGTTGTTGCCGCCGCTGTTCTGCTCGGAATACTTTTGCATGTCAATGGTGGTCACGCGCAGCAGGCTGTCGTAGCCGCGGCGGGCCACCACGCGCCCCATGATGGAGTCGATGCGGAGGTAGGTGATGCTGTCGCCAAACTCCACGCCGTAGACATTATTGACGTAGGCCGTCTTGATTTTGTCGCCGTCCATGAACACGAGGCGGCTGTCCTTGAGGAAAATGTTGGCCTTGGCATTGGTGTAGCGGCCAAAAGGCTGCAGCACTTTGGCGTCGCGAAACTCGGGGAAAGCAAAGGGATGCTCGGTGCGCCTGGTCTCCACCGCCTGCTGGGCAAAGCCGGTCAGGGCGACGGCGAGAAGCGCAAATAAAACGAATATTTTCTTCATATATACAGTATATTTTCAGTAGAGGTTACGCAAATGTCGCAAAAAAATTCCGTTTGCGACCGGCCGCCGGGGTTAATATTTTTTAATCGTACCGCTCCGTTTCGCGCGCCGGAGCGAGCCACCGTACCCCTACGCAAGCAGGCTGCCCCAAGCGCTCCGCAAGGAGCATGCCGGGGCAGCCTGCCGCAAAAGAAAATACTTATCTGATAAAAATTACAACAAAGCCTTCAGACGAGTTACGAAGTCGTCGGCCTCAGCCTGCGTCAGGCACAGAGGCGGCAGGAGGCGGAGCACGTTGGTACCCGAAGCTCCCGTAAAGACGTGCTGCTCATGAATGAGGCGGCTGCGCAGCTCCTTGATGGGGCGGTCGAACTCGAGACCAATCATCAGGCCGCGCCCGCGCACCTCCACCACGCCGGGCAGGCCCTGCAGCGCCTGCAGCAGATGGTTGCCCACGGCGGCGGCATTCTCCACCAGATGCTCCTGCTCCATCACGTCGAGCACGGCCAGGGCAGCCGTACAGGCCAGGTGGTTACCGCCGAAGGTGGTGCCGAGCTGACCGTAGACGGGCTTGATTTCGGGACTGATGAGCACAGCCGCCATGGGGAAGCCGTTGCCGATGCCCTTGGCCACGGTAATCAGGTCGGGGCGCACGCCCAGATGCTGATGGGCAAAGAAGCGACCCGAACGGCCGTAGCCGCACTGGATTTCGTCGCACACCAGCAGCGTGCCGGCCTTGCGGCAGGCCGCAGCCAGGCCCTGCATGAACTCGGCCGTGGCCAGACGGATGCCGCCCACGCCCTGAATGCACTCCACGATGACGGCAGCCACATCGCCCTTGGCCAGCTCAGCCTCGAAGGCGGGCAGGTCGTTGAGCGGCAGGAAGGTCACGTGGCCCGACTGATTGATGGGAGCACAGATTTTGGGATTATCGGTAGCCTCAACGGCCAGCGAGGTGCGGCCGTGGAAAGCCTTGGAAGCCGCCAGCACGCGCTTGCGGCCGGTATGGAAGGAGGCCAGCTTGAGGGCATTCTCGTTGGCCTCGGCACCGGAGTTCACCAGAAACAGCTGATAGTCGTCGTAACCCGAAGCCTTGCCCAGACGGGCAGCCAGGTCGCGCTGCAGCTGATTGATGACGGAATTGGAATAGAAGCCGAGCTGCTGGAGCTGGCGGGTCAACATGTCCACATAATGCGGGTGGCAGTGGCCGATGCTGATGACCGCATGGCCGCCGTAAAGGTCGAGGTATTCCTGACCCTTGTCGTCCCACACGTGGCTTCCGCGGCCACGCACGATGTTGATATCATAAAGCGGATAAACGTCAAATAAATTCATAAGGCTAAAAAGTGTTGGGTTTTAGAAGCCTTGCGGCTTGAGTTGCAGGCCGGCGGTCTGGTCGAGGCCGAACATGAGGTTCATGTTCTCCACGGCCTGGCCGGAAGCGCCCTTGAGCAGGTTGTCGATGCAGGAGGTGACGAGCAGTTTGCCCTCATAGACCTCGGCATGCACGATGGCCTTGTTGGTATTGACTACTTGTTTGAGGTCGATGTCGCGGCCGGCCACGTAGTGCGTAAACGGCGCCGTGGCGTAGAATTGGGCAAAAGCCTCGTCTACCGTAGCCTGGTCGGCGGCGGTGTGCAGGAAAGCCGTGGCAAAAATGCCGCGCGGGAAGTCGCCACGATACGGGATGAAGTCGAGGTCGAACTCCTCGAACGACGGCTGCAGCGAGGTGAGGCTCTGGCGGATTTCGGCCACGTGCTGGTGGCGGAATACCTTATAGACACTCAGATTGTTGGTGCGCCACGAGAAGTGGGTGGTGGCCGACGGCTTGACGCCGGCACCCGTGGAGCCGGTCAAGGCATTGACCAGCACGTTCTCGGTGAGCAGTCCGGCCTTGGCCAAAGGCAGCAGGGCCAGCTGGATGGCCGTGGCAAAGCAGCCGGGATTGGCCACGTGGAGCGCACCGGCAATGCGGTCGCGGTTGAGCTCGGGCAGACCATAGACATAGTCGTTGCCGGGAGCAGCCAGACGGAAGTCCTGTGCCAAATCCACAATGCGCACCGAAGCAGGCACCTCATGCTCCTGCAGGAACTGGGCGCTCTTGCCGTGGCCCATGCAGAAGAAGAGCACGTCCACCTGGTCCAGCGGCAACTGGTCGGTAAAGCAGAGGTCGGTGTCGCCAATCAGTCCCTCGTGCACGTCGACCAGCGAATGGCCGGCGTGGCTCGACGAGTGGACAAAGGTCAGCGTTGCCTGCGGATGGTGAACCAGCAGGCGGCAAAGCTCGCCGGCCGTGTAGCCGGCGCCGCCAATGATTCCTACTTTTATCTTGTCCATCGGCCGTTATCTTTTTTCGTCCTTATGGTTGGCATAATACAGGCGCAGCGGCGTTGAGGTCACCTTGATGAAGCCCTTGGCGTCGTCGGCCGTCCAGCCGCGCTGCATCTCGCCGTACTCGCCGAACGGGTTCTTCACCAAATCGTCGGGCGAATCCACGCCGAGCGTGCTGAAGCTGTAGGGACGGAGCTCCAAAGTAACCTTACCGTTGACGTGGCGCTGCGAGCTGGTCAGCATGGCCTCGATGTCGGGCATAACCGGCTCGAGGTACTGGCTCTCGTGCAGGAACATGCCGTACCAGTTGGCCACCTGGTCCTTCCAGTACTGCTGCCACTTGCTGAGCGTATATTTCTCGAGGAAGCGGTGGGCGGCGATAATCAGCATGGGCGCAGCGGCCTCAAAGCCTACGCGGCCCTTGATGCCGATGATGGTGTCGCCCACATGGCAGTCGCGGCCAATGGCGTAGGCAGCACCAATGGACTCCACCTTCTGGATGGCGGCAATGGGGTCGTCAAAGTGTTCACCGTTGACGCCTACCAGCTCGCCCTTCTTGAACTCGAGCTCCAACTCTTCCGTGCCGGTTTTGGTGGGGTGCTTCAGGTAAGCCTCCTCAGGCAGGCCCTTGGTGCTGTCGAGCAGCTCACCGCCGCAGATTGACGTGCCCCAGATGCCGACGTTGTAGGAGTACTTGAGCTTGGCAAAGTCAGCCTTGAAGCCGTGCTGATTGAGGTAGTCCACCTCTTCCTGACGGCTGAGGGCGCGGTCGCGGGTCAGGGTGATGATTTCCACACCCGGCGCCATGACGAGGAAGGTCATGTCAAAACGAATCTGGTCGTTGCCGGCACCCGTTGAGCCGTGGGCAATGGCGTCGGCCCCGATTTCGTTGGCATAGCGGGCAATGGCCAATGCCTGGAAAATGCGCTCCGACGATACGGAGATGGGGTAACAGTTATTGCGCAGTACATTGCCAAAGACCATGTACTTGAGGCTCTTTTCATAATATTCCTTGGTCACGTCGAGGGTGACATACTTCTTGGCGCCGAGCAGATAGGCGTTTTCCTCATTCTTCTTGAGTTGCTCTGCGCTGAATCCGCCTGTGTTGGCACAGGCTGCATACACTTCGTAGCCCATTTCCTTGGCCAGGTACATCACCGTATAGCTGGTGTCCAGACCGCCACTGAAGGCTACCACTACTTTCTTTGCCATATTTTTGGATTGATTTTTTGTTTCGGGTTATCAGATGTTTTTCTCAGTTTTCTTCCGGAAAGGCTCAGGCCGTCTGTTCGGCAGCCTTTTCCTTCTCGACGGCCTTCTTGACAAAGGCTATCACGTCGTCGGGCAGCTGCACGGGGAGCTTGTCGTCGGGATGCTTGGCGGGGTCGTAAAGCATGCCGGTGCATACGCAGTAGCGGCGGTTGGTGCGGGCCAGCACGTCGCAGTTGATGCAACAGGGATGCTCGGGGGTGCCGCAGCCCTTCCAGTACTCATCGTCCTGCGTGAGCTCGGCAAAAGGTACGGGCACATAGCCCAGCGCCGTATTGATTTTCATGACCGCGCCGCTGCTGGTCAGACCAAACAGCTTGGCTTTTGGCCAGCGCAGACGGCTCAGCGTGAAGGCCGTCTTCTTGATGCGGGTGGCCAGGTGATGGCCACGGAACTTGGGCACTACAATCAGACCGGAATTGGCCACGTAATGCTTGTTTTCCCAGCTTTCGATATAACAGAATCCGGCAAACTCCTCGCCGTGCAGGGCGATGATGGCCTTGCGCTCCTTCATCTTGGTTGCCACGTATTCGTGGGTACGTGAGGCGATACCGCTGCCGCGCACCTTGGCTGCTTCAGTAATCGTTGTCAAAATCGTATCCACATACTTTTCGTGTGAGGCATCCGCCACCTGAACGGTGATTCCGTCATTATATTCTTCCATGATAATGTTGTAATATAAAAATGTAAGATTAAAATCAAAGTGTTATTTGGCCTGACGCAAACCGGCCTTCATGCCGGGAATCACGTCGGAGAGCGCCATCTTGACGTACTCGCGGTTGGTGCCCTCGGCCAGGGCCAGCATGATGGTGTCGTCGCCGGCAATGCTGCCTACCACAAACGGGAACTCGCGCATGTCAATGTCGGAGGCCAGGCTCGAGGCGTAGCCCGGGCGCGTCTTGATGACGGCCAGCTGGCCCGTAAAGGCTATGGACACGAACGCGCTGTTCTGGTAATACTCCGTCAGCACGGCGGTGCTGACCGGACGGCGGTAGAGCGGGTTCTCAGGCAGTACATACACATATCCGTGCGGTCCGGCCACCTTGGCCGCCTTGAGCGAGCGGAGGTCGCGCGAGAGCGTAGCCTGCGTCAGCATGCAGCCGTGATGAGCCAGTTCCTTCAACAGTTCGTCCTGACGCGAGATTTCGTGGTTGGTCAGGATGAGGCGTAACAAATCTAAGCGGTCTTTACGTGTTTGCATTCGATATGAGATATGTAGTATGGTCCTGAATGCAAAATTATGAATTTATTCCAGCATACGGCGCATATATGCTATATTTTTTCGGAATTATTGAAATTAATACCGCACAATATGCAAGTTTATGCAATTATTCACCCGAATATGCAAAAAAGACACCGCCCTGACCCTATGCGGGTCGGGCGGCATCTTTTTCAGGTTATTTCGAAATCCTGCCTCCGGCGGCCTCAGCGACCGGCGGCGGGATGTATGGCGTTACTTGTTGAGCTTCCAGCTGAAACCGGCCTTGGTGTCCTTGACCTCAAAGCCAAGCTCGGCCAGGCGGTCGCGAATCTGGTCGCTGGTGGCCCAGTCCTTGTTGGCCTTGGCCTTGGCGCGCTGCTCAAGCAACATGTCTACCACGGCACCAAAGGCTTCCTCGCGGGCAGAGTTGGAACCGACTTCCTCCTTCAGGCCCAAAATGTCGAACACAAAGGTGCGGAACACGCCGTTGAGTTTTTCCAGCGCCTCGGCCGTGATGGTGGCCTTGTGGTCCACGATGCTGTTGATGGTGCGGCAGGCCTCGAAGAGGTGACTGATAACGATGGGCGAGTTGAGGTCGTCGTCCATGGCGGCATAGCAGTCGTTCTCGAGCTTCTCGGTGAAGTCAATACCCACGGTGCCCTGAGCCGACGGCTCAATGCGACGCAGGTTTTCCACGCCTTCCATCAGTCGGGCCAGTCCCTTCTCGCTGGCCTGCAGGGCCTCGTTGCCGAAGTCTACGGTGGAGCGGTAGTGTGCCTGCAGGATGAAGAAGCGGATGGTCATGGGCGAGTAGGCCTTGTCGAGCTTTTCGTGCTGACCGGTGAAGAACTGGTCGAGCGTGATGAAGTTGCCCAGACTCTTGCCCATCTTCTGTCCGTTGATGGTTATCATGTTGTTGTGCATCCAGTATTTCACCATCTCGTCGCCCTGTGAGGCTACGGCCTGCGCAATCTCACACTCGTGGTGCGGGAACACGAGGTCCATGCCGCCGCCGTGGATGTCGAAGTGGTTGCCCAGATACTTGCGGCCCATGGCCGTGCACTCGCAGTGCCATCCGGGGAAACCCTCGCTCCAGGGGCTGGGCCAGCGCATGATGTGTTCGGGCTGGGCCTTTTTCCAGAGGGCAAAGTCCACCTGGTTGCGCTTCTCACCTACTCCGGCCAGGTTGCGCGAGGCGTTGATGACGTCCTCCAGGTTGCGGCCGGAGAGCACGCCGTAATGGTGGTCGTGGTTGTACTTTTCCACGTCAAAATACACCGAGCCCTCGCTCACGTAGGCATATCCGTTTTTCAGAATCTGCTCCACCAGCTGCTCCTGCTCGATGATGTGGCCCGTGGCGTGCGGCTCAATGCTGGGCGGCAGCACGTTGAGGGCCTCCATGGCCTTGTGGAAGCGGTTGGTATAATACTGCGCCACCTCCATTGGCTCAAGCTGCTCGAGCTTGGCCTTCTTGGCAATTTTGTCCTCGCCGTCGTCGGCGTCGTGCTCCAAGTGGCCTACGTCGGTAATATTGCGCACATAGCGTACCTTGTAGCCCAGATGGCGCAGGTAGCGAAACAGGAGGTCGAAGGTGATGGCCGGACGGGCATGTCCCAGGTGGGCATCACCATAGACGGTGGGGCCGCATACATACATTCCCACATGACCCGGCTGCATGGGTGTGAACACCTCTTTCTTGCGCGAGCGGGTATTGTAGATTACGAGTTGATGTTCCATAAGAATTTATCTTGTTTTTTTACAGTTTTCACAGAAGTGTGGCGCGCCCACCTACCTGCCCCGTCTGTCTGCCCCCATAGAGGCTCCAATGAGGGCACAGGACGTTTCGGCCGTTTCAAAGAGAGACTTTCGGAAAACGAGGTCGGACCTATTTTCAACAAGGTCGGACCTAATTTTTACGAGGCGGCACCTTGTTTTTTCTACAACGGCTCCCTCACGCTACAAGCCGAATACCCCCGAAAAAGGCGGGCGGGCGCTAATTCCTGCAAAGATAGCACAAAGGCGGCGAGAAGCCAAAAGTTTTCAGCGCCTTTTTGTCTGTCCCGACCGCCTGTACACCAGACAGGCGGAGCACAGCTTACGCCGCGCTCCGCCACCCACCCTCCAAAGGACCACTGCCGGAAATCCGGCAAGCCGGTCGGTATGGTTATTTCAGAAATTCCTTGCGCACCGTTCCGTTGGAGTAGCGCACCAGATAAATGCCCCGCTCCGGCCGCTCCACACGGCGCCCGTCAGGCTGATAGTAAGCCACCGGCACAGCTCCGTCGGCCGCCACACCACCGATACCCGTCAATACGGGATAGTCAATGGCCATCAGCTGGAAACCGCCGCCATACACCGGCTGCACAATGCCCGTAATGTCATATTCCGCCTCCGGATTTTCGGCAGTGTTGGTACCGGAGGGGAACAGCGTGCGCATGGTCGGGGCCTTGTCCAGCAGAATGGATGCCCCGTCGCGGTGGGCATAGCCGTTACTGACCGTCACACCGCTGAGCGTCACCAGCTGACAGAGCCAGCAGCTGTCGAGCAGTTCGCTGACGGACTCCACCACTATCGGCTCGGGCTCGCGGTAACCTGTGGCGAGACTGTCAAACGAAGTGTACTCCGTGGTCCACCAACCACCGTCCGTACGGCTATTGAGCACCACGCTGCCGTTGAGCACATCGCCCGTATGCAGCGGCTGATAGCCGTACTGCTCAAGACCGATGGCTGCCGTACTGTCACGCAAATAGAGATAATAGTACTGGTCGCCACCACTGCCGTACGACATCAAGCTATAAGTCACCAGCGCATCACGCAGCTGCAGCCGCGTAAAAGTATTTTCGGGCAAGGCCCGGTAGGCGGCCATACTGCTGACCTCGGTCGGAAGCTCATATTGGAATCGGGTGTCACGGGGAATAAGCTCCCCAAACTGATTAATCAGATCCAGCCGGAACACGGTGGTAGTATCCACCCGTACCGGGCCGTCATATTGCGTAGAGAAGCGGGTGGGTTGCGTGCCGTCGGTGGTGTAGACCATAATCATGTGACGGTCCTGATAGTTGTCGGCAAAGTCCACATCTTTCCCCGGCGCCATCCTTACCTCAAAAGGTTCCAGATAGCGGCCCGGCGGCACTGAAAGCTTAAATTCATCAGTGTACATGGCCACTTCTTTCACTCCATACTGCAACCAAATGCTTTCCACCTTTACATCGTGGGTAGCCCGAATGGTAATGCGCGTGTCCGGCGTCACATTATACATTTTTACAAAATGCTCATTCCCCGCTCCTACCTCCAGATTGGAGGTGGAAGATTCGCCCAGGCTCAATTCCAGTTTACACGGCTCATCACTACTATTATTCCAAGGCCAAAGCGTCACATACAGGAGGGCATTGCCCATCAGTTCGGGCACGGGCGGCAGTGTTATGGCCCCGCCCGACGCTATCAGGGCGCATTGCGGCCCGGCATACACACGGTCGAGAATCCAGCCCGAGGGATGCTCAAGGTCGGCCGTATCGAGCGCCGACACGCCGCTGCCCAGCCCGTTCACGTTCTGAAAGGATTCTCTGAAAAAGACTTCTTCCGTCTGTGCCAATACGGCCAGACCACTCAACCACAGGCCGACGCCCACCAGCATTACCCGCATACGGGCCGCCATCCGGCCCTGAAGAAAAGCAAAAATAGATTTCATCGTTTTTTCAGTTTTAAGGATTCAACAAACAGGTTTCGTCTTCACGGCCCACACATCTCTTGGCTGGAAAAAGGCCCTTAACCCCCAGTCACAGGCAGCACGGGGCTACTCGCAACCAGGGGCGTCACAGATAAAAATTATATCCAAAAGGTGCAAGACCTCAAAGGGAAGCGGTGAAACATTACTCCGGCTCCACATCCCACAACACGGGCACATTCTTAAAAGTGATGGCGCCACGATGTTGCGGATCGATGTACACGGACAGCTTGACGAGCTGGAACTCCTTGACGGACTTCTTCACGTCCGCAAACTGCTGCTGCGGGTCGTCCACCTTTACCTTGACAAAAATACCCTCGGTCACGTCACGGCGCGTGCCACCCATGGCCGATGTGTGATAGGCATTGCCGTCGGCATCCACCGCCATGGTTTTGTTGCCGTTTTCGTTACCGCTGAGCAGCACGGAGGTCTTGTTCAGCTTCATTTTCACTTTCAGCACGAGATAAGCGGTGCCGTAGTTTTCGGAAGTGCTCTTGCCGTAGCAGCCCACGAGCTCCACATCCATGGCCTCGGCAAACGGATTAATCATGGTGCCGCCCGAGGGTATGGCCACTTCGGTGCCGGCAGCCGTTCCGTCGGCAGATACGCCGGTGGTTTTGGTGACACTTTCAACGCCTTTCTTAACTTTTTTCAACAAACCGCCGAGCTGGGCGTCAGCCTGTTGTGGGAAAGCAAATACGGCAAAAAGGGCTACGAGGACAATGTGAATGAAATTCTTTTTCATAGCTTTTGATTTTTAAAGGGTTACAGAATAGAAAAGTAAATGAATGCACATTGGCAAATATAGGCGAAAGGAAGCAGGCAGCCAAATTTTTTCCTCCTTTTTTCGTGGGCGCTTCTGCCGATGTGGGAAGGCGGCCATAGAAATCAGTAATCCGGGTAGGGCCATCCGTTATTTTTATACGCCAAAATCCGACAGGAATATGTAATTTTGCCATACGATTCGGAAACGAGAAATCACTAAATTTTCATTACGATATGTACATCGAAAAAATCAATTCACCGGCCGACGTCAAAAAGCTGAACGTGGCCGAAATGACTCAGCTGAGCCAGGAAATCCGCACGGCGCTGCTGCAGAAACTCAGCCACCACGGCGGTCACGTAGGTCCCAACCTGGGTATGGTGGAGGCCACCATTGCCCTGCACTACGTGTTCAATTCGCCTACCGACCAGTTCGTGTTTGACGTGTCGCACCAGAGCTATACGCACAAGATGCTGACCGGCCGCCGCGAGGCTTTCCTGCAGTCGGACCACTACGACGACGTGTCGGGCTACACCTGCCCCGGCGAGAGCGAGCACGACTTCTTTACTATCGGCCACACGTCAACCTCCGTCAGCCTGGCCTGCGGTCTGGCCAAGGCGCGCGACCTGAAGGACGAGAAGTACAACGTCATCGCCATCATCGGCGACGGCTCACTCAGCGGCGGCGAGGCCTACGAGGGTCTGAACAACGTGGCTGAGCAGGGCACGAACCTGATTGTCATCGTCAACGACAACCAGATGTCCATTGCCGAGAACCACGGCGGCCTCTACCGCAACTTGCAGGCCCTGCGCGAGAGCAACGGCACGTGCAGCTGCAACTTCTTCAAGGCGCTGGGCTTTGACTACAAATACGTGGACAACGGCAACGACCTGCAAACCCTGATTGACACCTTCCGCGAGGTCAAGGACATTGACCACCCCATCGTGCTGCACATCAACACCATCAAGGGTAAGGGCTACGGTCCGGCCGTGACGGAAAAGGAGCGCTTCCACTGGAGCATGCCGTTTGACTTGGAAACAAGCCAGGTGACCTGCGCCTCCGACGGCCCCGACTACACCAGTCTGACCGCCGACTATCTGAAAAAGCGCATGGACCGCGACCCGCAGTTCGTGGTACTGACTGCCGGTACACCGTCCGTCATGGGCTTCGACGCCGAGCTGCGCATGCAGGCCGGCAAGCAGTTTGTCGATGTAGGCATCGCCGAAGAGCACGCCGTAGCCATGTCGTCAGCCCTGGCCAATGGTGGCGCGCGCCCCGTGTTCGGCGTGTTCAGCTCCTTCATCCAGCGCACCTACGACCAGCTTTCGCAGGACCTCTGCATCAACAACAACGCCGCCGTGCTGGCCGTGTTTGCAGGCTCCATCTGCTGCATGAACGACGAGACTCACCTGGGATTCTTCGACATCCCGCTCCTCTGCAACATCCCCAACATGGTGTACCTCTGCCCGACCTCGAAGGAGGAATACTTCGCCATGATGGACTGGGCCATTGAGCAGACCGAGCATCCCGTAGCCGTGCGCGTGCCAGTGGGTCCCATCATCAGCCGTCCCCTGCCGGCCGGCACCGACTTCAGCCAGCTGGGCCACGCCGAAGTGGTGCGCAAGGGCAGCCGCGTAGCCCTGCTCGGACTGGGCAACTTCCTGACCCTGGCCCTGCAGACGGCCGACCTGCTCAAAGAAAAGGGCATCGACGCCACCGTCATCAACCCGCGCTACGCCTCACACTACGACGAGCAGCTGCTCAACAGCCTGAAGGCTGACCACGAGGCCGTCATCACGCTGGAAGACGGCGCCATCGACGGCGGCTGGGGCGAAAAGATTGCCCGCTTCTACGGCGACAGCGCCATGAAGGTACGCTGCTACGGTGCCGACAAGGCCTTTGCCGACCGCTACAACTTCGACGAGTATCTGCAGGCCCATCGCCTGACGGCGCCGCAGATTGCCGAGGACGTACTCAAAATGTGCTGACCCCGCGCCTGCCAAAGGCAGGACAAGCGCCTCATACACAGGCCGAAAGCCCCCGCACGAGCAGAGGTTTCCGGCCTGTTTTCCGTATAGCCGTCCACGGCCCTCCCGCCCCGGCGGCACCAGCCGGCAAAAAGGTCAGAAAATGACAAATAAAAATAGCAAAAAAGCCATCACACCCCGAAAAAAAATGCGTAACTTTGCGAGTGCAAAAATCATTCTGAAATTCTAACCTAAACAAAATACGATATTATGGATATTATCGAACAATTAGTAGCCAATGCCAAGGCTTCAAAGCAGCGCATCGTGCTACCCGAGGGCACCGAAGAGCGTACCCTGAAAGCCGCCAACCAGATTCTGACCGACGGCGTAGCTGACCTCATCCTGCTGGGCAATCCGGACGAAATCCACGAATGCGCCAAGGAGTGGGGACTGGGAAACATTGAGCGCGCCACCATCATTGACCCGCTGAACCATCCGAAAAAAGAAGAATACGCCCAGCTGCTCTGCGAGCTGCGCAAGAAGAAAGGCATGACCATTGAGGAGGCCCGCCGTTTGGTAGAGGACCCGCTCTATCTGGGCTGCCTCATCATCAAGGCCGGCGACGCCGACGGCCAGCTGGCCGGTGCCCGCAACTCTACGGGCAACGTGCTGCGCCCCGCCCTGCAGATTATCAAGACCGCTCCGGGCATCACCTGCGTATCCGGTGCCATGCTGCTGCTGACCCACGCCCCCGAATGCGGCGAAAACGGCGTAATCGTCATGGGTGACGTAGCCGTAACCCCCGTGCCTACGGCCGACCAGCTGGCTCAGATTGCCGTATGCACCGCCCGCACCGCCAAGGCCGTAGCCGGCATCGACCCGCGCGTAGCCATGCTGAGCTTCTCCACCAAAGGCTCTGCCAAGCATGAGGTGGTAGACAAAGTGGTAGAGGCCCTGGGCATTGCCCGCCAGATGGATCCCGAACTGAAAATTGACGGCGAACTGCAGGCCGACGCCGCCCTCGTGCCGCGCGTAGGTGCCAGCAAGGCTCCGGGCTCAGAAATTGCCGGCAAGGCCAACGTACTGGTTGTACCGTGCCTCGAGGTAGGCAACATCAGCTACAAGCTGGTTGAGCGTCTGGGTCACGCCACGGCCATCGGCCCGATTCTTCAGGGTATTGCCCGTCCGGTCAACGACCTGTCACGTGGCTGCTGCATTGACGACGTCTACAAGATGATTGCCATCACCGCCAACCAGGCCATCGCCGCCAAGGCCCAGAAATAAGGAACAATTTTTTCAGTAAACAACAAAAACGATATACATGAAGATTCTTGTCATCAACTGCGGTTCATCCTCTATCAAGTACAAACTCTACGAAATGGATTCACGCCAGACACTGGCCGCCGGAGGCATCGAGAAAATCGGTCTGCCCGGTGCATTTCTGAAAATCAAGATGAACGACGGCAGCTCAAAAGTCATTGAAGCCGAAATTCCCGACCACTCCGTGGGCATCAAGATGATGTTCGACGCCCTGCTGAACAAGGAATACGGCGCCATCAGCTCACTGGACGAAATCGGCGCTGCCGGCCACCGCATCGTGCATGGCGGCGTGTTCACCAAGAGCCAGGTGGTCACTGACGCCATGATTGAAGAATGGAAACAATACATGGACCTCGCTCCGCTGCACAGCTACGCTCACCTCAAGGGCTACAACGCCGTGAAGGAGCTGCTGCCCAACCTGAAGCAGGTATTCGTGTTCGACACGGCCTTCCATCAGACCATGCCGGACTACGCCTACATGTACGCCCTGCCCTACCAGTACTACACCGAGGACCACATCCGCCGCTACGGCGCCCACGGCACGAGCCACCGCTACGTCACCCAGCGCTCAGCCGAGGTGTTCGGCCAGCTGCCCAAGCGCCTCATCACCTGCCACATCGGTAACGGAGCTTCAGTCAGCGCCGTGCTCGACGGCAAGTGCGTGGACACGTCAATGGGTCTGACCCCGCTGGAAGGTCTGATGATGGGTACGCGTACCGGCGACATCGACTCTTCTGCCATCCTGACCATTATGAAAAAGGAAGGTCTGACCCCCGACGAGGCCAACGACCTGCTCAACAAGAAGAGCGGTCTGCTGGGCGTAACGGGCATTTCGTCCGACATGCGCGAGGTAGAGAAAGCCAGCCGCGAAGGCAACGAGCGCGCAGCCTTGGCCCTGAAGATGTACAACTACCGCATCCGCAAGTACATCGGCTCCTTCTCCGCCGTATTGGGCGGTGTTGACGCCATCGTATTTACGGCCGGCGTAGGCGAGCACCAGTGGGATGTGCGCGAAGGCGCCCTCGAAGGTCTGGGCTATCTGGGCATCGAGCTTGACAAAGAAAAGAACAAGGCCAACAACGGCGAGGAGGAAATCATTTCCACTCCGTCCAGCCGCGTGAAGGTAGCCGTCATCCCGACCGATGAGGAATGGATGATTGCCAGCGACACCCTGGCCCTGGTAAATGAATAACAAGGCGCGGCAAAAGCCGACCGATCTGTAAAAAGACCAATCCCGACCACTGACAGACAGTGGTCGGGATTTTTTGTATTTCTCCCTGCAAGACCCGTGGCGGTCCCTTAGCGAAAAACCTGCCTGCCGAAAAATGGTTCCGACAAGCTCCGGTGAAAACCGTCCATTGCCAAACTTTTCCCCACAACATTCCTCTTTTTCTCACAACTTACCGCCTTAAATTTTTTCCGAGCCGCCTTAAATTTTTTCCGAGCCGCCGAAAATTTTTTCCGAGCCGCCTTAAATTTTTTCCGAGCCGCCGAAAATTTTTTCCGAGCCGCCGAAAATTTTTTCCGA
>ENA-UONW01001991-UONW01001991.1-human-gut-metagenome-genome-assembly--contig:-CS52-NODE-1991-length-21770-cov-11.660189_pt1 | contig 21770 bp, 19 predicted proteins | sample MGYA00242463_ERZ724010 | MGnify/ENA metagenome assembly ERZ724010 | reverse complement strand
GCCTGCTCGCCCACTTCAACGAGAACATCAACGAGCTGACGGGCAAGTACTACCGTCCCGAGGAGTTCGTGGACTACAAGGCCGACGTGGAGCGTCCGCTGCCCATGATCTTCCAGAGTGGCTACCTGACCATCAAGGACTACAACATGCGCATGAACAAGTTCCTGCTGGACTTCCCCAACAACGAGGTGAAGAACGGCTTCCTGACGATGCTGGCCACGTCGTACCTGAAGCCTGGAGAGCACTTGGAGGGCTGGATAGACACCGTGGTGGAAACGCTGGAAGCGGGCGACACCGACCGCCTCCGCACCCTGTTCACCTCGTTCCTGGCCAGCATCCCCTACACCATGCGGCGCAAGGAGGGCGAGGCCGAGCGCGAACGCTACTTCCAGTACACGTTCTACCTCATCATGCGCCTGGTGAGCGTCTACACCGTCTACGTGGAGAAGACGCAGAGCCAGGGCCGCGTGGACTGCGTGGTGGAGACGCCACAGTACGTCTACATCTTCGAGTTCAAGCTGGACGGTACGGCCGCCGAGGCCCTGCAGCAGATCGAGGACCGCGGCTATGCCCGCGAGTATGCCGCCGACGCCCGGCAGCTCTTCCGTGTGGGCGTGGGTTTCTCGTCGGAGACCGGTACCGTCAGCGACTGGGCGGTGGTGCAGGCGTGACGGGCTTCCCTTACTCTTTTCTTAAAAACCTTTAAAACACAGGGCCGGAGGAACGCCGCAGTTTCTTCGGCCTAATTTATTGCATGCCAGCCGGATGGGCGGGCAAAAGTGCGGTATCCGCCAAAATCCCTTTGTTGTTTTCTTGCGTGCTTTGCGTCCGTGCAAGGGCAATGGTGCCCCTGCCTGACTTTAAAAAATTACAAGAATGTATGGAAACAACTACTGAAACATCCATCGGCTTCTCGCACTTCAGCAGCGTGAGGAGCAAGTGTGCTACGGCGACCACGCTCGAGCAGTTCGTGGCCGACATCCGCAGCGACCGTTTCCGTCCGCAGGTGGAGCGGTACCGCCGCCTGCGCTCGCAGGGCGGACAGGAAGCCGAGGCGCAGCGCGTCAAGTCGGCCATGCCCTGTGTGACGCCTTCGGCCCACTGCTTCGGCGGGCATGCCGTGAGCGACCTGAGGCAGTACAGCGGCCTGCTGTGCATCGACCTGGACCACACGGCAGACCGCACGGACGCCATCGTGGCGCTGGCTTCCGGGCTGCCCTACGTGGCTGCCGTCTTCCGCAGCATTTCGGGTGAAGGGGTGAAGGTCTTCGTCCGCATCCGCACGGAAGACCTGGATCGCGGCTACGCGCCTCTCTATGCCGCCGTGGGCCGGGCCGTGAGCCGCTGTGTGGGCCATGCCTACGACGAGAAGTGTGCCCCCGTCACCCAGCCCTGCTACTACTCGTGGGACCCCGCCGCGCACTTCCGGCCCGATGCCTCGCCCTTCCCCTACCGTCCGGAGGAGGAGGCGCCGGCGGCTGGTACGCTCTGTCCCGTCGCTCCGCAGGGAGCGGCCGGAGCCGTTGCCGTCCCCGCTCCCGTTGCCTCTGCGGGCAAGGACGGAACGGATGGCGGGGAGGCCGCTGCCGATGTGCCGGGCGAAGGCTTCCTGGAGGCTTTCGTCCACCGCTTCGAGCAGGAATATCCCTTCCGTCCCGGGCAGCGCAACGACATCGCCCTGCGCCTGGGACGCTCGGCCCGTCGTAAAGGTTTTTCGCGGCAGGAGCTGGACGGGGTCATCGGGCTTTACGCTTCCCGCCACGCCGCGCCCGATTTCAATGCCGACGACATCCGTCAGCGGGTAGTGTCTGGCTATCAGTATGTTAGTCGGAATAATCCGTCGGAAAAGGCGGTCGGGAGGGACCAAAGTTGGTATCAGGGTTCTTTTAAACCCGGTTTTTCCGCAAAACCGGAGGAAGACGAGGGAGAGGTGTTGGAAAAAAATGAAGCCCTCATGGCCGCCCTGCCCCTCATTCCCCAGGAAGTGTATGCCGCCCTGCCGCCGCTGTTGGAGCGGTGTGTCCGCCCCGCGGCCAATGCCTACGAGCGCGACTTCCTGCTGCTGGGTTCGCTCAACAGCTGCAGCGCGCTGCTGCCCCGCGTGCGCTTCCTCTACAAGCGGGTGGAGTATTCGCCCCACTTCTACCTGGCCGTCGTGGCCCCGGCCGGAACGGGCAAGGGAGCCGTGGCCTTCACCGCCTCGCTGCTCGACGCTACCGAAGACTGGTACGGCCGCCTGCGCAGCGAGCGGAAGCGGAAGAACGAGGAGGCGCAGACGCTGTGGGAGCAGGAACTGGCCGAAGCCCGCAAGCAGCGCCGCCAGCCCGACTTCGCGCTGAAGCCCGAGGAGGAGAAGATGCCCTACTTCAAGCTGCCCGCCACCATCAGCAAGAGCCGCCTGATCGAGTGCCTGGCCGCGGCGGGCGAAGCCGGCTGCGCCATGGCCACCACCGAGATGGCCACGCTGACCGAAGCCATCGGGACGGACTACGGCCGCTTCGAGGACATCCTGCTGAAGGCGGCCCACCACGAGGAGGTGGCCTCGTCCTACAAGGTGGACGGGCTGCCGCTGGTGGCCCGCCGTCCGCGGCTGGCGCTGGCCATGTCCGGCACGCCCGAGCAGTTTGCCCGCTTCTTCCGTTCGCTGGAGACGGGGCTCTACAGCCGCTTTGCCGTGTGCACCCGTCCGCCGTCGGTCTGCTGGGAATCGTGTGCGCCGGACAGCGCGCAGCCCGACCTCGGCTCGTACTTCCACACCCTGGGCGAGGAGCTGCTGGGCATGCACCTGGGCCTGCTGGAAAGCCCCACGCGGGTGAACTTCACGCCTGCGCAGTGGGAGCGGCACACCGCCTTCTTCAGCCGCCTGCTGGCCGAGACCCACGCCGAGGGGCGCGACACGCTGCTGGCCATCATCTTCCGCCACGGCCTGCTGGCCATGCGTCTGGCGGCCCTGCTCACAGCCTTCCGCAAGTGGGACGGTTTCCGCCGTTCGCCCGAATACACCTGCACGGACACGGACTTCCACACCGCCCTGCTCGTCACGCGGACGGTGCTGGAGCACAGCCTGCTGCTCTGCACCTCGCTGCCGGACAGCAGCCAACCCGTCCCCGTGCTGCGCAAGAGCCATCTGCTGGAGCAGGTGCTGGCCGTCCTTCCGCGGAAATTTTCGTACACCGAATTTGTGGAGACGGCCATGACATGCGAAATCTCGATCAGCACGGCCAAGCGGATGCTGCAGCGGGCACAGAAAGCGCAACTGATTGTAAAGCAGAAAGATGGATATCGCAAGAAGCGGCCGTCGCACCAGCCCTTGGGTTTAAGTGACCCCGAACCCCGAAAACGAACCCCGAAATCGCCGAAAACGGCGGGAGAAACGATGAAAAGAAATGACAACCCCGTAAATTCTGAAACTCATGAAGAAGCCTGACATGCCTTTGATACCTGCCGACGAAGCTCCCTTCGTCATCCGTCCCTACCTGAAGGTGGACCTGGCCCGCCTCTACAGTCCCGGCCTGGCCGACCGCTCGGCCATGAACCGCCTGAACCGCTGGATCCGCCACAACCGCGAGCTGCACGACCGTCTCTACTCCGGCCGTGAGGGGAAGAACGACGTGTGCTTCTCCCTCCGCCAGGTGCGGCTGCTGGTGGCGTATCTGGGGGAACCGTAAACAGCTAACCGCCGTCACATTTGCCTCCTCCCGCAGTCACACTTTGCTTTCATCGGGACACGCTGTACATAGCTGTGTGGCATCTTCCAAATTTTTGGAGTCACACTTTGCCTATGCAGGTATCACACATCCAGCCTGCCGTCCACTTTTGGCACGCTTGTTGCAAGGGCGGCGAAGGAGCGGGAGGGTGGAGCGCTGCGGCTGCGGGGGAGGCGAATGGAAAGCGGATGTCCCGTCAGGGATGTGTCAACATGAGGTGAAGCTATTCAACTTAGGGTGTGTCAACATGAAGTGAGGCTATTCAACTCCCCTCCTTCCCGAAGGAGGGGTGCCCAAAGGGCGGGGTGGTAGGTTTTCGCGCAAGGCTGTCAATCAATGCGTCATGTATTCACCTACCACCTCCCCCTGTCGGGTACTCCTCCTTCCCGAAGGAGGAGAGTCGCAGGTACCTCTATTTTGAGACATCTCCCCATGATCTTGTTTTGCACGTGTGTGCTGGATCCCGCATCAAGTGCGGGATGACGGGACTTAAGAATCCTCAACGGCTCCTCAAGAATCCTCAACAGCTCCTCAAGAATTCTCAACGACTCCTCAAAAATCCTCAACGGCTCCTCAAAAATCCTCAAAACCGCTGCATGCTCACCGCTAACCGTTCACCGCTCACCGCTATCTTTCCCCGCTATTTCGGTACTATGTTTTGCATGAAAAACGACATAGTTTCGGGGGAAAACTATGCCGCATGTGGCCGCTCACCAGGCCGCATTCCGCTTGGCCCGTAGCTGCTCCTTTTCTTCTTCCTGCTCAATCTGTTTCCTGATTTTTTCCTTCTCCCTCCTTTCCCGCTTCAGGGCGCGGTCGTTTTCCTCCAGTCGTTGGTCGATGAACTTCCTGATGTGCCGCAGCAGGATGCAGAGGCGTTCGCTCAGTATCCTGTCCGTAGGCAGCAGCTTCTGCAGCAGGCGGAAGAGGGCTTGCAATTGCTTCATTTCATGTTGGGTGGTGCGCGGGCGCAGGGCGGCCCGTGTCCTGGTCAGGAGCCTGTTCCGGGCCTCGGTCAACGGCCCCGGACGGACGGCTGCGGGGATGTCTGTCCGGCGGTTTCAAACGGGAGGAAAGGCCGTTCGGTTCGTCTTGTCAGGTTGACCGGTCTGCTGTGTTCGTTCATTGGTTATTGTCTTTAAGGTTGTTAACTCTCTCTCTGCCGTGCGGGGCGGCACAAGTAAGCACAAGTGCGCACAAGTCTGCACGGGTACACACGGGTCCGCATCCTGCCGCCGCGTTTTTCCCCACCTTTGTGGTGTCGGCCGGAAGACAGGGCGAAGGCGTATATGCCCATTGTACAAACATACGCCAAAACTTTTAAAAAAACAAACAATTATGTCAGTAACCTACAAACGCGTATTCCGCAAGAACCCCGCGCTGAAGGACGGCACGGGGAAGTATCACCCCCAGCTTATCGTCTGGGGCAAGTCGGCCACGCTGGACACGCTGGCCCAGCAGATGAAGGAAAGCAGCTCGCTGACGCTGGGCGACATCCGCAGCGTGCTGACCAACTTCGTCACCGCCATGCGGGCCGAGCTCTACAACGGGCATTCGGTGAACATCGACGGCTTCGGCGTCTTCAGCCTCTCGGCCACCACCGGCGGCGTGGACACGAAGGAGGAGTGCAACGCGGACCTCATCAAGTCCGTCCGCATCAACTTCCGCGCCTCGAGCGCCATCCGCCCCAACCTGGATCCCGCCACCACCCGTGTGGAGGACCGCATCGACTTCGTCGACCTGGAGTCGCAGCTCAAGAAGCTGAACATGCAGGGCGGCGAGGACGGCGGCTCTACCGGACCTGCCGGCGGCGGCGACGGGCAGGACGAGAGCCCGCTGTAATTTAGCGGTTAACGGTGAGTGGTTAGCGGTTAGCAGCCGTCCGGAGGGAATACTAACCGCTAACCACTAACCGCTAACCGCTCACAATTAACCATTTATCATTAACCATTAACCATTTATCATCATGGCAATCAAGAAATCTGTTTGGGACACGATCCTGAAAGTCATCATCGCCGTGGCTTCGGCCATTGCGGGCGCGCTGGGCGCCCAGGCGGCGAACCTGATGTAAGCAAGGCGGGTGTTTCCGCCCGCACACGGCGGGGTGCCGGACGTGGAGCGTACCGCTTCGCTCCGGCGCCCTTTCCGTTTTCGTTAAATTCGTTAAAGATGCTGAAATGACGGGCCGGACTGTAGAGAATGTGTCCGTTTTCCGCTATCTTTAGAGAGAAGTATCATTCATCGGAACAATCGGATAAAAACAAGCGAATTATGAAAAGACATACTGCAAGATACATCGTCCGGCTGGCGTGGCTGCTGGCCGTGCTGCTGCTGGGCGTGCAGACCGCCGCGGGGCAGGAAGACAGCACGCGCGTGCGCCGCGACAGCCTCCGTACGGGGACGGGCGTCGGTACGCCGCAACTGCCGGTGAAATCGGGCATTTCGGGTGTCGGACTGGAAGATTACCGGCCGGAGCCGTCGCTCGAGGCAGGGCGCGAGGTGCCTGTGTTCCGTCCCGTCCGCCGGGACCCCGACCTGCGTCTGCCCTATCAGGAGAACCCGTCGCTCCGCTTCAAGGGCGACTTCCGGACGGAGGGCAGCCTGTGGCGCTGGCGCACGGGGCAGATCTACGGCTCGGGCAGCCAGACCAGCCTGCCGGGCATCGGGCTGCGCAACGAGGCCGCCTTCAGCCTTGAGCAGCAGCTGAACGACCGCCTCAGTCTGCAGGCCACGGTGGACGCCATGCGGATGAACATGGCCTACTTCAACCGCCGTTTCTCGGTGGGGCTGTCGGGGGCTTTGGTCTACCGGGCGCAAGACCATCTGTGGTTCACGGCCTTCGGCTCCGCCTACAAGGGCGACTTCCTCAACATGAAATCCTATTCCTATGGCGGCACGATGGGCTTCGACATCACCGACCGTTTCAGCCTGGAGCTGGGCGTGCAGCGCTTCTACAACGACCTGACGGGCCGCTGGGAAACGATGCCCGTGGTGATGCCCGGCTACCGCTTCAGCGACAAGTTCAAGCTCCAGTTCGATGTGGGGCCATTGATTTACGAGCTCATCCGCAGCATCATCATCGACCACCGCGGCGGCAGTTCGGACGGCGGACCCACGATACGGCCGCCGGTGCCGGGGTTCAGGTAGCGGTTAGTGGCGTATATAGCGGTGAGCGGTTAGTGGTTAACGGTTAGCATCCTACCCGCATGGTATACTAACCGCTCACCGCTCACCGTTAACCGCTAATTCCAGCGCCCTGTTCTCCGCCTCCTCCATGATTTCCCGTTCGCCGGGACCCTTGTCGTTGATGCCGCAGAGGTGGAGGATGCCGTGGATGATGACGCGGTGCAGTTCGCGGCGGTAGTCGCCCCCGGCAAACTGGTCGGCGTTGGTGCGGACGGTGTCGAGGCTGATGAAGAGGTCGCCGCTCAGGCGGTTGCCCTCGCAGTAGTCGAAGGTAATGATGTCCGTATAGTAATCGTGCTGCAGGTACTGGCGGTTCACCTCCAGTATCTTCTCGTCCGAGCAGAAGATGTAGGCTATTTCGCCGATTTTCTTCCCGTAGGAAGCCGCCACGGCCTTGATCCACGCCGTGGTTTCGCGTTTCTGGATGTCGGGCATTTCCACGCCCTCAGTCTGGTAAGTTATCATATCCGATGTTTAAAAGAACCAATAGCTGACGATGATACCCGCCACGATGCCCGAAAGGTCGGCCAGCAGGCCGCAGACGACGGCGTTGCGCGTGCGGGTGACACCCACGCTGCCGAAGTAGACGGCCAGGATGTAGAACGTCGTGTCCGACGCGCCGCGCACCACGCAGCTCATGCGGCCCACGAACGAGTCGGCGCCATACTGGTTCATTGCGTCGATCATCAGTCCGTTGGCCCCGCTGCCGCTGAGCGACTTCATCAGGGCCGTGGGCAGCGCGCCCACGAAGCTCGTGTCGATGCCGAACCAGCCTACCACCGCACCGATGCCTTCGACCAGCAGGTCCATCGCCCCCGACGTGCGGAAGACGGCGATGCCCACCAGGAAGGCCACCAGGTAGGGAATGATGCGTACGGCCGTGGTGAAGCCCTCCTTGGCTCCTTCGATGAAGGCGTCGTAGACGTTCGTCCGCTTCCACACACCCCACAGGATGAAGAACAGGATGATGCAGAACAGGATGACGTTGGCCGTCAGGGTGGAGTAGGCGCCCATCTGGTCGCGTCCCAGGCGGACGAAGAGCCAGATAAGGGCGGTGAAGAACAGCGCGATGCCTCCCACGAGCATCAGGATGGGCTTGCACAGCAGGTTGATGCGCTGGCTGGCGGCCACCACGGCCACGCCCACGAAGGTCGACACGGTGGTGGTGAGCAGCGTCGGGATGAAGATGTCCGTGGGCTGGGCGGCCCCCATCTGCGCGCGGTACATCATGATGCTGACGGGTATCAGGATGAGCCCCGAGGTGTTGATGACCAGGAACATGATCATCGGGTTGGTGGCCGTGTCCTTGCGAGGGTTCAGCTCCTGCAGCTCCTTCATCGCCTTCAGGCCCATGGGTGTGGCGGCGTTGTCCAGCCCCAGCATGTTGGCCGAGAGGTTCATGAAGATGCTTCCCATGGCCGGATGCCCCTTGGGTATGTCGGGGAACAGGCGGCAGAATACGGGGCTGAGCCAGCGCGACAGGGCGCCTATCAGTCCGCTCTGCTCGCCTATCTTCATGAGGCCCAGCCAGAGGGCCAGGATGCCGGTCAGTCCCAGTGAAATTTCAAAGGCGTTCTTCGACGAGTCGAACGTGGCGTTCACCAGTTCCGTAAAGATTTCCATGTCGCCCAGGAAGACGAGCTTGCCCAGCGCGACGATGAAGGCGATGACGAAGAAAGCCACCCAGATGTAGTTCAGTACCATGTTATCGTGTTAATAGTTGTCTTCATTGGCCAGGTTCCATACGTTGAGGAACGAGGCTTTGGTTATTTCGACGACCTTGTCCCAGTTCAGGCGGTCGGCGTGGTCCGAGGGTTGGTGATAGTCGGGGTGTCCGTCCGTGTGGTACCAGATGACGGGGATGTCGCGCACGGCGAACGAGGCGTTGTCGCTGCCTCCCACGGGGCGGTCCCACGCGCGGTAGTCGGGCTCCAGGGCGAGGCCGTAGCGGTCGATGTCGTCCTTGAGCCACTGTCCGAAGGCCGGATGGGCGGCGGTGTAGAAGTAGACCACGTGGCGCGGACGGTCGGGCTTGTTGTTGCGCCCTATCATGTCGAAGTTCAGATATCCCTTGACCTTCCCGATGAAATCGCAGCTTTGGACGAAATGCTTCGAGCCCAGCAGCCCTTTCTCCTCACCGTCCCAGAAGGCGATGATGACGTTGCGCAGCGGTTTCTGTCCGCTGGCCTGGAAGGCGCGGGCTATCTGCAGCACGGCCGATACGCCCGAGGCGTTGTCGTCCGCTCCGTTGTAGATGGAATCGTCGGCCAGTGTTGCGTCCGTGCCCAGGTGGTCGAAGTGGGCACCCACGATGACATATTCGTCCGTCCGCTCCCCGGGGATGATGCCCAGCACGTTGGCCATGTGCAGCACGCGGTGCGTGCCCTGCTTGAGGAGGGCGATGGAGTCGGGGTGTACCTGCCAGCGCGCCCCTTTCTGCTGCCTCTCCTTGGCGCAGGCCTCGAAGGGTTGGTAGTAGCTGTCGCCATAGAGCGGACGGATGCCCGCCTCCCGCAGGTTGGCGGCCAGGTAGCGGGCGGCGATGCGCGAGCCGTGCAGGCCTGCTTCGCGCCCTTGCAGTTCGTCGTCGGCCAGGAAGCCCACGATGGCCTCGGCCGAAGCGCGGTTGATGCTGTTCAGACCCCGCTGGACGGCGGTCTGTGCGTGGATGGGAGAAAGGCTGCCGAAGCAGGCAGCCCCCATCATCAGGAGGGAAATGACTGTTCTTTTCATACGTAGCGGCAAAATTACGGATTACTTTCCACAAATTGTCGAATTTTGCCGTATTTTTGCCCTCTATACTAACCGCTAACCCTTATTCACTGACCGCTAAATGACCAAGCCCGAAGAAATACAGGCCGAACTCGAGGCCTACATCGACCCCGTGAAGCGCGAATACCTGCCCAAGTTCTTCAAGACGGGGCGGGGAGAGTATGGCGAAGGCGACCGCTTCCTGGGCGTCGTCGTGCCCAACGTACGCCTCGTGGCCCGCCGCCATAAGGACGAACCCGCCGAAGTGGCTGCCGCGCTGCTCCGGAGCCCCTGGCACGAGTGCCGCCTCTGCGCCCTGCTGATGCTGGTGGAGCGCTTCAGGAAGAGCGATGAAACGGGGCGGAAAGCCATCTTCGACTTCTACCTGACGCAGACGGCCCGCATCAACAACTGGGACCTGGTGGACCTCTCGGCCCCCTACATCGTGGGCGAATACCTGAAGGACAAGCCCCGCGACGTGCTCCGCCGCCTGGCCGCCGACCCGCTGCTGTGGAACCAGCGCATCGCCGTCGTGGCCACGATGCCGCTCATCAAAAACGGCGATTTCACCGACATCCTGACCCTCGTTCCACACTTTTTCCACACGCCCCATGACCTGATGCGGAAGGCCTGCGGATGGATGTTGCGCGAGGTGGGCAAGAAGGACAAGGCCGTGCTCGTCCGCTTCCTTGAGGAGCACTGTCAGGTGATGCCCCGCACCATGTTGCGCTACGCCATCGAGAAGTTCGCCGACGACGAGCGCCGCCGCTTCATGCAACGCCGCTGAGGGGCGGAGAGGAAAAAACTGAAAACAATGTTTTCATCTTTTGTACTTCCCTTGGTTTGCACTATCTTTGTCTCGTATAAACACACACTATGGAACAAGAAAACTTTGACATACGCAACCAGCAGCCGATGAACAGCCGCGAGCGCGACTTCGAGAACGTGCTCCGCCCGCTGGCCTTCGAGGACTTCAGCGGTCAGGACAAGGTGGTGGACAACCTCCGCATCTTCGTCAAGGCGGCTCGTCTGCGCGGCGAGGCGTTGGACCATACGCTGCTCCACGGCCCTCCCGGCCTGGGCAAGACCACGCTGAGCAACATCATCGCCAACGAGCTGGGCGTGGGCTTCAAGATTACCTCCGGCCCCGTGCTCGACAAGCCGGGCGACCTGGCGGGCATCCTGACCAGCCTCGAGCCCAATGACGTCCTTTTCATCGACGAAATCCACCGCCTCAGCCCCGTGGTGGAGGAGTATCTCTACTCGGCCATGGAGGACTACCGCATCGACATCATGATCGATAAGGGGCCCTCGGCTCGCAGCATCCAGATAGATCTGAACCCCTTCACGCTGGTGGGCGCCACCACGCGCAGCGGCCTGCTGACGGCTCCGCTCCGTGCGCGCTTCGGCATCAACCTCCATCTGGAGTACTACGACAACGACGTGCTGAGCGCCATCATCCAGCGTTCGGCGCGTATCCTCGACGTGCCCTGCTCGTCGAAGGCGGCGGCCGAGATTGCCAGCCGCAGCCGTGGTACGCCCCGTATCGCCAACGCCTTGCTGCGTCGCGTGCGCGACTTTGCGCAGGTCAAGGGTTCGGGCAGCATCGATACCGAGATAGCCCGCTACGCCCTCGAAGCGCTGAACATCGACCGCTACGGGCTCGACCAGATCGACAACAAGATCCTGACGACCATCATCGACAAGTTTAAGGGCGGTCCTGTGGGCCTCACGACCATCGCCACCGCCTTGGGCGAGGATCCCGGCACCATCGAGGAAGTCTACGAACCGTTCCTCATCAAGGAAGGCTTCATCAAGCGTACCCCCCGCGGCCGCGAAGTGACGGAGCTGACCTACAGGCACCTGGGGCGGAACTTGTATAACGGAGGGCAACCGTCGTTGTTTGACTGAGCAGAGGAGGTATGACTGATCGGATGAATCGGGCAGAGTGGTTGGAACGGCGTCGGGAACTTCGGCAGGCATTGACTCCGGCAGAAGCCGTCCTTTGGCGGTTGCTGAAAGGGCGTCAGCTGGAAGGGTTGAAATTCAGACGGCAGCATAGTGTGGGACCTTATATTCTGGATTTCTATTGTCCGGCCTTGAAGCTGGCGATAGAGCTGGATGGAGCGTCGCACGCCTGTCGGGAAGAGTATGACGGACAGCGTACAAGCTATCTGTCGGAAAAGGCAGGCATCACGGTATTGCGTTTTGAGAACCGTGTGGTGTTCGAAAACCCCGAACAGATATTTCGGGAGGTAAAGGAACTGATGGATGCCTGTAAAGGCAGACAAGAAAAATGAATGCAAAAGTATCTTGAACTCTCCTCCTTCTGGAAGGAGGAGTACCCGTAAGGGGGAGGTGGTAGGTGGATACATATATTGTGCCATAAGGTGTCGGATTAACCTACCACCCCGCCCGTTGGGCACCCCTCCTTCTAGAAGGAGGGGAGTTGTGACGGTATTATAAACGTTGATTAGAACGAACAAGTAAGAAAGAACTACAATAGAATGGCAAATCTGAAATCACTTGCTAAAGAAACCGCCATCTACGGCCTGAGCAGCATCGTAGGGCGATTCTTGAATTATCTGCTGGTGCCCGTCTACACGATGGCCATGTCGGCCGAGTCGGGAGGCTATGGCGTGGTGACCAATGTCTACGCCTGGGTGGCGCTGGCACTGGTGCTGCTCACCTTCGGCATGGAGACGGGCTTCTTCCGCTTCGCCAACAACGGCAAGGACGACCCCATGCGCGTCTACTCCACCACGCTGATGGGTGTGGGCGGCGTGTCGTTCACGTTCCTCGCCCTGGGACTGGTGTTCCTGCAGCCCATCGCCGGCCTGCTGGGCTACGCAGCCCATCCCGAATACGTGGGCATGATGATGGCCGTGGTGGCCATGGACGCCATCCAGAGCATCCCCTTCGCCTACCTGCGCTACAAGAAGCGGCCCATCAAGTTTGCCGCGCTGAAGCTGCTGTTCATCTTCCTGAACATCGCGCTGAACCTCGTCTACTACGTGGCGATGAAGGGCAGCGATGTGGGCTACGCCTTCCTGTTCAACCTGGTCTGCACGTCCACCGTCATGCTCTGCCTTGTGCCCGAATTGCGCGGCTTCCGTTATGTGCTCGACCGCGCCCTGCTGCGCCGCATGCTGTCCTACAGCCTGCCCCTGCTGGTGCTCGGTCTGGCAGGTATCCTGAACCAGGTGGCCGACAAGATTATCTTCCCCTACGTCTATCCCGACGCCGCCGAGGCCAAGGTGCAGCTGGGCATCTACGGAGCGGCCAGCAAGATAGCCATGATCATGGCCATGCTGACGCAGGCCTTCCGCTATGCCTACGAACCTTTTGTCTTTGGCAAGAGTCGCGACAAGGACAACCGTGAGGTCTATGCCGCCGCCATGAAGTATTTCATCATCTTCACCCTGCTGGCCTTCCTGGCCGTGATGTTCTACCTCGACCTGCTGAAGTTCATCATCGGGCGCGACTACTGGGCCGGCCTGCGTGTGGTGCCCATCGTAATGGCGGCCGAAATCTTCATGGGCGTGTACTTCAACCTGTCGTTCTGGTACAAGCTGATCGACGAGACGCGCTGGGGCGCCTACTTCTCGCTGACGGGCTGCGCCGTGCTGGTGCTCATCAACGTGCTGCTCATCCCGCGCTACAGCTACATGGCCTGTGCCTGGGCGGGCTTTGCGGGCTACGGAACGGCCATGCTGCTGTCCTACTTCGTGGGGCAGAAGAAGTTCCCCATCCGCTACGATCTGAAGGCCATCGGACGCTATGTGCTGCTGGCCGTCGTTCTCTACCTGGCTGCCGAGTACGTGCCCATCGACAACCTGTGGCTGCGCCTGGCCTGGCGCACGGTGCTGCTGCTGGTGTTTGTCGCCTATATCTTGAAACATGACCTGCCCCTGAGCCGTATCCCCTTGCTGAACCGGCTGGTGGCGAAGAAATAATTCTGTGAACAAAACGAAGAAAACGATGATGAGAGACCTAAAATACCTGCTGCTGGCTGCCGTCTGCCTGCTGGCAAGCGTGGCCGCCCTGGCCGACGAAGGCATGTGGATGCCGGGCAACCTGGACAAACCGACCGCCCGCACCTTGAAGAAAATGGGGCTGGAACTGAAGCCCAGCGAACTGTACAGCCCCCGCAAGGCTTCGCTGAAGGACGCCGTGGTGAGCTTCGGCGGCTTCTGCTCGGGCGTGGTGGTGTCCGAGGACGGACTGGTGCTCACCAACCACCATTGCGGCTTCGGCAGCGTGCAGGAGCACTCCAGCCTGGAGCACGACTACCTGAAGGACGGTTTCGTGGCCCGCACGCGTGAGGAGGAGCTGCCCAATCCCGCGCTCTACGTCCGCTTCCTCCTGCGGCAGGAGAATGTGACGAAGCGCGTGCTTTCCGCCGTGCGTCCCGGGATGGACGAGTCGGACCGCGCCAATGCCGTCGACTCGGTGATGCTGGCCGTCGGGGCCGAAGTGTCGCAGAAGGACTCCACGCTGACGGGCGTGGTCGATGCCTACTACGGCGGCAATGAATTCTGGCTCTCCGTCTACCAGGACTTCAACGACGTCCGGCTGGTGTTTGCCCCGCCCTCGTCCGTGGGCAAGTTCGGCTGGGACCAGGACAACTGGATGTGGCCGCGCCACACGGGCGACTTCTGCGTCTTCCGCATCTACGCCGACCGCAAGAACCGCCCCGCCGACTACTCGCCCGACAACGTGCCCTACCATCCCCGCTACGCAGCCCCCATCTCTCTGGAAGGCTACCGCGAGGGCGACTTCTGCATGACGATGGGCTATCCCGGCACGACGGAACGCTACCTCTCGTCGTTCGGCATCGAGGAGGCCATGAACGGCATCAACCAGGCCCAGGCCGACATCCGCGGCGTGAAGCAGGCCATCTGGAAGCAGGCCATGGATGCCAGCGACGACATCCGCATCAAGTATGCCTCCAAGTACGACGAAAGCTCCAACTACTGGAAGAACAGCATCGGCACGAACCGCTCCATCCGCCGCCTGCACGTGCTCGAGAAGAAGCGGGCTCTGGAGCACGACCTGCAGGACTGGATACGCCGCACCCCTGCCGAACGCGACAGCCTGCTCCACCTGCTCACCGACCTCGAGCTGGCCTATAAGGACCGGCGGGCGGCCAACCGGGCGCAGGCCTACCTGCTTGAGAGCTTCCTCAACGGTCCCGAGCTGGTGCAGCTGGCCCTCAGCATCCTGAGCTTCGACTTCGGCGCCGACCCGAAGGTGGTCGAGGCCAATCTGCAGGACATCGTGGACAAGTATGCCAACCTCGACCTGAACATCGACAAGAACGTCTTTACGGCCCTTCTGAAGGAATATCCCCGTCACGTGGAGGCCGAGTACCTGCCGCCCCTCTACGACTCCATCGCCACCGTCTATGGCGGCAACGAGCGGGCCTACGTGAACAGCCTCTATGCCCGTACGGCCATCGCCACGCCCCGCGGGCTGCAGCGCTTCCTGGAGAACGACACCACGCTGAACCTCTTCAACGACCCGGCCATCAGCCTGGGCATCGACCTCATCACCCAGCTCTTCGACATGAACCTGCAGATGCAGGCCTCCAATGTGGCCGTCGACCGCGGCGAGCGATTGTTCAACGCCGCCGTGCGCCGGTATTATCACGACCGCCGCTTCTATCCCGACGCCAACTCGACCATGCGCTTCAGTTTCGGCACGGTGCGGGGCTACGACCCGGCCGACGGGACGCATTACCGCTACTTCACCACCGTACGCGGCATTCTGGAAAAGGCCCGCGAACATCGTGGCGAGCCCGACTTCGCCCTACAGCCCGAGCTGGTGAGCCTGCTGGAGGGCGGTGACTACGGCCGCTATGCCGACCGCAGCAGCGGGGAGATGAAGGTGTGCTTCATCTCGGACAACGACATTACGGGTGGCAACTCGGGCAGCGCCATGTTCAACGCGCGCGGCCAGCTGCTTGGCCTGGCCTTCGACGGCAACTGGGAGGCCATGAGCAGCGACTACCTCTACGAGCCCCGCCTGCAGCGCTGCATCGGGGTGGACATCCGCTACGTGCTGTTCATCATCGAGAAATATGGCAAGGCGGGCCGGCTGATAGAAGAATTGAAAATCGGATAAAGGGCGTATTCATCGAAAAAGAAAAGCAATGTTTCCTGGTGGAATATTGCTTTTTTTATGCGGAAACATTGCTTCCTGCCGTGGCAAACATTGCCGCCTCCTGCCGGAGGGAAGCGGCCTGACTCTTGGCTTATATCAGCTGCTGGGTGGGCTGGGGAGAAAGCATGTCGGACGGGACGGCTTCCTGTATGGCCTGCCGGAGGGTGTCGAGCAGGGTGTGGCGGATGAAGTGGCGCGATGTGAGCATCACGATCTGCCGCGTGGGGCGGGGCACGGCGAAGGAACGTACCAGCTGGCGCTGCGCCTCGCCCAGCTGGAGCACGGCCAGGCCCGGGATGAAGGTCACGCCCTTGCCTCCCTCCACCATGCGCATGAAGGTTTCCATGCTGCCCAGGTGGTAGGTGAGCTGGCTGGCGCGGGCGTTCTTCAGCTGGCAGAAGCGGACGAGCTGGTCGCGGAAGCAGTGGCCTTCGTCCAGCAGCCAGAGCTGTGTGCCGGCGAGGTCGGACGTGCGGATGGTGTCGCGGGCGAAGAGCTCGTCCTCGCGGGCCACGTAGGCGTAGAACGATTCGTAGAAGAGCGGGGTCTGCACGAAGTTGTCCATGCCGTCGAGGGCGGCCACGATGCCTGCGTCAATCTCTCCCTCGGCCAGCGCCTGGCTGATGGCGGCCGTCTTCATCTCCGTGACGCGGATGTCGAGCTGCGGATGCCGCTTCACGAGCTGGGGGAAGAAGCGGGGCAGCAGGTAGGGGGCGATGGTGGGCAGGATACCCAGGTTGAAGGTGCCCGTCAGCGTCTGCTTCTCTTCGGCCACGATGTCCTTGAGGCGGGCGGCTTCGGCCAGTACGTGCCGGGCCTGCTCCAGGATGAGCCGTCCGGCGGGCGTAGGCTCCACCGACTGGCGGGTGCGGTCGAAGAGGCGGGTGTCTAGCTCCTCTTCCAGCTTCTGGATGAGGGCGCTCAGGGTGGGCTGCGTCACGCCGCATTGTTCGGCGGCCTTGCCGAAGTGGCGGTGCTGCTCCAGCGCGAGGATGTATTCCAGTTGTTGCAGGGTCATGGTATCGGTTGTTCAGGGTTCTGCGGTTTATTCCTTTTTCTTCTTCGACGGCTTGGCCCATCCTTCTTCGCTGAAGTCGGGTTCGGCTCCCTTGAGGTCGTTGTTGTGCTGGAAGAACTGCTTCCAGTCGTCCTTGCGGCCGCGGGGCTTGGTGTAGCCCCGTTCTTCTCGGCTGGGCTTGGTGCGCTTGGGTTCCTTGGCCGGCTTCTCGGCACGGGGCTTTGCGGCCTTCTTCGTTTCGGGCTTGCCGCCTTCGCTGCGTCCGTCCTTCTTTTTCTTCTTTCCGTCCTTTTCATCGGCTTCGCCGGCCCGTTCGACGGATACTTTCCGTCCGTTCCAGCGGGTGCGGTTCAGGGCCTTGATGACCGTGTCGGCTTCGGTTTCGTCCACCTCGAAGAACGAGAAGTTGCGCATCAGGTCGATGCGTCCCAGGTCTACGCGTCCTTTCGTGTTGCTGTTGATGAGTCCGATGAGGTCGTTGGGGAAGAAGTTGTCCGTCTTGCCGATGTTGATGAAGAGGCGTGTGAAGCCCTCTTCGGCCTTGCGGCTGCCGCTCTTCTTGCCTTTGCCGTCCTTGGCCGCCTTCTTCTCTTCCTTGAGGCTGACGGTCTCGATCTCTTCGCGGTCGCGGTAGTACTCGGCGAAGCGGTTGAACTCGTGCGACACCATGCGCTTGATAAGGTCTTCCTTGGACAGCCAGTCCAGCTTACGGCAGACGTCGGGCATGAAGTCGGCGATTTCTTCCTCGTTCACCTTGACCTTCTCCAGGTCGTCGATGACCTTGAGGAGCTGTTTCTCGCAGATCTGCTTGGCGGTGGGCATGACGCCGGGTTCGAACTTCTTGCCGATGATGCGTTCTATCTCGCGCATCCTGCCCTTCTCGCGCAGGTTGATGATGGCGATGGAGGTACCCGTCTTGCCGGCGCGACCGGTACGTCCGCTGCGGTGGGTGTAGCTTTCGGTGTCGTCGGGCAGTCCGTAGTTGATGACGTGTGTCAGGTCGTCCACGTCCAGTCCGCGGGCGGCCACGTCGGTGGCCACGAGCAGTTGCAAGTTGCGGATGCGGAACTTCTGCATCACGGCGTCGCGCTGTGCCTGCGACAGTTCGCCGTGCAGGGCGTCGGCGTTGTAGCCCTCCTGCATCAGCTTGTCGGCTATCTCCTGTGTCTCCTTGCGGGTGCGGCAGAAGATGATGCCGTATATCTGCGGATAGTAGTCAACGATGCGTTTCAGCGTCTCGTACTTGTCTTTGGCGTGTACGGCATAGACGATGTGCTTCACGTTGGCCGTCCCTTCGTTCTTGCGTCCGATGGTGATTTCCTTGGCGTCGTGCAGGTAGTTCTTGGCGATGCGGGCTATTTCGGGGCTCATGGTGGCCGAGAAGAGCAGGGTGTTGCGTTCCTTGGGCACGTCGGCCAGGATGGCGTTGATGCTGTCGGTGAAGCCCATGTTGAGCATTTCGTCGGCCTCGTCCATCACCACGTTCTGGATGGTGGCCAGGGAGACGGTCTTGCGCTCCATGAGGTCGAGCAGGCGGCCGGGCGTGGCCACGATGATGTGTACGCCGCGTTTCAGGGCCTTGATCTGGCTCTCGATGGACGAACCGCCGTAGACAGGCAGTACGCGCAGGCCGTCGATGTATTTGCTGTAGTCGTTCAGGTCGCCCGCTATCTGGAGGCAGAGCTCCCTCGTGGGGCAGAGCACGAGCGACTGGGGAATGTTTTCCTTTACGTTGATTTTCTGTATGAGCGGCAGGCCGAAGGCCGCCGTCTTTCCGGTGCCTGTCTGTGCCAGGGCCACCACATCATTGTTTTCTCCCAAGAGGTAGGGGATTACTTCTTCTTGTACCGGCATGGGCTGTTCGTAGCCCATCTCTTCGATGGCGCGGCGTATCTCCGGCGACACACCGAGCTCTTCAAATGTCTTCATTAAATCTTTGTATTTCTTTGATTTCGGGTGCAAAGATAGTGCAAACCGAGTGAAGTACAAAAGCGGAAACGTAGTTTTCGGCTTTTTACTTCCGAGGTGCCGCCTGTCTTATGGAAAGATAGTGCAAACCGAGTGAAGTACAAAAGCGGAAACGCAGTTTTCGGCTTTTTGCTTCCTGCTTTGCGGTTACTTGGTCAGCAGGATGCTTCTCAGCTGCTTCAGTTCCTGCTTGCTGAGGCCGATGCCGTCGCGCAGGTACGTCGGGATGTCCCCGTAGAGTCGTTCAGCCTCTTCCTTGGCTGCGTTCAGGAAGTCCTCGCGGGCGGAGAAGATGGTGGTGATGGCCTCCTGCGAGCGGGCAGGCAGGTTGTAGGCATAACGGGTGGCCTTGGGGATGTTGAAGTAGTCGTTGCTCAGGCGGTAGTCTTCCATGATTTTCTCTTCGTTGACGTCGAGGGCCGAAAGGACGAGGGCCGACACGACTCCCGTGCGTCCCTTGCCCGAGGAACAGTGGATGACGATGGGATAGTTCTCCTTGTCGAGCAGCAGGTCGAACACCTGGCGATACTGGGATGTGTATTTCGTGATGAGTTCGCGGTTCATGCGTTCCACGATGCGGTAGACCGTGTCGCTCCGGATGCTGCGGTCCTGTACGCCGTCCACGATGCCCTTCATGTTGCCGGTGGCGATGGGGATGGATACGAGGTGGAAGTTCTTGCGCAGGCAGGGGTCGGTGGCCGTGCCTTCTTCGGGCGAGCGGAGGTCGATGATGGTGCGGATACCCAGGTTCTTCAGCTCCTTCAGCGAGCCGCATCCCAGGCTGTCTATCTCGCCGGAGCGGTAGAGCATGCCCCAGCGTACCGATTTGCGCTGCGGATAGGACGGATAGCCGCCCAGGTCGCGGAAATTCTGTACACCGGGAATGTTGACGTTGCGCGTGGCTACCTTTATCTTGTACTTGTCGCCGAACACCAGCTGGTAGTAGTAGCGGCGGGTGGGGTCGGAGGTGATGATGGTCAGGTGCTGGTCGGAGATGGGGGCGCTGGCTACCAGTTTGCCTTCCGTCTGCTGGTCGGGGTCGGTCGAGGCATAGACCTTGACGTCGCCGGGGATTTCGGGGATGATTTCCCACTTGACGATGCTGTTGCCCACGTTGTTTTCCTCGCACACGACGGAGATACGGGGACGCGTGTTGCTGCACGAAGGCAGCAGCAGGGTCAGCACAAACAGGAAGTACAAGTCTTTACACATAGCTGCAAACTCTCTTTAGGGGGTGAACAATCGCCCGCCTCTGCCGGCAGGGAGCTCCTCCCTGCGGAAGCGGTTATCACAAATATATGCAATTTGCATTCAAGAGAGTCGTTGCCGCCAAGGCTTTTATACTTCTTTTTCTATCTTTAAAGTTTCTGCAAACTCTCGGGAGACGCTGTTGTTGAGGCTGCGGCACGACTCGGCGGCAAAGGCGATGCCATAGTTCACCACGCGGTCCCAGCGCGCTTCGTCCAGTTCGTAGAGCGTGTCGTAGCGGATGTCCTCCTTCAGCAGGCCGTAGATGACGCCGGCGTTGAAGTTGTCGCCTGCACCGACGGTGCTCACCGTCTCGACGGTGGGGATGGGGTAACTTTTGCAGACATGGTTCGTGCGCAGGGCAATCTCCTTGTGTCCGGCCGTGCAGATGAAGTTGGGGCAGTAGAACTTGATCTTGTCCTTGTAAATCTTGTCTACATCCTGCAGGTTGTACATGTACAGGAAGTCGTCGGCCGAGCCGCGTACGATGTCGGCATATTCCAGGTTTTCGATGATGGTCGGTGCCAGCTTGATGGCTTCCTCCTTGTGCGAGGAGCGGAAGTTGGGGTCGTAGTACACGATGGCTTTCCTGGAACGGGCCATGTCCAGCAGCTCCAGTATCTTGTCGCGCAGCACGGGGTTCAGGGCGTAGTAGGAGCCGAGGACAACGATGTCGTCTTCCTCCACGTCGGGCCATACCACGTCGAGTCGCTGGCGGGGATAGTCTTTGTAGAAGATGTATTCGGCGTCGTTCTGCTCGTTGAGGAAGGCGAGCGAAACGGGCGACTTGCCGTCGGGGAAGACGTTGACGTGTTCCGTGGGCATGCCGTTGTCGCGCATGAACTGAAGGATGATGTTGCCTACCCGGTCGTTGCCCGTCTCGCTGATGAAGCGGATGGGGACGCCGGCGCGGCTCAACGACACAAGGCCGTTGAATACCGATCCGCCCGGTACGGCCGCCGTGGGCTGTCCGTCGCGGAAGAGAATGTCGAGAATGGTTTCTCCGATACCGATTACTTTTCGCATAGTGAACGTGATTTTTCACCCAAGTAGCCGCCGTGGTGGCGCTTGGAATATTCTTCGATGGTGAAATGTGTTTGCTTCATGGTCTGCACCACGAGTATGTCGCCGATGACGGCCATGACGGTGGTCGAAGTCGTGGGAGTCATGCCCAGCACGCAGACTTCCTTGGGGCTTCCGGTGTGGAGGCAGACGGTGGCTTCCTGCGCCAGCGGACTGTCGGGGTTGCCGGTGATGACGATGAATTTCAGTGCGGGGTTCAGGTTATGGGCCAGCCGGGTGAGTTCCACAATCTCACGCGTCTTGCCCGAGTTGGAGATGAGCAGGAGCAGGTCGTTCTCCTGCAGGATGCCCAGGTCGCCGTGCTGTGCTTCGCTGGGGTGCAGGAAGACGGAAGGAATGCCCGTCGAGCAGAAGGTGGTGGCGATGTTCATGGCTATCTGTCCGGCCTTTCCCATGCCCGAGGTCACCAGTTTCCCCTTGCGGCGGTGTACGTGTTCTACGATGAGGCCGACAGCCTTTTCATATGCGTCCGTCACGGGGATGTTGAGCACAGCCTGTGCTTCTTTCTGCAAAAGCTCTTTAATGGAGTCTATCATGATTTTCTTCGTTTTTTGTTCTTCCGGCGTCCTGAGGGGACTCGGAACATACCGAATGCAAATATCTGCAATTTTCCATAAACGGCAATAGGTTTTATTGTATTTTTG
>ENA-UONW01001990-UONW01001990.1-human-gut-metagenome-genome-assembly--contig:-CS52-NODE-1990-length-21771-cov-5.495257_pt1 | contig 21771 bp, 18 predicted proteins | sample MGYA00242463_ERZ724010 | MGnify/ENA metagenome assembly ERZ724010 | reverse complement strand
AATTCGATTACAGGCATTCCATAAGTGTTAGGGAACATTTTCTTGATTTCTTCCTGATCACCTACTGATTCAGTAGGCGCACCTTCTTTAACCTTAACGGCACCTCTGAGCGCCTTTGGCAATTTAGGCTGATAAGCAGCTCTTGCAATCTGCAATGCACTTTTTTCCATAAAATTAATTTTAAAATTATAATTAATCGGTAGTTTACTTTTTAACCATACAAAGATAATGATTTTTTGTAACATTTTTCCATAAAAGCTTTCACCGCGGTGCTATTTAATAAAAAATTCATATCTTTATTGCACGTAACAACAATTATAAAAATTCAAACACTATGGCTAAAGGAAAAAGAAGGTTAAAAAAGACCATCAACTACATCATGCAGGATTTGACAGTTGCCGCATTGGCTTCAGAACTCAACAATAAAGATGTTGAAAAAGCAAGAGAACTGCAGATAAAGATTCTTAAGGCTAATGCAGAATACATCTCACGTCTGTCACATGTTGAACCGGGCAGCACAAAAGCATTCTATAAGAAGCTGCACGAAGACATCGACAAAGATATAAATACATTCCTAGAAGATCTTACAAAGCTAGATTAGAAGACGCACATCTATTTCATCATGTGCCTGCACACATAATCATTGCAAGATTATTGCAAGATAAAACGAAGTTGCCTAGACTGAATATTTCTGTCCTAACATTTTATACAATCCGTACACGTAAACATCATGTATTGTTCTAAGAATATCAGACATTAATCTTAGCACAGGCAGACAAAAATGTTAATACAGGAAAAAACGCAAACAGAAAGAACCATATCTCAGATCATCGACAAAAGGCTGAGATGTGGTTCTTTTCATTATTGCAAAACCATAAACGCACAACGTATTTGAAACAAAAAAACAGCCACACCGCCATTAACGCCCAGTGTAGCTGCTTTTTATATTATAAGTGGTTAAATACCAAATTTCAAATTCATGCAAGCGCTTTAATTATGAATACACGCGACATTGCATAAAGCCAACCGCTATCTTAAGATGTTATACAACAAGCTGGCCAAAGAAACCAAGATACTTGTGGCACTGAACCACAAACTTGTTTCCGAACCAATTCCGGAGTTCTTAGACTTTGTCTTGTTTGGTGTTACATACAGAATGTCATTCTGCTGAAGCTGATAATATGGAGAGTTGATGATGTTGGCATCATTTAGATTCAACTCAATAATCTGTGTTTTGCCGACAGCATCTTCACGAATCAGCTTGACGTTGTCACGGCGTCCCCATACAGTCATATCCTTTGCCATGGCCAAAGCCTCAAAGACGTTAACTTTTCCGTTTGAGATAGTATAAATACCCGGACTTGCCACTTCACCGGTCACAGCTATCTTAAAGTTGGACATTGTCACGGTGACAATCGGTTCCTGCTTAAGATATGTACCATACAATTTTGAACTGATGAATTTTTCAAGCTCAGTCTTAGTCATTCCCAGCACTTTGATTTCTCCAAGAACAGGGAAATTAATCATACCCTCGTTCGATACCAGATAAGTCTGAAGAACCGGTTGCGAAGTCAGATTACGTCCATTATAAGTGTTGGTCACATCAGATTGCACCGTCAAGTTGAAAATTGCAGCCGCCTCAGGATTGTCTGGACAATTGACAGTGATAGTCAAAATATCCTTAGGCATGATCTTTGCGTCATACAATTCGGCCTTTGTCGACTCGCTCACCACACGACTGTTCTGGATATATGGTACATTCTTATATGATGTACATCCTGTTATCAAAAAAACGACCATCAAGGCCAAATACAATGATTTTTTCTTCATATCGATTGTTTTACTTGTAAACCCATTATAACATCAGATGCTTACATGATGAACCAGCATTTATTCCCACTCTATTGTTGCAGGTGGTTTTGAACTTACATCATAGCAAACACGATTTACCCCCTTAACATTGTTGATTATATCGTTGCTGACCTTTGCAAGAAAATCATACGGAAGTTTTGCCCAGTCTGCAGTCATCGCATCTGTACTAGTAACGGCACGGAGTGCAACTGCACGTTCGTAAGTACGTTCGTCTCCCATCACTCCAACACTTTGCACATTGAGAAGAATGACGCCTGCCTGCCAAACCTGATCATAGAGCCCCCAGTCACGCAAACCCTGAATAAAGATATCATCAGCATCCTGAAGGATACGAACTTTTTCACGGGTAATATCGCCGAGGATTCTTACAGCAAGACCTGGACCCGGGAACGGATGACGCTTGATGAGATGTTCAGGCATTCCAAGCTCCATGCCGACTCTACGGACTTCGTCCTTGAACAACCACTTTAAAGGCTCACAAAGCTTGAGGTTCATTTTCTCTGGAAGACCACCGACATTATGATGGCTCTTGATAGTCTTACCTGTTATGTTAAGACTTTCTATTCTGTCTGGATATATTGTACCCTGAGCCAGCCATTTGGCATCAGTTATCTTATGAGCTTCTTCATCAAACACATCAATGAAGCCTGCACCAATAATCTTACGCTTCTTCTCCGGTTCTGTGACGCCTTCAAGCTCCTTAAAGAACTTTTCGCTTGCATCTACACCTATGACGTTCAATCCCAAACACTCATAATCATGAAGAACATTCTGGAATTCATTCTTGCGGAGCATTCCATGGTCAACGAATATGCATGTAAGGTTCTTTCCGATAGCTCTATTGAGCAATACAGCACAAACCGAAGAATCTACACCTCCAGAAAGTCCCAATATTACTCTGTCGTTTCCAAGCATTTCTTTGAGTTCCTTAACTGTAGACTCAACGAAAGATGCCGGACTCCAATCCTGCTTAGAACCGCAGATGTCAACTACAAAGTTCTTGATAAGCAGAGAACCCTGTGTAGAATGGAATACCTCCGGATGGAACTGCACTCCCCACAGTTTCTCATTTTCTGCCTGATATGCGGCATTTTTAACAGTGTCGGTAGATGCAATACGCTTGAATCCCTCAGGAAGGTTGGTAATAGTATCGCCATGGCTCATCCATACCTGGCTACCTTCATCAAAGCCCTTGAACAAAGGGTTACCCTTATCAAACTCCTGTAGATTTGCCCTTCCGTACTCGCGTGTACCTTCCGGTTCAACCTTACCTCCGAAAGTCTGCGCCATGAGCTGCGCACCGTAGCAAATTCCCAACAACGGATACTTACCTCTCAATCCGTCGAAATCGAGGTGGAAAGCCTTCTCATCATAGACGCTGTACGGAGAACCGCTAAGAATGACGCCTATAACGTCCGGATCATCTTTGGGAAATTTGTTGTAAGGGACAATTTCACAAAAAGTATTCAATTCACGGACACGTCGGCCGATAAGCTGAGTTGTCTGCGAACCGAAATCAAGAATTATAATTTTCTGTTGCATTGTGTAAAATTAAAATTTAGCAACAAAAATAGATAAAAATACAATAATCAGCAAACAAGCTAAATATTTTTATCCGGCAGACCTCAATCTTTAATCATATTGCATTACATGAGGCTTTTAAATACAGCAAAAAGGGTATGAAAACCATATTGTTCCATACCCTTCTACTATTTAGATTATGCAATTGAAATCTGCATATATACCGTCATACAAACTTAAAGTCCTTTGCCATGGCAGTTCTTATATTTTTTACCACTTCCGCAAGGACAAGGATCATTTCGTCCAACTTTAGGCTGGTCATTTACTATCGGCTGATGGTTCTGCTGCGCACGTGTGTCAATAGGTTCCTGTCCATCCTCTGTGATTTCTTCTTTGGTTTCTTTCATTTTGCTGCGCGGTGTTTCTTCAACCTGTGCAGGAGCCTCCTTCACCTCATCAGAATCCTCTACAGGCAACTGGCACCTCATAAGCACGCTGACAGTATTATAGTTTATATCATTTACCATACTGTCGAACAGCTTTACAGATTCGAGTTTGAAGATAAGCAACGGATCCTTCTGCTCGTAACTTGCATTCTGTACAGAAGTCTTCAGGTCATCCAGAGCACGGAGGTTTTCCTTCCAAGCATTATCGATGGAATGCAGAAGAATAGCCTTTTCGAATGCAAGAACGATTGAATGTCCCTGAGTTTCGTAAGCCTCTTTGAGAGGTACAGAAATCTGATACATTCTGCGTCCGTCGGTTATAGGAACCAAGATGTTGTCGTACATTGCACCCTTGGTCTCATAAACTTCCTTGATGACAGGATAAGCCTTTTGAGCAAAAATCTCGGTCTTGCGCTTGAACGCCGCAATTGCTGCGTCAAATGCTATATCTTCGAGTTCGTCGCGAGACTTGTCGTCAAACTGTTCGTAAGTGAATGGTACCTCCATAGCCAAGACAGAGCGGAATTCTTCCTGCATGCCTTCATACCCATTGTTCTGTATAATATTCACGCACCTTTCCCAAATCATGTTGGAAATGTCCATTCCGATACGCTGTCCCATCAAGGCATGGCGTCTTCTCTCATAAATGACCTTGCGCTGCTTATTCATCACGTCGTCATATTCCAAGAGACGTTTTCTTATACCGAAGTTGTTTTCCTCAACCTTCTTCTGAGCACGTTCGATAGACTTGCTTATCATTGAAGATTCAATCATCTCGCCCTCTTCAAATCCAAGCTTATCCATAACGTTTGCAATACGCTCGCTACCGAACAGACGCATGAGGTTGTCTTCGAGTGAAACGAAGAATACAGAAGAACCCGGGTCACCCTGACGTCCTGCTCGACCTCTCAACTGACGGTCTACACGGCGGCTCTCATGTCTTTCTGTACCGATGATTGCAAGACCTCCAGCCTTCTTTACCTCAGGACTGAGCTTGATATCTGTACCACGACCTGCCATGTTTGTAGCGATGGTCACGATACTTCTCTGTCCGGCCTGAGCGACAATCTCAGCTTCCTTCTGATGGAGCTTAGCATTCAGCACATTGTGCTCAATCTTTCTCATCGTAAGCATCTTGCTGAGCATTTCACTGATTTCTACAGATGTTGTACCAACCAATACCGGTCTTCCGGCATTAACCATGCGCTCAACCTCTTCAATAACAGCCTTATACTTCTCACGTTTAGTTTTGTAAACGCGGTCCTCCATATCTATTCTGGCAATAGGACGGTTTGTCGGTATTTCAACAACATCGAGTTTGTAGATATCCCAGAACTCACCAGCCTCAGTGATAGCCGTACCGGTCATACCGGCCAGCTTATGGTACATACGGAAATAGTTCTGCAGTGTGATTGTAGCAAAAGTCTGTGTTGCGGCCTCAATCTTCACGCGTTCCTTAGCCTCTACTGCCTGGTGGAGTCCGTCAGACCAACGGCGTCCCTCCATGATACGGCCTGTCTGCTCGTCTACAATCTTTACTTCGCCGTCCATAACGACATAATCATCATCACGTTCAAACAAAGTATAAGCCTTGAGCAACTGCTGAATGGTATGCACACGCTCACTCTTGATGGCATAATCCTGAAGAAGCTCATCTTTCTTGGCAAGCTTCTCATCCTCGGACAATCCCATGCTTTCAAGTGCAGACATCTCTGCTGTAATATCTGGAAGCACAAACAGTTCGTCGTTGCCTACTATATCTGCAATGAGCTGATTTCCTTTATCGGTCATTTCAACGCTCTTTGCTTTTTCATCAATTACGAAGAACAATGGATCTGTAGCCTCAGGCATACGTCTGTTGTTGTTCTCCATGTAATACTCCTCGACCTTAAGCATGCCGGCTTTTATACCCTGCTCGCTGAGGAACTTGATGAGCGGTTTATTCTTAGGAAGAGCCTTGTGCGCACGGAACAATGAAAGGAATCCTGCATCTACATCTTCTTTCTTGTCACTGTTGATAAGCCTACGAGCGTCAGCCAAATACTGTGTAGCAAGTTTCTTCTGGGCTTCAACAAGCTTTTCTACTATAGGTCTGAATTCCTCGAACATCTGGTTGTCGCCCTTTGGTACAGGACCAGAAATGATAAGAGGTGTTCTGGCATCATCAATAAGCACTGAGTCGACCTCATCGACAATGGCATAATTATGCATGCGCTGAACAAGTTCTGCAGGACTCATAGCCATGTTGTCGCGGAGGTAGTCGAAACCGAACTCGTTGTTTGTACCGAATGTGATATCAGCCTGATAAGCCTTGCGGCGCTCGTTCGAGTTTGGTCTGTGCTTATCAATACAGTCTACTGACAATCCGTGGAACTGATAGAGAGGACCCATCCACTCAGAGTCACGCTTTGCGAGGTAGTCGTTGACAGTAACGACGTGTACACCGTTTCCAGTAAGTGCATTCAAGAATACCGGAAGTGTTGCAACCAAAGTTTTACCTTCACCGGTAGCCATTTCGGCAATCTTACCCTGATGGAGTACTATACCACCAAACAACTGTACGTTGTAGTGTACCATGTTCCAGACTGTTTCGTTTCCACCGGCCTGCCAGTGGTTGAGCCAGATGGCCTTATCGCCCTCTATGCGTACGAAATCCTTTGTAGCAGCCAATTCGCGGTCGAAATCTGTTGCAGTAACAACAACTTCTTCATTTTCCGCAAAACGTCTTGCCGTATCCTTTACAATGGCAAAGACAGTAGGCAGCACTTCATTCAGTGCGTCCTCGAACTTGTCAAGAATCTTTGCTTCAATCTTATCTATCTCATCAAACAAAGGCTGACGTCTGTCAATATCTGTATTCTGGATTTTTTCGTTGATTTCATTTATCTTGGCCCTTTCGTCCTTCACCTGATCCTGAAGATACTGTTTGATTTCCAATGTTTTTGCACGAAGAGCATCGTTGTCAAGTTGCTGGATTTCCGGATAAACTTCAAGTATTTTCTCAACAATTGGTTTTATGGCTTTAATATCTCTTGTAGCCTTATTTCCGAAAACAGAGCTTAAAAAGCCATTCAAGCTGAATCCCATATCTATTTTTCTTTTTAGTAATAGCCGGCGGCAATACCAAAGACCGCCCTATCTGTTATTATTAATTATTTTCTTTATCAATTCGCTTTTTATAATATGCACCTTTCACCTTTCTGCACAAAAATCTTGCCTATCGACTTACCTCACATCAGGCAACGGTGCCGACGAACAACCGTTTGGAGCCCTTATCCTCATAAAATGAGCAAGCGTAGGTGCAACACAATCGACGGTCACAGGTTCAGCAATGCTGTCAGACTTTATTCCATACCCGAAAAATATCAGAGGAAATTCAAAATAAGAATCACGTATATACTTATTGCTCAAGAGGTCATCATTTGCAAGATTCCAGCCAGGAACGACCTCGATAAATATATCTCCAGAACATTTTGGATTATAGCTGTTGCGGATACGGTTTATACCTGGCGTCCATGCACCTTGCATAAGACGCTGTGAAGTATATACATCTTTAACTCCTGTATATTGAAGCAACAATTCCTCGCAACGCTCAAGCACTTCCTTCATGTTGAGCTGTTTGTCCTCAATCAGCTTATGGTTGAGATACAGATTGTTGCCATAATACGATTCCACATACTGTCCAGGACCGTAAACCGCTATAAGATACATATTAAGGAGAGCCGCACACCTGTTGATTTTCAACTCTCCGGTAGGAATCTTATATTTTGATATGTCGCCTGCATCCTCATGGTCATATCCGGTGGATGTTATGAATATAAGCGTGTTCGACAAACCAACATTCTTGTCGATATTGTCGAGAAGTGCTGCAAGTTCTGCATCAAGACGTACGTAAGTGTCCTGAAGTTCCATGGCGCACTCCGACATAGGCTTGTTGTCAAACCTTCCGGCAAAATATGTCAATGAGAGCATATCTGGAATTGCGTCTGAACCGATACCGCTATTTGTGAGACAGAAACTGGCCAGCTTGGTCACCTCACTGTTTACACAAGCACTGTTCTTCAACTTGCGGAACTTTCTGTCGCCGCTGAACTTATGCTTGAACGATTTGGATGTTTCTCCGTAAATATAATAGTTGAACTTGCCTACAACATAATTTGACGGTTCCCAAACATATTCGGAAATATTCCGGCTGATGCCGTTGATATCAAAATACTTCAACCAGCCAGGCTGTTCACCGTAATAGGTACTACCGCCCCAGCCTCCTGTGGAATTGTCAATCCACATAGCCCAGTCTCCCGCATGACCGGCAGACAACACTGCCATGTCTCTGTAAGGAGATATAGCGTAAACTAAAGCCTTGCCGTCCGTGGCAACCTTCATCTCGTCACCGATGGTAGAAACCAGAATATTCTTCGGCGATGAATAATCAGAAGTACCGACACCTCTATATTTGAAATCGTCAACGCAGTAGATAGGTCTCATGCTGGCCCTGTCGAGCCATTCCTCACCGACAATGCCATGATTGAAAGGCACCGTACCGGTATATAGGGTTGCAACAGAAGAAGCCCTGTCCACATTTGCCGAAGGATACTGTGCATTCGTGTAAACACGGCCTTCACGCAACAGCCTCTTGAATCCTCTATCTCCATAAAGCGGAGAAAAGGCTTCCAGATAATCACTGCGGAGCTGATCTACAGTAATGCCGATGACAAGTCTTGGCACTGGTGTTGCCGATTGTGCATACACACCTGCTATCGACACGGCTGCAAATATGGTTGTAGCGAAACGCTTCTTCATCTTTATTGTTTTACTTTATTGTAAGAATTCTTTTTAAAGCCACCGAAAATCCTTCCGAATGCACGGCCTACCATCTCAAGGCGGTTTTCAGGTCTCAGCAGCAGATGCACTGACGACTGCAAGAGCAAAATCAATGCCATCGGCAGAACTGCGCTATTGAAATCCTGCGGTATGACAGGCATAAACAGGATAAAGAGACACAAAACTGCCAAATTTACAGTATGCAGGACATCGCGTTTATGACGATTCAAGCGGTACACCATGAATGGCATCCACACAAGCGGTATCGGATTGAATATCACGACAAGCCAGTTAGAGCCCACCGTAGGGTGTATCGAGAAGAAAAACAGATATGCCACCAATATACCTGCCAAGCCCTGCAGACAAAGGATAAACACATCGTATCCCCAAAATATTTTTTTCGACATCAACTGGATTACGAAGAGAACCACTCCCACTCCAAAGAAAATCCAAAAGAAAGTCAACGGAGTGATTGGGAACTGACCGTCGCTGTCGTTGGTAGCTTCTACCACAATCTCTTCCGATTTCACAATAGGCTTCAACTGGCCCTGACCGTCAATTTTCGCTGTAGCGTGCGAAAAGGCCTCCATCAGGTATGAAGGTATAAACATCTGCGCACGTTCGTCAAGTTTCTTGTCCGCCTCTGCACCAAGGCAGAAGTCAATTCCAAGCTCAATCCACGGACTTGAAGCTGTGAATTCATGAACAATCTCTCTGTAAGTCTTGCGGTCCCAACGACAGTTGTAATGCAGACCGCCGGGAATGCTCCGCTCAATCACATCGCGCGCTCTCGTGGTACAATTATCATAAAAATAATTATAGCGGTAAATTCTGTTCTCAGGTTTGTAATTTTCAAACAAAATTCTGCAAAGCTCCATCTTCTCTGCCTCCGACATATTCAAGACCTGTTCGTAAACAGCTCTTCCACGTGCCGAGTATGAAGCCTTGAAATCTGTCCAGTCTTCCAATCCCAATTCATAATCAGTCTCGCCTTTCACAAAGCGGTATATAAAATTGTCAGACCTGAAATTGAACATTCCATAATTGAATGCCAAATCCATACCCGTAGCCACGTCGGTCACGTGTATAGCCGTATGGCCGAATAGTGCATATATCTCAGTGCCGGGGTCGCACGTAACCAGCGAAACACGGATGCTGTCGCGGACAGCCCCTTTCTCACCGCTTTCTGCAGCTTCGGCAACAGTTGCAAAAAAGACGAATACACTAAAAAACAATATGAAAAAAGTCTTCAATTTCATCGTGTCTGTATTTACAAAGCGCAAACTTACGCAAAAATGCTGGGATAATCTAATAAAATCAAAAGAATAGATTCCTAAAATGGACAAAATGCCTTGCAACAGCACATACACACTGTCTGACGCAACAGCATCATGCGTAATGAAAAAGAAAATTCTTCGTTAACATCAACACAAAAAAAAGATGCAACGTATAATACGCCGCATCCTTTCCTCATAAGATATCTTTATTAAAAGACGTGTTCAATTATTTCTTGAAATAACGGTTGTAAAGTCCCTGGAAACCAGCACCGTGACGAGCTTCATCCTTAGCCATTTCGTGTACTGTGTCATGGATAGCGTCGAGGCCAAGTTCCTTAGCCTTCTTAGCTATTTCCATCTTACCGGCACAAGCACCTTCCTCAGCCATCATACGCTTCTCAACGTTAGTCTTAGTATCCCAAACGACCTCACCGAGAAGTTCAGCAAACTTTGAAGCGTGCTCAGCCTCTTCCCAAGCATAGCGCTTGAAAGCCTCTGCGATTTCTGGATAACCTTCGCGGTCAGCCTGGCGTGACATTGCAAGGTACATACCAACCTCTGTGCACTCGCCGTTGAAGTGGTCGTGAAGTCCCTGGAGGATGAACTCATCCTTTACTTCCTTTGCTACACCGATAACGTGCTCAGTAACAAAGTTAAGACCAGCAGTTTCCTCCTTGAGGATGAACTTTGAACCTGGTACTCCACACTGAGGGCACTTCTCTGGAGCTGTTTCACCTTCATGTACATAGCCGCAAACCGGGCAAACCCATTTCTTTGTTGTCATAATCTTTCAGTTTTAAAAATTTAATACTAATAATCTACTTTCTTATTTCGCTCGGAATGTATTACTCCGACTTTTCCTTGCATTCCTTACACACTCCCTTGTAATAGATATGAACCTCTGAAACGACATTACCATCTATCACCTCAGGCTTGTGAAATATAGCTTCATAACGTACATCCAACAATTTCCCGCATTCCTTGCATAGGAAATGTGCATGAGGAGTGATACGTTCATCCCACCGTACATTTTTTTCACATATCGTCAGCATCTGGATTGCTCCATGATCTGCAAACAATTTGAGAGTGTTGTACACAGTGGTTTTTGAAAGTGTCGGTATAGAACCGATGAGATCATGATAGATCACATCAACCGTAGGATGCGTATGATTGTTCATCATATAATCCATGATGGCTAACCTTTGCATCGAAGGACTGATTCCAAATTCCAGCAGTTTGTTCTTAGCTTCTGTATACATGTACGTTTCTTATTGATTACAGTGCAAATATATGACTTTTATCCATACCTCCAAAATAAAACGACATAAAAATTGTAATCATTACATATTTTTCATCGTTTCCATATAGGAACAGCGTCATTATTACACGCAATCAAGCCATCAACGCATAGAACCAGCGACAATATCCAGAATCTCATTTGTAATAGACTGCTGACGTGACTTATTGTACATCACGTTGAGCTCCTGAAGCAGATCATTGGCATTATCGGTTGCCGTCTGCATGGCAAGTGTCCTTGCACCATGCTCGGAAGCACAGCTGTCAAGAAGCGCCGTAAAGACTTTAAGCTTCATGACCTTGGGCATCATGTCTGAGATTATGTCATCAGCAGAAGGCTCCAGAATATAGTTAACAGAAGCAGATGCGGCTTCGTCGCTCGCCGACGACACATCAATAGCAAAAGGAATAAAGGTTTCTCTTGTATACACCTGTTTTGCCGTACTCTTGAAATGACAATACAGAAGCTCCACCTTGTCTACATCCTTTTTAGTATACAAATCCATCAATGTCTGGGCCAGCTGAGCCGCCTTCTCGTAACTAGGCTTGTCGCCTATCTCTACAAAATCATTATTTACGCCATATACTTTCTTGTCGATTTCATCAGCGACCTTACGTCCTACCGGGAACACCATAATGTGCTGTGCCCCTATCTTTTCAGAATATTCGGCCAAAACTTCATTGAGATGCTTTAACATATTTACATTATAGCTTCCGCACAAGCTCATATTAGATGCAAATACTACAATCGCCACATTCTCAACATCACGTTCCTTGGAATATTTAGAATCGACAGAAGAGGCTCCAGCCGCCAGAAGATGCGACAACACGCCATGCATACCCTGCTCATACGGCAACATATTCTCTATGTCATGCTGAGCCTTATGCAGCTTTGCAGAAGCCACCATCTTCATGGCAGATGTAATCTTCTGAGTTTTATTGACGGATATGATTCTGTTTCTAACTTCCTTGAGAGATGACATAACTAATAAACAAAAATGTTTGAACTATACACTATATAATATCAAAAATGCGATGCGGCATCCTTGGCGGCCTGTTCAATCTTGGCAGACAACTCATCGTCGATGCGTCCAGCCGACAAAGCATCTATGACATCCTTGTACTGACTACGCATTACTGTAAGGAATGTCTTTTCAAATTCGTGAACGCTTTCCATCGGCACGTCCTTCAACAAGCCGTGCGTACCGCAATAAAGAATCGCCACCTGTTCACCTACAGGCATAGGAGTATACTGTGGCTGAATAAGAAGCAGATTGTTCTTTCGTCCACGGTCGATGGTCATTGCTGTAACAGGATCCATATCGCTCGAAAACTTCGAGAACGACTCGAGCTCACGATACTGAGCCTGATCGATTTTCAATGTACCGGCTACCTTTTTCATACTCTTGACCTGAGCGGCACCACCGACACGGCTGACCGAAATACCTACGTTGATTGCTGGACGGAATCCGCTGTTGAACAAATCGGCATCAAGAAATATCTGACCATCTGTAATTGATATAACATTTGTAGGGATATATGCCGACACGTCTCCTGCCTGAGTTTCAATTATTGGAAGCGCCGTAAGCGAACCGCCACCCTTTACGTGCCCCACTAGCGACTGCGGAAGATCGTTCATTTTCTCTGCAACCTCCTGCTGAGAAATAATCTTTGCCGCACGCTCGAGAAGACGGCTGTGTAGATAGAACACATCTCCTGGATATGCCTCACGTCCGGACGGACGTCTCAAAATCAAGGAAACCTCACGGTAGGCAACAGCCTGCTTCGACAAGTCGTCATATACAACAAGTGCATGACGGCCGGTGTCTCTGAAGTACTCGCCTATCGCGGCTCCAGCAAACGGAGCGAAATACTGCATGGCGGCAGGCGTTGCGGCCGTAGCGGCTACTACTATAGTATATTTCAGTGCACCCTTCTCTCTCAGTGTATTGACGAGAGAAGCCACCGTAGAACCCTTCTGACCTATTGCCACGTAGATGCAATAGATAGGATTGCCGGCTTCGAAGTTCTCCTTCTGGTTGATGATGGCATCGATTGCAATGGCCGTCTTTCCAGTCTGACGGTCACCGATGATAAGCTCACGCTGACCGCGGCCGATAGGTATCATTGAATCAATCGACTTGATACCGGTTTGAAGAGGCTCGCTTACCGGCTGTCTGAAGATTACACCCGGCGCCTTTCTCTCCAGCGGCATCTCGAACTTCTCGCCTCCGATAGGACCAAGTCCGTCTATAGGATTGCCCAGCGGATCAATGACACGTCCGAGCATAGCCTCGCTGACCTCTATAGATGCGATTCGGCCTGTACGGCGCACGACCATTCCTTCCTTGACCTTCTCCGTAGGACCAAGGAGCACTGCGCCGACATTGTCTTCCTCCAAGTTCATGACAATGGCATTTACTCCATTGTCGAACTCCAAAAGTTCATTGGCCTCGGCATTGTCAAGTCCATATATACGGACAACTCCGTCGCTGACCTGCAGCACCGTACCAACTTCTTCAAACTCAGCATTGCTTTCCAGTTCTTCAAGCTGTTTGAGCAACACTTCAGAAACCTCACTCGCTTTTATATTTTCTAACATAAAAAATCGTATTAACGGATTTCAAACTCACCGATGCGCAAACAAGTGTTTGCCATATGACGACAAGCAAAGACACATCTGCATGCTTCACACTCAATATGCATCATATCAACATATATCAGTGCAGCCTGTAAGAATATCTGCCGTATCAGAACCCGACAGATTGTGCTCCATCACCTGAAGCTTGCGCTTTACGCTGCCGTCAAGACGCCTTGACCCGAGCTGAAGCACAAAACCGCCGATGATATCTGGATCGACAATCTTTTCAAATTCCACCTCGCCGTCCAAGCCCGAATTGACAAGCCTGCGCATCTTTTCCTCGACATGACCGTCAACAGGAACAGCTGTAACAAATTTAAGAACATGAATGTTTTTGCTGTCCCGATAAAGCCTTATATATGAAACAGCCACAAATTGGAGCATTTCCTCCCTCCTGTGCCGATACATCAATGCTATGAACCTCTTGGTCGGCTCGCAAAGCGTACCTCCGGCCGCACTCGCTATAAGCTTCAAGCAGTCAGCCTTGTCCAAGGCCGGATTGACCAAAGCCTCACGCAGGCGCGGCACCTTCATGAATACGCCTGACAAAGTGGCCATCTCGCGGTACACGACATCTTCGGCACCGTTATGGCAAGCATAATCATACAAGGCTTTTGCATATCTTGCGGAAATGATACCAATATTCATATAAGATACATTTTACAAGGTTTTGCCCTTCGTTTTCTCATAATCATCTATCATGCTCTCAATAAGCATCATCTGCTTGCTGTCTGTATCGATTTTCGACTTTATTATTTTTTCAGCAATCGTCACAGACATATCAACCACCTGCTTGCGGATATCCCTTACAGCAGATTCCCTGTCATACTTGATCTGTCGTCTTGCATCCTCAACCATTCTGATGCTCTCGGCCTGAGCCTTGGATTTGGCATCACTCAGAATCTCAGCGCCTGTATTTTCAGCTTCCCTGATGATACGGGCCTGTTCATCATAAGCCTTCTTCAGAATAGCATCAGACTTTTCTTTGACAGTCATCAGTTCTTCTTTGGCTTTTCTGGCTGACTCCAACGACTCGTCAATGTAACATTTTCGGTTTTCAACCATCTGAGTGATGACCGGAAAACCATATTTCCGCAATATGACAAGCACTATAATGAAAGCCAGCAACATCCAGAAAACCAATCCGCTATCTGGAAGCAGCAACGACATAGGCTAATTATTGATTTTAGAATGAGCACAAAAGACAAATAATCACACCGAAAAGAGCGACACCTTCTACAAGGGCTGCAATGATAATCATGTTAGAACGGATGTCCTTGGTAGCCTCTGGCTGACGCGCAATGGCCTCCATTGCCGAAGCTCCGATCTTACCGATACCAATACCTGCACCTATAGCTGTCAAACCAGCACCGATCGGCGCAGCCAATTTTCCCAATTCCAGGCTCGCAGCCTGCAGTAACTCCATTGAAATCATAATCAATCAAATTTTAATATTAATACTTAATCTTAATTTTTATCTAACTCTACCTTTCCGTCCTGCCGGAAAGAATTGATAATTACTCCTCACTTGCATTTGAAAGTCCGATGAAAACAGCCGAAAGCATCGTGAACACATAAGCCTGTATGAATGCCACCAGAAGTTCGAGCATGTTCATGAAGACGCTGAACACAACCGACACCAATGTCATTCCTGCACAAAGTCCGGGACCTATCTGTGCCGTGATGAATATAATGCACACCATCGAAAGAATTACAGCGTGTCCCGCCATCATATTGGCAAAAAGTCGTATCATGAGCGAGAAAGGCTTTGTGAAGATGCCTACAAATTCTATCAAAGGCATAAGAGGAACCGGACACTTTAGAAGCAACGGTACTTCAGGCCAGAAAATGTCTTTCCAATACTGACGCGAACCTGTCACATTTATAACTATGAACGATATCATTGCCAGCACGAAAGTTATGGCGATATTGCCGGTAACATTTGCTCCACCGGGGAAGACAGGCACCAGTCCCATAAGGTTGTTGACAAAGATGAAGAAAAACACGGTAAGCAAATAAGGCGAATATCTCTTATAGCGCTCTTCACCGATGCTTCCTTTTATTACATCATCTTCAACCATCATAATGAACATCTCCATCATGCCGACAAAACCGTTAGGTGCGGGATCACTGGCCTTGCGACCACGATACCAGCGGCTGACACCAAGAATCACCAGCACCAGAATCAAGCTGTTGATTATAAGTGCGGCGACGTTTTTGGTGATGGAAATATCAACCATGGGACGTCTGACTGAACCGTCCGGACATTTCTCGACAATCTTTCCGTCAAAATCGCCGCCATTCATAATCATCAGCTGTCCGCCGTCAGCAGTTTTGCATCCTGCGGCAGCATCATAGACAAAGTCGCTCGACATCATCACATGCCATCCCGACAGCTTGCTGTACACGATGACGGGAAGCGGTATCACCAGCTCCGTATCGCCGATCTTCGTTATATGCCATTCGTAGGAATCACCGATATGTTCCAAAATGATGCTCTGCATATTCAACGGTTCAGTCTTCTGAGCCGACGATTCTTCAGCCACGCAAGAGCCGCACGCCAAGGCCATCCAAGCAAAAACCGTGCAGACAAGAGTTTTAAAGCTCAACTTTCCCATCATTTACTGCTTTTATCTTCAAAACGAACAAAATAAACTGTATCAAAAAGGTTGTAGGCAAGGAATGCAAGCATCAGTTCAACTGCAAATCCGTACAACTGCTCACGCGTAGAAAATGCGTAAATCAAGAAAACGACGACAAACAGCATTATGCGGATTATACGACCCGCAAGATAACCGGTCACAGCTCCCGACTTTGTCAGTCCGGACACATAGTTGAAAAAACGGCCATACAGCATTGCCGCAACCAGACAGATTGCAGGTAAGACCTTAAGTATCAGCGGTGCCGGCAGAAAGTCTGTAAAAAACAGCTGACGGCACAGCAGACAGAAACACACCACGACGCATTCCAAAAGAAAAACGCGCACTGCATAATCCAAGACCTTTACTTTAGCCATATCAACATAACTCATTAATATTCTGCAATCTATTCAAATCACTCTATACAAATCATTACCGCCGGACCATTCATTTCTACAAATCCGCCATTGATGTCCAGCCGGCGCTCATCGTCATCCACCTTGTAGACAATAGTACCCTTCTGCAGAGAAGATATGATGGGCGCATGGTTAGGCAGAATCTGAAAACGTCCGCTCCTGCCCGGCAATTCCACGTTGTCTACTCCGCCTTTGTAAACTGTACCCTCGGGCGAAAGAATAGTAAGTTCAATATGGTCGTACTTCATAATATTGCCATTTAATTAATGTACTTGAACATCACTTTGCGGCCTCCATGAGCTTCTTGCCCTTTTCTATGGCATCTTCAATCGTACCCACGTTCAGGAAGGCCTGCTCAGGAAGATTATCGACCTCACCGTCAAGAATCATATTGAATCCACGTATCGTATCCTCCATGCTGACCATAACTCCAGGCAGTCCGGTGAACTGTTCTGCCACGGTAAACGGCTGCGACAGGAATCGCTGAACTTTTCTTGCTCTTTCAACCACAAGTCTGTCCTCGTCAGAAAGCTCATCCATACCGAGGATGGCAATGATGTCCTGAAGCTCCTTGTTGCGCTGGAGAATCTGCTTGACTCTCTCGGCAGTGTTGTAGTGAGCCTCGCCGACAACGAGCGGATCGAGAATACGTGAAGTTGATTCCAGAGGGTCGACGGCCGGATAGATACCCATCTCGGCAATCTTACGGCTCAACACCGTCGTTGCGTCCAGGTGAGTAAAGGTCGTTGCCGGAGCCGGGTCCGTAAGGTCGTCGGCAGGCACGTACACAGCCTGAACAGAAGTGATTGAACCATACTTTGTCGAAGTGATTCGTTCCTGCATCTTACCCATATCCGTTGCCAGTGTAGGCTGATAACCTACGGCCGAAGGCATACGTCCGAGAAGGGCAGAAACCTCACTGCCGGCCTGTGTGAAACGGAAGATGTTGTCGATGAAGAAAAGGATATCGCTGCTCTTGCCGTCCTTGGCGCCAGCATCGCGGAACGACTCGGCCACAGTCAGTCCTGACAATGCAACCGAAGCACGTGCGCCAGGCGGTTCGTTCATCTGACCGTAAATCAGACTTACCTGCGATTTCTCCACTTCGTTGTAATCTACTTTCGAGAGGTCCCACTCTCCTCGCTTGAGTCCCTCCTCGAATTCCTTGCCGTAATGTATGATGCCCGAAGAAATCATTTCCCTCAAGAGGTCGTTACCCTCACGGGTACGTTCGCCGACACCTACAAATACGGAATAACCGTTATGTCCCTTCGCGATGTTGTTGATGAGTTCCTGGATGAGCACTGTCTTGCCCACACCTGCACCACCGAAAAGTCCGATCTTACCGCCCTTGGCATAAGGCTCGAGCAAGTCGATGACCTTGATGCCTGTAGTCAGCATCTCCTGAACAGTCGAAAGGTCTTCAAATTTCGGGGGTTCACGGTGAATGGGATATGCACCGCCACGTTCCAAGTCCTTCATTCCGTCGATTGGCTCGCCGACAACGTTCATCATACGGCCCTTGATCTGATTGCCGATAGGCATCTTGATAGGACCACCGGTAGGAATAACCTCAAGGCCTCGCCTGAGACCGTCCGTGGAATCCATGGCAACACATCTGACTGTATCCTCACCGATATGCTGCTGAACTTCCAGAACAAGTTCCTTTCCATCCGGACGCTTGACGGTCAATGCATCGTCAATACTCGGAAGAAGAAGCTCCGCATCAATATTTTTACCTTTAAAGAAAACATCTACTACAGGGCCTATAACCTGCGATATATGTCCTACAATCTGTGACATAAGCTACATTGTATAAAATATTAATACTACTCTATATCCTAATAAACAAATCTTTTTGTGCTTCGAAATCAGAGCTCCTTGGCTCATCGTCGCAAAACAAAATTACTAATTAACTCTCAATGTTGTAACCAATCGTCAAAAGATTTTATACTTATTTATACAATCTGTTAATAATGCATTTTAGCAATTAATCAAATTGCGAAACAAAGTAATCAATTACGGCCAAACTGACCACCAAAAGTTAAAAAATCGATATTAGTGAAAGCGACGGACCATGCACATCTATATCCAAGATATTTATGCAACGCACGCTTCTCTCCCCGAAAAAAAAATCACAAAACCAAAGTTCCTAAGCCTTATAATTATATAAGGTATGAGATTTTTCGACAAAACTTTATGAAATACGACGTACAGTCATAATATTTCAAAAATATTTAGATAAAATACGACAGAAGAAAAATCATCACACACATTGCAGTTAAACAAAGAATTAATAAATTGCCGACTGTAAACAATACTAATCGAAACATAACACATAATGAAATAAGAACAGCATGGACAAAATTAATTCAAAAAAAACAGACACAAACACATATCTGATTGTCGGTACAGGAGGCGTAGGCGGAAGCATCGCCGCATTCCTCGCCCTGGCAGGAAAAGACGTCACGTGCATCGCACGCGGACACCACCTCGAAGCCATACAGCAGAAAGGCCTCCATCTCATATCCGCCATCAAGGGCGAGCATCTGCTCCACCCCAAGGCCTGCACCTCCGAAGAATACGACGGCAAGGCCGACGTGATATTCGTATGCGTCAAGGGCTATTCGCTCGACTCCGTCAAGGACGTCATCGCACGCGCATCCACACCCCGCACCATCGTCATACCGATACTCAACGTCTACGGCACAGGCCTGCGTCTCGGGCAGATGCTCCCGGGCATCAACGTCATCGACGGATGCATCTACATTGTAGGCTATGTCTCCGGCAAAGGCGAGATAACCCAAATGGGAAACATCTTCAGACTTGTATGCGGAGCACGTCCTGCACAGCACATCGATGCGGAGCGGCTTGAAGCGATAGCCGACGACTTGCGCGGATGCGGAATAAAGGTTGATGTGTCCGACGACATCGACCGCGACACCTTCATAAAATGGTCATTCATCTCCGCCATGGCATGCACCGGAGCCTACTACGATGCACCGATGGGAGAAATACAGCACGAGGGCGCACCGCGCGCCACCTTCAGCGAACTGTCCAGAGAAAGCGCAGAGATAGGTAAAAAGCTCGGCATATCATTCCCCGAAGACACAGTGACGTACAACCTGAAGGTACTCGACAAACTCACCCCCGACACCACAGCATCCATGCAGAAAGACATTGCCTCCGGACACGAATCGGAAATACAAGGCATACTCTTCGACATGATAGCCCTGGCCGAAAAATACGGAGTCGATGTTCCAGAATACAGAAAAGTGGCACAGAAATTCATAAAATGAAACGCACGCTGACACACACATCAACATACACTGGAAAAAAATTCATTTTTATTACTCCTCATAAACTTAAGGCGACACGATATATGTCGCCTTTTTTATACATATTATTATAATACACCAACATTATCGGATCAATGCTTCTAAACACGTATGACGTGTAAATGATACATTAATTCACACATCCGAAGTTTAATGCAAAGATAAAAATTTTCATTTCCTCACTGTTGGTAAAATTTCAATCCGTGCCCCTACGCAGGGTGCTACTGACATGTATTCCAGACCGTACTCTGCATTATCGTTTCAATCCACGCACCCACGCAGGGTGCGACACTTTTGAAGCTTCATGACAAATTGATACAGTATATTTCAAGCCACGCACCCACGCAGGGTGCGACAGTTGAGGAGGTTGCTGACTGAGGGTACGGCGGTGTTTCAATCCACGCACCCACGCAGGGTGCGACGAAGAGTTTGGGGGAGGTGGATGATTTTAAAAAGTTTCAATCCACGCACCCACGCAGGGTGCGACTATCATGTTTTATTTTATTTTATGATGTGACATAGTTTCAATCCACGCACCCACGCAGGGTGCGACGGCGGATATTCCTTATCTGAACACTGCTATCGAGTTTCAATCCACGCACCCACGCAGGGTGCGACTTCTTTCAAACACACAGGAGGAGTAAAACTTGTAGTTTCAATCCACGCACCCACGCAGGGTGCGACGAGCACGCGCGTGACCAATCCGTCCTCAACATCTCTGTTTCAATCCACGCACCCACGCAGGGTGCGACGAGGAGCGCGAAAGATAACCTTGAATAAAATTCTGTTTCAATCCACGCACCCACGCAGGGTGCGACCAATCTTGATAGACTTGACGGTTTGTCCATCAAGGTTTCAATCCACGCACCCACGCAGGGTGCGACAACTCAACCGATGCGCCTATAGTGCCACCGTGCAGTTTCAATCCACGCACCCACGCAGGGTGCGACAACGCGCACTCAATTCGGTACGCTGAACAACCTTTTGTTTCAATCCACGCACCCACGCAGGGTGCGACTTAAAATGAGTCCTTTTCCACTTATGGCTTATCAGTTTCAATCCACGCACCCACGCAGGGTGCGACGGAGCTGTGCTCATTTGCTTGTCAAGTTCGGCAGTGTTTCAATCCACGCACCCACGCAGGGTGCGACTCACCAGCTTTAGAGGTAAAACAAACCTTTCGAGTTTCAATCCACGCACCCACGCAGGGTGCGACTGTTTGTTTCCGTCCGCTGCAGAAACGCACCGATGTTTCAATCCACGCACCCACGCAGGGTGCGACATCCTCTTCCAGCATTTGACCGTATTGGCATGCAAGTTTCAATCCACGCACCCACGCAGGGTGCGACCTTGCCGCCTGCTCGTCATGCTTTCAGAGATCTTTGTTTCAATCCACGCACCCACGCAGGGTGCGACTGACCGAGAATACCCTTCTGCATGTCTGCACTCTGTTTCAATCCACGCACCCACGCAGGGTGCGACTCTGCACCGTGTCGCCGTCTGC